>JACZKY010021763.1_pt1 | contig 25004 bp, 32 predicted proteins | sample 8237611 | NCBI WGS metagenome assembly JACZKY01 (sample SAMN16148055, study PRJNA663545) | marine sediment metagenome | biome: sediments and biomass from bioreactor inoculated with such sediments; feature: coastal sediments; material: methane- and iron-fed bioreactor; isolation source: Bothnian...
TACTGGGCCTTGTCCATCGGGCAGTTGATGTAGTCCTTGCCGGTGCCGCCCGTTCCTCCCCTATGGTGGCCGACCTTGTCGTAGCGCGACTGGAACCAGGCGACGCCGAGATCGATGGTGTCGAAATGCACGATGGGCGCGATGGCGTCGAAGAAGGCGAGGGCGTCGGCGCCGGTCTCCCGCGCGATGGCCTCGGCCAGCGACGGCGCGGTCAGCGGGCCGGTGGCGACGATGGCGAGGTCCCAGTCCTGCGGCGGCAGGCCGGAGACCTCCTCGCGCACGATGGTGACGAGCGGATGGGCCTCGAGCTTCGCGGTGACGGCGGCCGAGAAGCCGTCGCGGTCGACGGCGAGCGCGCCGCCGGCCGGCACCTGGTTGGCGTCGCCCGACGCCATGATGAGCGAGCCGGCGAGCCGCATCTCGGCATGCAGCACGCCGACGGCGTTGGTCTCGGCGTCGTCGGAGCGGAACGAGTTCGAGCAGACGAGCTCCGCCAGCCCCTCGGTCTTGTGCGCTGGCGTACCGCGCACCGGCCGCATCTCGTGCAGCACGACGGGAACGCCGGCCTCGGCGATCTGCCAGGCAGCTTCGGAGCCGGCGAGGCCGCCGCCGACGACGTGAACGGGCTTCGATGTCATGGCAAGGCACTTAGTCCCGGCCGGAGACGAATGCAAGGAAGCGAAGAGGGGAAGGGAGGATGCGGGGCGCGCATTGCGCAAAGTGAGGCCCCGAAAAGAACAACACCCACCGGGGGAGGAGGTCCGGCGGGTGTCGTTATAGCGGCCGACAATCGGGAGGAGGAGATTGGCGGCCTTATCCGTCAGGGTCTGGGAGGAGGATGACCCTGACGAAATCTGCGGAATTCGTCAGACCGACTTGCGGGCGACGAAGGGGATCTCGCCGCGCGAGATGCCGAGGTCGTTCAGCTCGCGGTTGGACAGGCGGCTCAGCTCGTTGACCGTCTCGCGGTAGCGGCGCCAGTTGCGATAGTTGCGGATCAGGTTCATTTCAGCACCTATTTGCGTTTTCTTACGCGTTCGTTCTCGTTCGATGGTTGGAAGATAGGCGCTTCGCTTTCGGTTTTGAAGTGCAGATGCTGCATGGCAGCAATGCGTTTTGTGCATTGCAATATCGGCGTTCGTTCACCGGTGTGGCGAAGTCGTGTCGGAATCGGCTATCTAGCCGGAATTTCGTCATAATTTTCCCGCCTTCTGGCGAGGATGCCCGGCCGCGCGCCACGGGGCGAGGGAGTGGCCGATGGCCTCATATGCAAGCAAGGTCAAACGCGATATCGACCGCTGGCGGGAGGCCGGCCTGATCGACGGCGACACGGCGCGATCGCTTTCGCTCGACGTCGAACGAAACTCCGGCCCGGCGATCTCCTTCGGCACGGTGCTGGCCATGATGGCGGCGGCGCTGTTTGCGGCTGCGGTGCTGATCTTCATCGCCGCCAACTGGGAGGCGATCCCGCGCCTCGCCCGCGTCGGCATGCTGTTTGCGCTCATCCTCGCCGGCTATGTCGGCGGCGCGTTCCTCAAGCTGTCGGGCCGGCCGGCGGCGGGCGAGGGGGCGTGGATCGTTGCTGCGGCCGGCTTCGGCGCGTCGATCGCGCTGATCGCCCAGATCTATCACATGTCCGGCGACGAGGCCGAGGCCGTCTTCGTCTGGGGCGCGGGCACGGCGCTCGCCGCCGCCATCCTGCGCTCGGGGTCGCTCACCGCCGGGGCGGTGCTGCTCGCCGGGGCGTGGATGGTGATGACGGCGTCGTCCGGCTGGTCGCTCTCCGGCCTGCCGAACTCCTATCTTCTCGTCGCGGCCGGGCTCTACGTGCTGTCGTTCTGGACGCGCAGCGTCCTCGCGCGGCATCTGGTGCTCTTCTCGCTCTACCTCTTCGCCGCGCTGTTCTACTGGCGCGACGAAAGCTCCTTCGCCGCGCCGGTGCTGCTTGCCGCGGCCGCGGCCGCGCTCCTCGTCTTCCACCGGTTGCGCCCGGACGACGCCGAGCGGTGGCTCGGCCTCGGGCCGGAACTGCCGGCGCAGGCGCTCGTCGGCTTCCTCGCCGGCGTGGGGATTGTGCAGGTCGCGCTGGTCGACGAGCCGGGCTTCGTCGTTCCGACCGTGCTCGCCTTCGCCGGCACCGTCGCCGCACTTCTCGTTGCCGGGCGCGAGAGCCGGATGCTGCGCTGGCTCGCCTATGTCGCCTTCGCCTTCAACGTGTGCTTCCTCTATGTGGTGATGCTGGGCACGATGATGGATACGGCCGGCTTCTTCCTGTTCGCCGGGCTGACGCTGTCGGCGCTGGCATGGCTCATCGCGCGGTTCGAGCGGCGGCTGGCCGCTGCCGCGCCGGCAATCGGCGGAGACGCGGCATGACGGACCGGCGCCGGCTCATCCTCGCGGCTGCTGCGATCGCAGCCCTCCAGATCGGCTTTCTCATCTCGATGATCGCCGGCCGCGCCGCGGTGCTGCGCAACGGCCAGGAGGTGACGCTGCAGGTGGAGCCGGTCGATCCGCGCGATCTTCTGCGCGGCGACTACGTCACGCTCGCCTACAACATCTCCCGCCTGCCCGCCGGCCTTTTCCCCGATCTGCCGGCGGACGGCGTGGAAGGCGGGGGCGACCGCACCGTCTTCGTGCGGCTGAAGGCGGACGCGGACGGCGTCTTCCAGCCGGTCGCGGCCCGCCTCGGCGACAGGCCGGAGCCTGCGCCGGCCGAGGGCGAGGTCGACATCCGCGGCACCACCCATTCGCGCTGGTCGGGGCGCACGGCGTTCGTCTCCGTGCGCTACGGTATCGAGCGCTTCTACGTGCCGGAAGGCGAGGGCCGGGAGATCGAGCGCGACCTGCGCCAGCGCTCCTTCCGCATGAAGGTGGCCGTGGCGAAGGACGGGAGCGCCCAGATCAAGTCGTTCCACGACGGCGAGACCATGCTTTATGCAGAACCGCTCTACTGATCCTGCCGCCGGCAAAAAATAGCCGCCTTTTTCGGCAATTTTCCTTTGAACCGTTCGCCCCCGATGATATAGAACCACGCGCTTTCAGGGGCGGATGCGCCCCGTGGAAAGCGGGTGTGGTGGAATTGGTAGACACGCGGGATTTAGGTTCCCGTGACGAAAGTCGTGAAGGTTCAAGTCCTTTCACCCGCACCAGCCACTCCCGGCCAGGATTTACTGCAGGCTGGACGGCACCGCGCCGGCCCGTCGGCTTTGACGAAGACGAAGGTTTTGAGATGCAGGTAACCGAGACGCTCAACACGGGACTGAAGCGCCAGATCAAGGTGACGGTCCCGGCCAAGGATTTGGAAGCAAAGCTCCTCGAGCGGCTTTCGGCGGCCAAGGACAAGGTGCGCATCAACGGCTTCCGCCCGGGCAAGGTGCCGATCCAGCATCTGCGCAAGGTCTACGGCAAGTCGTTCATGGCCGAGGTCGTCAACGAGATCCTCTCCGACTCGGCCCGCTCGATCCTCGCGGATCGCGGCGAGAAGGCCGCCATGCAGCCCGAGGTCTCGATGACCGAGGACGAGAAGGAAGCCGAGAAGATCCTCGCCGGCGCGGCCGATTTCGAGTTCTCGCTCGACTACGAGGTGCTGCCGCCCATCGAGGACAAGGACCTCACCAAGATTTCCATCACCCGCCTCGTCTATGACGTGCCGGCCGAGGAGGTCGAGGAGCAGGTCGAGCGCGTCGCGGATTCCGCGCGCTCCTGGGAGCCGAAGAAGGGCAAGGCCGACAAGGGCGACAAGGTCACCTTCGACTATCTCGGCAAGATCGACGGCGTGCCCTTCGAGGGCGGCGCGGCCGACGACGCCGACCTCGTGCTCGGCTCCAACCAGTTCATCCCGGGCTTCGAGGACCAGCTCGTCGGCGTCAAGGCCGGCGATGAGACCACGATCACCGTGACCTTCCCCGAGGAATATGCGGCCACGCATCTGGCCGGCAGGGAAGCCACCTTCGACATCAAGGTCAAGGAAGTGGCCAAGGCCGGCGACCTCGAGATCAACGACGACGTCGCCAAGCAGCTCGGGCTCGAAAGCGCGGAGAAGCTGCGCGAGATCGTGCGCGGCCAGATCGAGAGCCAGTACGGCGCCGTCACCCGCCAGAAGGCCAAGCGCCAGCTTCTCGACGCGCTCGACGAGGCATTCAAGTTCGAGGCGCCGTCCAAGCTGGTCGAGGCCGAGTTCAACAACATCTGGGCGCAGGTCAACGCCGACCTCGCGCAGGCCGGCCGCACCTTCGAGGACGAGGAGACCACCGAGCTCGAGGCCCGCGCCGAGTACCAGCGGCTGGCCGAGCGCCGCGTGCGTCTCGGCCTCGTGCTGGCCGACATCGGCGAGAAGGCCAATGTCCAGGTCACCGACGACGAGATCCAGCGCTCGCTGTTCGAGCAGATCCGCCGCATCCCGCAGAGCCAGCAGCAGCAGGTCTACGAATACTACCGCTCCAACCCCGGCGCGCTCGCCAACATCCGCGCGCCGCTGTTCGAGGAGAAGGTGGTCGACCATCTGCTCGGCGTGATCGCGGTCGAGGACAAGAAGGTCTCCAAGGACGAGCTTCTGGCCGACGACGACGCGCCGGCCGAGACGAAGGAAGCCAAGAAGCCGGCCAAGAAGGCCGCGTCCAAGGCCAAGGCCGCCGACGACGCCGACAAGGCCGGCGAGGGCGAGAAGAAGAAGGCCGCACCGAAGAAGAAGGCCGCCGCCAAGGACGAGGCAGGCGAGTAATCTTCCCTGCGACGGACAAGAAAAAGGCCGCTCCTTGAGCGGCCTTTTTTCTTTTGCCCGGAATCGGTTGCGGGCCGATGCTGACGTATCAGATCAACTGCATGCCCTTCAGGCTGGCGTGGCCGTTCTTGCCGACGATGATGTGGTCGTGGACGACGACGCCGAGGGGCTTGGCCGTCTCGACGATCGTCCTCGTCATGTCGATGTCGGCGGGCGAGGGCGACGGGTCGCCGGACGGGTGGTTGTGGATCACCCGTCGAATTTCGCTAAGTAGCAAAAAACATTCATCATTTCTTTTCAGCGGTGAAAAGTGGGGGCGGTTTTTGGGTGTGAAATGTCGGGCCGCCCCCAATCCAGTCATCGCTGATCCCCTGTCGTCATCCGGCTGACTTTGCTAGCACGGCAGGTCACGGCGTTCTTCCTGTCCCATTGGTCGAGCTGCTCGGTGGCGTAGAGGACGGATTTTCCGACCTTGATGAAGGGCGGGCCGATCCGCTGCGATCTCCAGTTCTTCAGCGTCCCGGTTGAGATCGCTCCCCGATAGCGATCGGAAACCTCTTTCGGGGTCAGATATTTCGGTTCAGTCATGGTCCGTATCTCCTCATACCGTTAGCGCACGGAGGAGTGGACCGCAGCTTTCGCCGGCCGTGAAGCCAGATTCAGTCGTAGTAGGGATACTTCGGGGCGAGGGATAAACATCGGAAAGGTTGCGCTGCCTAGCCGGTCCTCGCATTGAACTTCAAGGTGATCTTGTTGGTGCCAGCCTGCTTATAAGCGCTGGAACTTTTCACGTTGAAGACCCAGTGCCTGACGCCGCCTTTGACCTCGATGGATTCTGTCACGCCGAACGCGATTTCCAGGGTCAGCTACTGCGGGGCGATCTTGTTGGCGGCCGCGAGCTGGCGCTGCGCTTCGATGGTGGTCTCGGCCAGCTTGAGGTCCTCCTGCACGGTCTCGTCGTAGCCTTGCTCGATCGACGCGGACGGCTGGCCGAGTTGGACAAAGAGGCGCCAGGAGCGCGGACCTGCTCCAGCTTGCCGCCGGCCTGCGCCTCGATCGGCGGTACGCCGACCTGACCGATCCGCCGGCCCCGGCCGTGGTGGCAATGATGAGATCGATGGTGACGTCATCGACGACAAAGGACGAGCCCCTCGATGTCGACCGCTCGGGTGGCGTGGCTTCGCCCAGGGGAGCGTCCGAATGCGCGGGCGAGAGGAAGCCCGCACTGACCTCGTGTATGCCGTAGCCCGGCACCGGACCGGCGAGGTCGACAAGGATACTCGCACGACGAGGATTTGCCGGGCCATTTTCCGGTGCCGAGGGGAGCCAGAGCGCGAAGGCGTTGGGGCCGTCCTTCTGCGCAGCCAATTGCCTGAGCTGGTCGTCGAAGCACCACGCAGTCCGTGTCGCATTCCCGCGGTCTGCAGGGCCGCGAAGCTCGTGCCGCTCGCGGCCGTCCGCTGGTCACGAAGTTCCTTGGGGGGCTGGTTGGAGGAAGGCGATGCACATGGTCGCCATCGGCGAGGAGATCACGCTGGTCTCGGAAGGCTGGAGCAGCATGGCGCATCCCGATCTGGCGCTTCGCCCGCTGACGGAGGCCGAGGACATCGTTCCGTGTGGTCGCCGTCGAGCGACAATCCGGCGCTACGCCGGTTCCTGAGCTTCGCGCGGGATCTGGCGGCAAGGCAGCGCCCGCGCCGGAATCAGTGATCGGCGTTGTCCGCGGCGGCCTGGCGCTGGTGCAGTCGGCGGAGCTAACGGCGCCGTCATCCGGCGCAAATTACACCGCACGCGAAATGAGGAGTCTAGGAAGCGTTCTCCGACACGTCTGGACGACCTGCCATGCAGATTAGCGTCTGTTGGCCGATCGCAACTAGCGAACGGCGATCAGAATTTTCCGCAAATACCTCAAGTTGACATATAGTCAGTGTTCTTCCCGACTTGATCACTCTACCGACGGCCTCGATAGCATCGCCTTTCGCCGGGTTTAGAAGATTGATCTTGAATTCGACCGTAAGGACCGAGCTATTCTCTGGGAATACCGTGAAGCCAGCGTATCCGCCAGCAGAATCCGCAATTGCTGTTGTCCCGCCAGCATGAAAATAGCCGTGCTGTTGCGAAAGCTCCGGCCGGAAGGGCATGCGGATCGACACGAAACCTCTGCGGACTTCGCTGATCGATGCGCCGAGGTGACCCATGAGACCTTGCCGACCAAAGCTCTCCCTTATCCTCCGCTCAAGGTCTTCATGGAGCGGTGAGCCGATTTCGTCCGTCATCGCTAGCCCTGCTTTCCCGATCATTCAGGAAGGCTAGCGGGCTTCCATTTCATATTGGAGTGAGAAGCTTGCGCAGCATGATGAGAAAATCTCTTTCTGGCGATTGCGCGTCCTATCAAATCGGCCGCCGTTGAAACGTCGTCTTCTCCCAGACTCCGATCGCTCGTGCTGGCGCTGTCGTCGCAGCGGCCCATTGAAGAGTTGCGGCAAACGTATCTCATTCCTGGTTGAAGATATCTCAGCAGCAAAACCGCCAAGCCTATGCAAAATCGCTGACGCGCAGTGGTGGGATAATGTCCGTTGGGCCTGAGCGCAACAGGAGGTCACGAGAGGATGGATGCCACTTCATTTGCTGCGCTCGCACTATACGCGTTCGTCATGTCTATCACGCCAGGGCCGAATAACCTTATGCTTACTACCTCTGGTCTCATCTTCGGGATGAGCCGTACCTGGCCACATATCCTGGGAATCCCCTTTGGAGTAGCAGTTCAGCTTGTCGCGGTGGGATCAGGGCTCGGAGCGGTGTTTGCGGTGGAACCGCGGATTCAGATCGCTCTAAAAATTGTGGGTACTGCTTATCTTCTTTGGCTGGCCTATAAGCTTTGGCGAGCGTCCGAGTTACCTGACAAGTCCATTGGACAGCCGATATCTTTTTTCCAGGCGGCGGCATTCCAGTTCGTCAACCCGAAAGCATGGCTGATCGCCGTAACGGTCGTGGCAGCCTTTGCCACCCCGGGAGATGGGTTTGGAGCGCGCCTCGCAATGGTGTGCGCAGTCTTTGCCGTTATTGGTACGCCCTGCATGGCGATATGGGCTGCCTTTGGTGCAGGACTGCGGCAGGTTCTCCATAATCCTGCGAAGCTTCTCCTTGTCAATCGAACCATGGCCGTCCTTGCGGCCCTAACAGCCGGACTATTTTGGTTATGACCCGACTATCCCGTAAGGATCTGAAACAGCACGCGTCACAATGGATAGACGCATGGAACCGTCACGACGTCCAGGCGGTGATCGAGCCGTTCTCCGAAGACGCCGTCTTCTTGAGCCCGAGGGCTGCCTTGGTCACGGGACACGCAACGGTGTCGGGACGCCAATCACTCTACGAATATTGGATCAAGGCGCTCGCCGCCGTACCCGATCTCCACTTTAGGCTTGTATCGGCGATCTGCGATGAGGCCGCGCAGAGTGTACTTGTCCATTATATCTCACACGCTGGCGGAAGGACGCTACGCGCCTCCGAGCTGATGCGCTTTGAAGGCGGTCGCCAAGTATATGGCGAAGCCTTTTATGGGGCGGAAGTGACAGGACAATCAGAATGAGACCTGTGGAAGCAGATGCAGGCAACTTCTACTCATGGGGCACCCATTGCTCCGGGTGGCGACTACTCGACATTGGGCATTTTCAGGTGAGGCAAGAAGCAATGCCGCCAGGAGCGGCGGAGGAACCTCATGTTCATCAGAAAGCACACCAATTCTTTTACGTTCTTGACGGAGAGATGACATTGCGTACGCCGGAGAACGGTCACTGCATTCGACCGGGGCAGGGTATCCATGTTCCGCCAGGCCGGCCTCATTGGGTGCTCAATGAAGGCGCCTCCGATCTCATCTTTATTCTGGCGTCGAGCCCGAGCACCTCAGGAGACCGCATCACTGTCGATACGAAGGATTGGGACTTGACGGGCATTGACGATCTACGCGTCCGCACAGTTCCTGGTAACAGGTCGAGTATTTCGGAATGATGCGCCGGGTATGGCGCTCCCGCTTTACTGAGGAAAAATCGATCTCGATTGAAATGTCTGCTTTCTCAATCGGGTTGAGATGAAGTTAGCTCTGATCACATCGGCAAGTTTGATAATAAATATTGGGGGGTAGGTGTGCCGACTGTGTGATGCAGCCTGAAACTATATGTTTATTGGCCTGAACTTCTCACCGCGAACGGTGAACTGCAGCAACGCGGCCGCTGTACCGACGACGATCAGAGAGAGCCAGCCGGCCGAGTAGCTGCCGCTGAACTGATAGCTCAGTCCGCCAAGCCACGCGCCGAGAAATGCACCGAGTTGATGGCTGAGGAACATCACGCCAAACAGCGCCCCGAAATTCGCCGGGCCGAACAGGCCGTTGATGAGCCCGCTGACGGGAGGAACGACGCTCAGCCACAGGAATCCCATTGCGGCGGCGAATAGCAGGGTCGTCTCCACGCTGACGGGGAAGGCGAAGAATGCGGCGATGGAAAGGGTGCGCAGCAGGTATATTAGCGCGAGCACCGGGCCATTCCCCCATCGCTGGCACAGATAGCCGGCGACAAGCGTGCCCACGGCGTTGCACAGGCCGATCAGGGCCAGCGCGCTCGCGCCGACCGAAGGCGGCAGTCCGCAGATCGCAATGTAGTTCGGCAAATGCGTTGCAATGAAGATCAGCTGGAAGCCGCAGGCGAAGAAGGCCAGAGTCGTGACGACGAAGCTGCGGTTCGCCAGAGCCTCGGCGATCGCTTTGCGCGCATCGGGCTGCGCTGCTCCTGCCGTTCCCGCTGTCCGAGCCTCCCCTTGCCGAAACAGCAAGGCGATGGCCGCCATCGACGCCGCAAGCAAAGCCAGTCCGCCAAGCGCGATCTGCCAGGTCCAGTTGTCGATCATCGCCTGTGTCATGGGCGCGACAACGAATGTGCCAAGCGAACCGACCGCCGCAAGGATCGATACGGCCGTCGCCCGGATCGCTGGAGCGGCAAGGCGGGATATGATGCCGACCAGCACGCCATGCGAGGTTGCCGCCACCGCAAGCCCGATCAGCAGCCCTCCGCCCAGATAGAGGCCGACAGTGCCTCCCGAGGCGGTCATGTAGAGGCTGGCGCAATAAAGGACAGCGGCGGCGGCAACGACAAGGCGCCCTCCGAAGCGGTCGCATATCGCGCCCATAAAAGGTTGACCGATCCCCCAGGCAAGGTTCTGCACAGCCATGGCGAAGCCGAAGGTCGCCACAGTGATGCCCGTCGTGCGCACCATCGGCTCCATGAACAGGCCGAGGCTCTGCCGTAGCCCCATAGAAAGCGACAGGATCAGGCCCGCTGCCACAAGCGAGATCAAGACGGCTGGCGTCCATGATCGGGTAATCGACTTCGACATCAATACACTCCCCATTCAGAGAGTGACGACGATAGGAACGCGCCGGAGAAATGAAACTCACTAGTCGGTATACATGGCGGCGGCGGAAGATCCCGCTTGCTCCGGTTTTCGCTCCCGCCGCTGAAATCCGGCAGATCCGGAAACGAGGGTCGCTGCGGCCTCTCCTGCCGCCAGCGCGAAAGATACGTCGCCGTGGATGAGCATCTGAGCGATCGCGCCCTCGATCAGCAGCGCAACCTGTCGCGCCAGTCTTTGCGGCTCGGCTATTCCGGCGCTTATGAGTTCATGTTCCAGCCACGCTTCGAACCGGCGCTTGTGTTTCGCCGCCATCTGCACGGCCGGATGCCCAGGCTGTCCGGCCAGCTCGACCGCAGCGCGGGTGAAGCCGCAGCCCCGCCATCTCGGCTTCCCGGCATGGTCGGCGAGCGAAGCGAACATCATCACGATGCGTTCCGGCATCGGCAGGGCAGGGTCTCCGAGCCAGCCACGATAGCGTTCCACAGTCGACCGGTCGCGCATTTCCAGATAAGCGGCGATCAGCGCATCCTTGCTGTCGAAGTGGTAGTAGAGCGTGCGCTTCGTCACGCCCGCGCGTTCGGCGATCGCATCGACGCTGACGCTGCGCAGTCCATGCTCGTAGAACAGCGCCTCGGCCGCCTCGACAATTCTGGTGCGTGTGTCTTGTGTCATTCAGAATATTCCCCTCCCGCACGCGGTCGATCAACCTTCCCATTATATGCCAACAACTATTTGCCTCGACCGGAAATCTTTTCCGGCGCTTGTCACCCGCGACATGCCGGGCCAGTATCGCGCACCGGGGGATGTTCTCAAGGGTAAGCCATTCATGACTGTCGCGGGTTCGGTGTCGCTCTTTCTCGTCATGGTCGCACTCGCGGCCCTGCCCAGTGCGAGCGTTGCGCTGGTGGTGGTCAGGTCCGCCACTCATGGAACTCGACAGGGGATTGCCGTTGCCTTCGGCATCGCCGTAGGGGACCTGATCTTCGTTGCCCTGGCCATTGCCGGGCTGGCGGCTATGGCCGAGGCGATGGGCGCGTTCTTTGCGGTCCTGCGCTATGCCGCAGCTGCCTATCTCGTCTGGTTCGGGCTGAGCCTTATCCGCAGCGCCTCGAGCCCGCTGGACCGGCCGAAGCCTGTCCAAACTGCCGGTGGAATGTGGATCAGCTTTGCCGCGGGCGTCGGACTGACTCTGGGAGATATGAAGGCCATTCTGTTTTATGCGGCGCTGTTTCCCGCCTTTGTCGACGTATCCGCCGTGACGGTTCCCGACATCGCGGTGATTTCGGCAATCACGCTGGTAGCGGTCGCGGGCGTTAAGATCGCCTATGCCGGCTTTGCAGCACGTATCACACTCGCTTCCAAGAAATGGCGCTTTCGGCCCGCGGCTCAAAAGGTCGCCGGCGGCGCGATGATCGCAACGGGCGGCATGCTCGCACTCAAGACATAACCATGACGATTTTTGAGGCCGGGCCGGGTGTCAATACGGCGCGGGCTTCAAGATGTACTCGACGTTCAATCCACACTGGGCCTCTACGGCCAGCGGCAGAGCCTGCATATTTCGGTCCGAACAGCGTATTGATTTCGGGCGAAATAGTAATCTAATGGTCATTAGCCTTGTCGAAGAATGGGAAAACTCCGGGATTCGGCCTAGGCTACGCTGTGTTCTCCAGCGCGAGCGGAATGCTTGCGAGAACCTGGACCGGTGAAAATCGCACCACCTCCAAGGCGACCAGGTTTCCCTGGCATTGCCGAAAATCTGCTCCGACAGCACTGATCACATCCTTTGGGCTCTTTCGGGTGCATGTGATTGTGACATGGGGCACCCAACAGCCGATCTTGTAGTGTTCATGCACCGATCCAGCAGGGAGGCATTCGACAATTCTTCGGTGAACATTCAGTAGTTGCCTTGTAGTGACCGGCGCCAGGAATACAAAGGCCGGCGCACCAGGAAGGATGCCCAGGTGGGAAATTGTGATAGTTCTCGCTTTTTCGACGTGGGAAACGGCTTAGATCTTGTCGCATAAATCAATTACAGGAAAATTGTCATCAATAACCGCTATCGTAATATGCGGCACGTAATCTGGAAGTGGTTCCAGATCCAGTTCCGGTTGTCCAATGAAGTGGATTAGATCCTGGATTCTGCGGGACATGATTGGGGCAGTCCTCAAAGTGATCGCCAAAGGCATCTGCAATCCTGTGTTTGTGGAGACGGTTCAGAATTCCGATGTTTTTTCGTCATCTGTGCCGAAAGCAGCCTTGGATGTAATCGAAAACTTCGGCGGCCTCGAAATTGAAAACTTTTCTTGCCTGGATTCTCGAATCCATCGCTATTTTCGCTCAAGAACGACCAGCAGCCCAGTTTGAACCTGATCCGTCCCGAATTCGTGGATAACTTCCGTCAGTTCAAGAACCGAGAATCCGGCGATCTCGGCTGCCTGCCTTATATAGGACGAGCCATGAGCAAAGCATCCTGCCCGCGCGAGATTGGCATTGAGACAGACGCCGAAGTGGTTCGGGCTCATCGCATCATTCGGATAGGTCGTAAATGAGAGCTGGCCTCCAGCATGCAGGACATGAGCTGCCCCGGCAAGAATGGGCACTAAATCGCCAAAATGAATAAAAACCGCAGCAGCGGATATCGCGTCGAACCGGTGTGGGGTGGCGAGTAGAAATGACATCATATCGCTATGGAAAAGAACGTCATAGATCTGCTTTTCTTGGGCAAAGGAAAGCATGGCCTCCGAAATGTCGACGCCCATCAAATGTTCAACTCGGTCGCATAGCAGAGAACCGACGAGCCCCGTTCCGCAGCCGATGTCGAGAATCCTTCTATTCTTGCCGGGCAAATGCTTCATTAATGCATGGGCGACATGACGGTGTGCCAGGTAGCCACTCTGGCGATCCCAGGTGGACGCTTTGGCGGAGTATAGCTGGTTCAGATGTGGAAAGGATGCATGCGAGGGGAGGGCAATCCTGTTCATCTGTGCCAGAAGCATTTCGGCACCATGCAAGTCTCCCGGGTCCTCTTTAAGATAGCGGGAAAGATGGTTTGCCGCCTCGTCGTCATCTCCGATTTGCGCCAGCAGTTCGCCAAGCGAGAAGCGAGCAGCAGAATGACCTGGCTCTTGGGATAGACATCGATGCAGTGCATCTATCGCTTCGTCGTATTCACCCGCATCGTTAAGGGTGGTGGCCAGATTATAAAGGGCTTCAGGGTAGACCGGCCGGCACTCGACAGCTTTCTTGAATGCAGCAATGGCTGGAGGGAACCTGCAAAGCTTTCGAAGTGCGATGCCAAGATTGTTGTGCACCGCGGCCTCGAAGGGCAAACGATTTGTCACGGCGATCAATGTTTCAACAGCAGCGGTCAATCTGCCTTGAGCCATTTCGACAAGCCCGAGCAGGTGCAGAGCATCATTCGCTGGGGGACTGGTAGCGAGCAGCTTTTGGCACGTCCTTTCGGCCTCCGCGAAGCGTCCGTCACGATAAGCTGCGAGCGCAGTTTCTAGGTCTGGACAAGGCTGGTGACGGATCATCTGTCGAACGCTGCAATGGCAGGAGCGAAGACGGTTTCACGCGGGAAGCAGAGACTAAGATTTCCGCTCATCAATCCGTGATTTCGATCTGGTACGTCAGTATGGGCCTGCGTTGCGCAATCCTGCTGTACAGGCGCTGAGCAGCCTCGTTTTCGCTCTCCGTCTCCCAGTACAGGCGACGCCAACCCTCCTGTTCTCCCAGAGCCTTCAAATGCGCGATGAGTTTCGTCGCAACGCCCGTCCTCCTGGAGACCGGAGAGACCCATAGGTCTTCCAGATAACAGACTGGACGAAGCGAGAACGTATGTGGATGCAAGATGGTGTGGGCCAATCCGACCGGCTCGCCTTCAGAGAAAGCAAGCCAAGCTGTCATCGTCCCTTCGGGGTCCACAAGCCTTTGCCAAAGCCCGTCAACAACGACCCTGGTCATTCCTTCGGCGCCAAAATGTTTGCAGTTTTCATGCCACAGCATTTGCCATGCTCGGCGATCGTGCTGTTCCGCGCGCCTTATGATCAGCATTTTGGTTTCCCCTCTGGGAGCGAGTACGCAAGGAGGGAGCCGGGTGCGTTCTTCGGAACTTCGCCGTGCCGGAGCCACGCCAGAGCAAGGGGCCACAGGCTTTCCTTGAAGCGGCCGTGGAAAAACGCGAAATGTCCGATTGTCTCGACACCGACATCGGCTGGCGCGATACGCCAGTGGTGTCTCTGGCTGGACGTGAAATACGCCAATAGGCGGTTCAAGGCGTCGGGCGTCCCATGTGGGTCGTCGGTCAGGCCGACAGCCAATATCGGTGCGCTCACTTTCGTGAAACGTCGTCGAAGCAGCTCGGATTCGCGCTCGCCACCAATGAAAAGATCCTGTCTCAACGAGTCCTCGAAGCGGGCCTGCATCCGGCTCCAGTCCCGTACCACGCCAGCAGGAGTATCTTCCATCCACCCTAATCGTTTGGCCGGGAAGTACCCGAACAGCCACGTAAGCGCCGGCATCACGAGATGCCATTTGATATACATGCGGCGGCGCTGCTCGACGCCGTAGTCCCGCCAGTACGCAAATTGCGAACCCACTGTGAGGATGCGTTGAATGCTGCGATTGGAGGGAGCAAGACCTATGGCGAAGCCGCCAATCGAATGGCCGACTACATAGATAGGCTGACGCGGAAAGAATCTCTGGGCGTATAGTAGCGCCGCCTCCAGATCTTGCTCACCCCAATCAACCCAATCTGCCCGGAATCCCCGCAGGGATCGTGGCCTTGACTCGCCGATGCCGCGATAGTCGAAGGTCAAGACGTCAAGGCCATTTGAGAATAGATAGTCGGCAAAGCGCGAATAATAGTGACATCGAACGGACGTTGCTGCAGCGATCACTACGACGGGTCGTTCGGGACTGTCGTCGCTTTGCTTCCACTGGAAGCCGCCCAGCTTGTGCCGATCCGGAGTTTCGAGCCGTATCGGTGCCCCGATCTGAGGCAAAGGCGGCGCAACGCTGCTTTCGCGGAGGTCCACGCCTGCTCTCCCGTCATTGCCTGCTACTTGGATGGTATCCTTTCCGATGTTTTGGCTACGTGTCGATTGAGCATGTCTCCGCATGGCATGAGCAGCATTCATTTGCCGCTGCAGGGTTTGCGGGTTTCTCTGTCTGACAATCAGAACCACCGCAGGAGGCAGGCTCATGATTCAATTCGTCACCCTCCAGCAACTCGCGCTCAGCACGCAGACCTATGGCCAAGCGTATTCGGCACGAGTGGCTTCCGTGGCTGCGCCGCTTGGCGCGAAGCACATTGGTGCCCGCTATGTGGAGATTCCGCCCGGCAAGAAGGCATGGCCCTATCATTGCCACCATGCCAATGACGAACTCTTCGTCATTCTCGGAGGCAGTGGCCGGCTACGCTACGGTGAGGAGCAACATGACGTGACGGCCGGGGACGTTGCGGTCTGTCCTGCTGGCGGCCCCGAAACCGCGCACCAACTCATCGCTACGGGTGACGAGCCTCTCCGCTATCTCGCGATCAGCAGCATGAGGGAGCCGGATGTTCTGGAATATCCGGATAGCGGCAAGGTGGCCATTTTCGCCGGGTCTGCCCCCGGGGGCGACAAGTCGGACCGGCGCCTTGAACTGACTATCCGGAAAGAGGCCGCCGTTGGCTATTGGGAGGGTGAGGGATGAGGTCGCGGACCAATCGTGCAATCTGGGCTCTTAAACTTCTGGCTGTCGCTGCTTCGCTGCCGGCATCGGCGCTCGCGATGGAACTGAAGAGTTCTTCGTTCGAAAATGGAGGGACAATACCTCTGCGACATGCGCTGAACAGTTTAGGGTGCGAGGGGCAGAACGTTTCTCCGGCTTTGCAGTGGAGCGACGCGCCTTTGGAGACGAAAAGCTTTGCCGTCACGATGTTCGATCCGGACGCGCCTACAGACAGTGGATGGTGGCACTGGGTTCTTGTGAACATTCCCGCAAATGTCACCAACCTCGATGAACGATCTCAGCCCAGGGATGCGCTCGCGACGAACACCGATTTTGGGCTCTCCGGGTATCGTGGCCCATGTCCACCAACTGGTGCTGAGCCGCATCGGTACGTTGTCACGGTATACGCCCTTGATGTCAGCACGCTGCCGTTGGCCGTCACGTCATCTGGCGCAATGGCCAGTTTCATGATCAACAGCCATTTGCTCGCCAAGGCGAGCATGACCGGATATCTCGGGCGTTAATGCGAGACCTCGGTCGGAAACAAGCCGGGTAGAAAGATGGCGGACACGGCGGACGGAACTGCGGGAGGCTTGGTCATTCGCAGCCTTTCCAGCGAGGATGCGGCGCAACTCGCGCCGCTCCTTAGCGCCTATCGCGCGGAGATGTATTCAGGCTTACAGATAGACAGTCCGCGTCAGGAAGCCGCCGCCGCCCTGCTGTCCAGCCAGACGGCTGAGATCATGGGCGGATTCCTGGACGACAAACTATCGGCCTTTGCCATTTTCTTCGATTTGCCGGAAGCAATTTCAAATGGACGGGCCGGACAGCTCGACGACCTCTATGTGGCAGCCTCCGCTCGTGGCCAGCGCTTGGCGCAAGAAATGATCGACGCGATCACAGCGATCGGCAGGACGCGTGGATGGGTTCATCTGAGATGGCTTGTTCCTCAGAACAACGAAGCTGCATTTCGGGCTTATGAGCGCTTCGCAAAGGCCGCGCCGTGGAAAAGCTACGCGGTGTGGTTCGGCGACCACGCTTCTTGGTGAGAAAGGGTATTATCTGCTTGTTCATATGCAGCCGGGAAGCTCGATGCCGCTGGCCCGGAGATACTGGATCAATGTGCGTTGCAGATTTCCACCTCTGAGTGTCGCGATGTTCGGCATGACAACACGGCGTATGGTCTTGCGCCTGTTCACATCGAAGAACACCACAGACCGCCGGTTTGGGTCAGATCGAAACTCAGGCTTCCGATAGTCCACATTGACGACGATGGGTCCCGACCTGAGCAGCATTGGTGTCGAGATCCAAATGTCAAGCCACGGTACGACCTGGCCTCCGAAGTGCCTTCCGACAATGAGGCCCTTTGCCGTGAAAACATACATCGGCCCCCGTCCTCGTCGATATCGAAGCACCCAGAACACCGGCAGAAATGCTGCAACCATGCACAAGCCCAGAGCAATGCTCCTCTCCGCAAATTGCTGAACGGACGTGACCCGGACGACAGCGACGAGCAGGCCGAGTGTGCCCACTAGAAACGGCAGCGAGAACACCAAAAGCAGCAGAGCCCGCCAATAAGACATATAGACTTCCAGGTCGGGCAGGGGTGCAGAACGCTTGCTGTCATGGGGACTCATTATGGCCTCCCCGAGCGACGGATTGTTCCTTTTTCGCCGCTTCTGTCATCATCCATGCCCGAATGTTTTTGACCCTTCGATCACGCTCAAGTGCTGGCGGATAGCAGAGGTAGTAGGCTGCATTGGCCGGAACCTGATGATCGAGGACTAGTCGCAGCCGTCCGGAAGCCACGTCGTATGCAGCTATCTCGAGGCCGGCCAGTGTAATTCCGGCGCCGTCGATAGCCGCCTTAAGCGCAAGACTTGACGTGTCGACGATGGTGATGGCGGCTGGGCGGATCGGACCTCCGTGTAGGGTGTCATTCCAGCGCTGGAAGTTCTCCCGGCGATGCTGGGAGAGGAACAGGTTGGTCCTCGATATTACGTCGCGCGTCTGTTCCTCACTGGCGAGATTCCAGTCATTGTATCTACCGAGAAGTGCGACATGCTCTTCAAACAATAACTCCGACAGAACTCCGTCCCATCGTCCCTGGCCGTGGCGCACGGCGGCATCAGCAACGCCAGCACTTAGATCAACAGCGGCTTGTGTCGTGGAGATCAGAAGTTCAAACCCGGACCGCGCGAATGGGTAGGAGCTCATCCGGGGTGACAGCCAGTGGACGGCAAATGTCGGTAGCATCGACAGGCGAAGGGGGCCGAGCTTCCGGTCGCTCTTCAGGTTCCCGACGGCCTCGAAAATTCGCGAGAAGCCAGTCGTCAACTCGGGTGAAAGCTGCTTTCCCGTCTCGGTCAGTTCGAGACGCGGACCAACGCGACGCATCAGCTCCACTCCCAGCAAATCTTCCAATATCCGCAGCTGGTGGCTTACAGCAGATGGCGTCACCCCGATTTCTTCAGCAGCAGCCTTGATGGACATATGACGCGCCGCCGCTTCGAAGGCCCTCAGCGCGTTCATCGGGACGGAGGGGCGCATCGCGTCGCTCATCTGCTTGGCCATATGTTTCCTGGCCGATCATCGGCTCCATGCGTTTTTCCCGCCATTGCTTGGCGCAAAGGATGATATCTCAGTCTGCTTTGAGGATTACTCACTCGCGCCGAGCAGCTCCTTGGTGGCAGTGTGCTGACGAGCCACGGTTCTCCAAAACCAAGAGCGACAAACCCATGCTTTCGTTCAGCAATCGTGATGGTCTGATCTGGTTCGACGGGGCGCTTGTGCCTTGGGCAGATGCGCGTATTCACGTCCTCACACATTCGCTGCATGCCGCCGGAGCAGTATTCGAGGGAATCCGCGCTTACGACGGAGAGATATTCCTCCCCGAAGCACATTTCGCACGGTTCGGTGATTCCGCGCGGATTGTCGGCTATTCCGTTCCCTATTCCAGTCTTGAACTGGAAAAGGCGACTGAGGCGGTACTTTGGGCGAATGAACTGAAAGACGCCTATATACGCCCGATCGCCTGGCGAGGCAGTGAAAGTGTTACGGTAGCGGCCCGCGACGCGACCATTCACGTTGCCATTGCTGCCTGGGATTGGCCAACTCCTGCGGCACTGGGGAAAAGCGATGTTGGAGTGCGCCTCCAGCTCGCGTCGTGGCGCCGCCCGCGCGCCGACACGGCCCCGACCGCCTCCAAGTGTTCCGGCCTTTATATGATCGGGACTTTGGCCCGGCACGCTGCAAACGAGGCGGGTTTCGATGATGCCCTGCTGCTGGATGTTGATGGTAATGTTGCCGAAACGACCGCGACAAATATCATTCTGGTGAAAGGTGGGGTGCTGATATCGCCTGTGCCTGACTGCTTTCTGGACAGCATCACAAAACGCCATGTCTTCATGCTCGCTCGGGCGAGGGGCTTCGAGATCAGGGAAGAGAGAGTCACGGTTGTGGATTTGGAGCAGGCTAGCGAGGTGTTTGTGGTTGGCACGTCGATCGAGATCCAACCGGTGACGGAATTGCGTGGAGATGCCGTTCATGCGCATTGGAGTGTGGGGCCTGTTACGCGAAACCTCCTGGCTGATTTCCAGAAGTCGATCCGTTGCTTGCCCGGTTGCGAAGTTAAACTTGGCGCGCCCGTCACCAAAAGCTAGAATGCTGTTCATCGATTGTCTCAGCCATCTTCCTCACATCGGACGATACTACTGGACGTGACACTTGCGACAAAATACAAAAGTGTCATGTGACACTATTGAGGATCGTGCATGCGCTTGCAGTCTCCCTGGCAAGCCCGCCTTGGTGATGAGAAAGAAGGGTCTCCCTGTGATCGGTTGGTTGCTGCCTTATCGGAAGATATTGCCAATGGTCAGCTGGAGGTCGGCGCGCGGCTTCCCGCCCATCGTGACCTGGCCTGGCGGCTTGGAATCGGTGTTGGTACCGTCACCAAAGCTTATGGAGTTCTCGAACGGCGCGGGCTCGTTCGATCCGTTAAGGGACGTGGGACCTTCGTTGCCGTCGCTGAGGCGCGCAGAGGGGCATTCATAGATCTGTCACGGAATTCGCCGCCTGCAGTCATAACCGAAAGATTGCTGTCCCGTTCTCTGGTGGCAGTTTCCAGGCGTGTCGATGCCGATGTTTTCAACTCTTATCCGCCGGCTACCGGTCATTCCCGGTTTCGCAATGAAATGGCCCGCTGGTTTCGCCGCGCCGGCATGGAAGCTGAGCCGGAACACCTGTTGTTGACCAACGGCGCGCAGCATGCACTCTCAATCAGCTTATGCGTGCTGTGCGGTCCCGGTGGGTTCTTGTATGTCGAGGAGCAGACTTATCCCGGGGTGATCAGCCTTGCTCGGCACCTTGGGATTAATCTCGTACCTGTGCTTATGGACACAGAAGGCATGGTCCCCGACGCACTCGATCAGGCGCTAACCGAAAGGAAGGACACCAACCGGGCGGTGTACCTCACGCCGACAATGCAGAACCCCACGACGGGTTCGATGGGCCGGGCGCGCCGTGAAGCGCTCGCCGGCATTTGTCAGGCGCACGGCATTGTGGTGGTCGAGGACGACATTTACTCCTTTTATGCCGATGACGACTTCCCGCCCATCGCTGCCGTCGCTCCTGAAAGCACTTTCTATGTCAACAGCCTCTCCAAAACGTTGAATCCAGCGCTGCGCGTCGGAGGGCTGGTAGTCCCTCCGCGCTGGCTGGATCGCGTGGCGGCGGCCTTGCATTCAAGCGGGTCGATGATCAGTCCGTTGAGTTGCGCTGTCATGGAGCAATGGCTGCTAGATGGCACCGCAGACGCCATCACCGCTGCCATACAGGAAGAGGCGGCGCGCCGTCGCAGAATGGCGGCGATATCCTCGGGAAGGCGATGCGTCGCCCAGTTCATCTCGGCTACCATGTTTGGCTCCCGCTTTGTCGGGGTGATGCTGATGCCTTGGAAGTGGCCGCGAAGGCGCTCGGAATCTTGGTGACGCCGGCATCTGCGACCGCAGCCGGCGAGGGGCTCTTCGGCATCCGTCTGTGCATCGGGGCGCCGACCAGCAGTGATCTGTCGACCGCACTCGGCGGAATCCGGACAATTCTCGACAGGATCGGCACCCGATCGGACGCGGTGGTCTCGGCGCTTCTCTAGCGTTGACGAAGTGACGGCCAGAAATACCAAGCCACGGAGGCGATGACGAGCAAGCCACCCACGATGGCCCCCTTTCCGGGGTTCTCCGCGAAGGCCAGCCATACCCAGAGCGGGCCGAGAATAACGTCAAGAAGCGCGATCAGCGCCGCTTCGGATGACGCAACATGCCGACCGCCGGCAAGGAACAGTACGAAGGCGAGGGCGGTGGTTAAAAGGGCCAGCAAGATTATTAGCAGGAGCGCCTCGATCGACGGGATCTGGCCTGATGAAAACGGCCATGCGGCAATGGCACACATTGCGGCGCCGGCTGCATTCACATGCACGAGGTTCAGGGTGGCGTAGCGGCGCGTCAAAATCAGAAGGCCACCGAAGCTTATCGTCATGGCAAGCGCCAACAGGTTGCCCGCCATATCGCTTTCGCTAGGCGACGTGCCTGCAACAACAACGATACCCGATACCGAAACAGTGCTCGCAATCAGAAGGCGTCGAGATGTTGCCTCGCGTGCGGTGATCCAGGCCAGGGCCGCAGTTACGAAGGGAAGCGTCGCGTAGATGATCAGGACATTGGCCACAGTCGTCAGCGTGAGCGCCGCCACATAGCAGAACATTGCTGTTGCTGACAGGCAGGCCGCAATGCTGCCCTTCCAACTGAAGATGGAACCGCTTGTTGGCCTGACCATGCCGATAGCCAGAAGGCAAAGGCAGGCGAATACTGATCGCCAAAGGATCAGATCCCAGACACCGAGCGCGATCGAGCGCACGAACAATCCGGCGAGGCTCCACAGCACGGTGCCCGTGCTGACCAGCATCACCCCGTAAAAGCGTCGTTCCGGCATTACCATCTCCGCGACTCAAGTCGACCGGTCTACTTGTAGTGTTGACAAACTAAGCCGACCGGTCTAATTTTGTCAAATGGCACGGAGAAACACGCGTGAGATACTCGTCAATGAGGGCATGACCGCTTTCATGGCGAAGGGATACGAAGGGATCGGCATCCAGCAGATACTTGCCGCTGCCGGTGTTCCCAAGGGGTCGTTCTACAATTTCTTCGATAGCAAAGAGGTCTTCGCGCTCGAAGTCCTGGATGCCTATGCGCGCCGCTACATCGAGTTTGTCGCGGAATACCTGCACGGTGATGGCCCTCCGCTTGATCGTCTGCGCGCCTATTTTTCCGCGCTGGAGGATGAGATGAGCAGGGCGGGAGATGCTGCCGGCTGCCTCTACGGCGTTCTTTCACAAACCAGTGCGCCGCATAGTGATGTGCTGCGCGAACGGCTGAAGGAGGCGTTCGCCTCTTGGCGAGAAAATCTGGTTCGCCTGCTTTCGGACGCCCGGGAGCAAGGCGAACTGGCGCAGAATGCAGACATCGCCGCGCTGTCGGATGCCATTATTGATAGCTATGAAGGCGCGCTTCTCAGGATGCGCGCGGAAGGCAGTACCGTTCCGGTGCGACGCTACCGGAATGTCACGCTGGAGGCACTGCTGGTCGCCGCTGCCCCTCAGAAATAGAACCAGGTCAGTCCCAACCCTACGGCGATGACGATCCCCCGCAGGATTTTCGGGTTGATCCAGCGGGCGAAGCGCGCGCCGAGATAGCCCCCCGCGACCGCACCCGACAAGACCGCTGCTCCAGGACCCCAGGCGATGATCCCTGTGGCCACGAATACGACGACGGCTAGACTGGAGACGATGGTCGCCAGCGCATTCTTTACCGCATTGGCTTCATTAACATCATCAAGGCCGATCAATGTCAGAACCGCCATCAACAGAATGCCTAGTCCAGCCCCGAAATAGCCGCCGTAGATCGCGACCAGCAGATCGATAAGAAAGGGTACTGGCCTCGGCAAGACGCCGGAGCGGCTTGCCGATATCCACGCCCGCAGCTTGGGTCCGACGGCGAAAAGCAGGGTAGCGGCCAGCAGCAGCCAAGGTATGAGTTGACGAAACAGCCCGTTTCCGGTGAGAGCGAGGAGAAGTGCGCCGATGACGGAACCCAGGACGAAGGGAGGCGCGCTGGATTTCAGGTGGCCGGCTTGGCGTGTCAGTTCCTCCCGGTAACCGAACAGGCTGGTAGCATGGCCAGGCCAGATTGCGATCGCGCTCGTGGCGTTCGCGGCGACTGGAGGCACGCCGACGCCGAGTAACGCTGGAAAGGTGAAGAAGGTGCCGCCACCCGCGACGGCGTTGCATGCGCCGCCGACGAGGCCCGCAACGACCAGAAGCGCGATGCTTCCCAACTCCACTTGTGTCAACCTCGCTCTTCCAGTGCCAGCCTGACGCCGAAAGCAATGAGCACCGAGCCGACCGCGCCGTCCATGCCGCGGATGAACATTGGGTGGTGGAAAAGACGTGAGAAGGGTTTGGTTGCCGCTGCTAAGGCTGCGAACCACGCAAGCCCCATCACCGCATGAATGCCCGCCAGGGTAACGCTGACGGCGACGACCGGAGCATCGGAGGGAATGAACTGCGGCAGAAAGCTGACGTAGAATACGCCGACCTTCGGATTGAGCAGGTTCGTCATCAACCCGCGCCAAAACCAGAGGGTGCTGGCTTGCTCCGTATGATAACGCGCCTCGGCTCTTGCTGCCTCGCCATAGCCGGGAACCTGCTTGCGTAAGGCGCTTGCGAGCATTCTTGCGCCGAGCCAGACGAGATAGGCCGCACCGGCATACTGGAGAATCCGGTAGCCGATCTCGGACACCGTAAGAACCGCCCCGAGACCGAGTGACGCCAACAGCCCCCATGCCAGAACTCCGGTAACCACCCCTACGCCCGCTTTCATTGCCTGCCTGCCACCCTCTACTGTGGCCGTCCGCAGCACGAGAGCTGTGTCGAGCCCGGGTGTAATTGTCAGAAGCGTAGCAGCGACGGAGAAGGCAACGATTGCGGAAAACCAGTCCATTTCAGCCTCTCAATCCGGCGCGAAATGCATCCAGGAGCATACGGCCCTGCGCCCATGTTCCAAGATTACTTGTTCCATTGATGTGTCCCAGTGCACCCACCTCGATCAATCCGGCATTCCACTCGTTCGCCCTCTGCCTGACGTAGCCCTGTGATGCATAGGGATCATCTGAACTTGCCACGATCAGCGTGGGAAACGGGATTGGTCCCCGTGGCGGATCGGCAAAGCTTGCGGCTTCTTGTGGAAAGGCATGCGCAGCTGGATCGGGCACCGCGACAAGAAATGCGCCTTTCACTCGTCCCGCAATGCGGTCGGAGGCATGGGAAACCAGCAGGCAGGCGAGGCTATGTGCGACCAGGATCGGGGGGGTCACCGAGCGATCGATGGCATCGTCAAGCGCTACCAGCCAGTTGCATAGATCGGGGCGGTTCCAATCCCCGGGCCGGAAGCGGTCGAATGAAGGCTCGGTGGCTTCCCATTGGCTTTGCCAGTGGGAGGGTCCGGACCCACCGATGCCGGGAAGGTTAAGGAACGCGGTCATTGGGTGGAGAGGTCCATCGACGGATCGTAAATCCGATCCGGTACTTCTTTTGTGATCGCCTGCCCGCAGATGGTTGCTTGACGGGTGACATCGTACGTTAGGCTCGGTGAGCCATAAAGCTTCCAGCCGAGATAGAGTGCCTCCGTGATCCGGTGACAGAACGCGGCATCATCCACGCCCGTCAGTACTCGGTAGATCATCATCTCGCATGCCTCCTGTTCCGTCGACAATGAATAATACTCCGGGTCACGGAGCCGGAAACTGAAGCGATCTCATCCGATCAGCAATTCTCCTCACCTCGCGGGCAGTTGGCTGCAGCGCCATCGCCTGGCACAAGATGGCGTAAAATGTCCTCAACTTGTCGAGGACTTTTGAAGAGGGCGTCGAGAGGCAACTCGACCCTGTTGGACGGGTGGCAGACGCTATATGCTGGCGTGCTGGTCAAAGCGACTTTGTGTGAGTGTCAGCAACGCATGACGGAACTGGGAATCATCGAGGGTAACTTCTCCCGCGTTAAGCGTGTTCGCATGCCCTAACGCGAGGGATGTCATTTCCTGTGCCAGAT
>JACZKY010008787.1_pt1 | contig 24983 bp, 15 predicted proteins | sample 8237611 | NCBI WGS metagenome assembly JACZKY01 (sample SAMN16148055, study PRJNA663545) | marine sediment metagenome | biome: sediments and biomass from bioreactor inoculated with such sediments; feature: coastal sediments; material: methane- and iron-fed bioreactor; isolation source: Bothnian...
GCGCTGAGGGACGGGAAGCCCTTCATGGCGTGGACCACGCCGGGCGAGGATATCCAGACGCAGGCCAACCTGCAGGTCTTCTTCAACGTGGCCGAGTTCGGGATGAATCCCCAGGCGGCGGTGGAGGCGCCGCGCTTCCTGTCGCTCCACGGCCCGGAGCCCAACTTCCCGCAGGAGATGAAGCCGGGCCAGGTGAGGGCGGAGCCGCGCATCGCGCCGGAGACCTTCCAGGCGCTGGAGGCCATGGGGCACAAGATCAAGGCGGAGAAGGACTGGGCGGAGCCGAGCGGCGGGATGGTCGTCATCGTGCGCGACCTCGAGACCGGCGTCCTTTCCGCCGGGGCGGACCCGCGGCGGGAGTGTTACGCGATGGGGTGGTAGGGGCCGCCAGAACGGATCATCGCTTCCGATCGATCGGGTATCCTTTTTTCGTCCAGGCGGTGATGCCGCCGTCGACGGTGTAGATGTTCCGGTAGCCCGCCTTGCGAAGGCTGGAAGCAAAGGGAACCGACCGGTTCTGCGTGTGGCAGTACACCCAGATCTCCGTCTCCGGATCGGGCCACATCTTCGGCACAAGGGACGGGCTGTCGGACGGGATGTTGATCGCCCCGGGTACGTGACCGCTCGCGAATTCCTCCGGTGTGCGCACATCCAGCAGGACCGCCCCGCTTTTCTTCTCCCGGACTTCCTGCCACTTCCCGTGGAGATCGCTCACGGAGACGATGCGCTCATCCTGGACCGGCGGGGGCGGAGAGAAGGCCATCGCGGGGCCCGACAGAACCAAAAGAGCGATCAATGCGAGCGGCAGCGCATTCTTCATGACGCCTCCCTCCTGTCCATTATTCCCGTTACTATGATGTAACGAATCGGAAAAGGTGGCGGAATCCCTCCAAAAAGGAAAAGGGTCGGGTCCCGGATTGAGCTTGTGCCCGTTTTCCTCGTCCAGATGATCTGATCCCGGGATTCAGTCGTTTATCCGCAGATGTCCGAGTGGATTACTCGATCGCTCTCATGCCACGGCACTTCGGGAACGCAGGGCATCCCCAAAAAGCCTTGCCGGAGTTGGGGCCTTGCTTGGCCGTGCGCTTCACCATCACGCTACTGCAAAGAGGACAGGTCGGCGTACCCGTTTCGGGAGGAGGTATCGTCCGGCCGGCACGAACTTTCCCAATCATCTCCGTGAGCGCCTGGCCATCCATCAACTCGATGTTGCGCCCCTTGGCGAATGCCTGTGCGTCCTCCGTGAAAACGCCCGACGTCACAACGAATCCACCGGCCGCCCCCTGAGCTGCCATCACGCCGAACAATTCACGCACAATGTTGACGGAGACCTTGTAAGCACGCCATTGCTTACACTGCACGAGGAAGATTTCGCCGCCCTTCTTTAGCTTCAAGTCGATACCGCCGTCAGCGCCTCCCCCGCCGGTTTCTTCCACCGAGAAACCGCGTATTCGGAAGCCCTCGCCCACCAGCATCTCGAACTCTCGCCAATTCAAGTCGTGGAGGGCATTGACTGATTTCCCGTTCCCAACTGTTTGGACAAGCCCTTCACGCTTGCGTCGTCCGATATAAGACATTATCGATCCAGCCAAAAGGAACAGCGGCACGAAGTACTGCCCGATACCCGCCATAGTTTTCATCATCTGCACAGCGAATACCTGGCCAAGCTGCCCTGGCGCGACACTGGTCGGTACATCGCGTGTGGCTACCCAATGCAGAACGCCATATACAACGATGGCGAGAATCGTGCCCACCTTCCAAGGCAGCCCTGCAGCTATTTCGAACACGGCATCGAGAAATCCGTCATTTCGCCTTCTGGCCATCTTTCCTCACTCTCGCGTTGCTTCTTTTCCCATGGGAGCTTTTCCATTGTTTATCGGATGGAATGGGCGAGATAATTACGAGAAATGGGGGCAATTGACGCAATTTAGGGGCAACAACTTCGAAACCGATTGTAGATTTACAACTTCTTTTTCCAAGACCGCTTACGTCTGACATGAGCCTCCACATGTGTTCTCCGATCAGGCCACAAAACACTCATCTTTTAGCTTCCAGACGCAACTGGTTTAGCTTGATGGCTGAACGCGTCCAGTGCTGCTCCACTGATTGGATAAATGCCTGACGGACTAGTTTGGCGCGTTGCTCTAGCCAATCACCTTGATCATAACGAAGATAGAGGCCTTCTGCAGGCTGATCGGTAAGCTTTGACTGTGACAGAAGTTTCTTAATCTGTGGATATGTGAAACGCCCACGTTCAATGACTGGCACTTGAGCTAAAAACATATTCTTTAAATTTTCGTCGCGTTGCCCTGAGGAAAGGAACCTGTTAAATTGCTTGTCATAAATATCGAATCCGAGAAACCAGTCCGGCAAGCGATTATAATAAACAGAGTGCTTGGCGTAACACCATTCCCCGAAAAGAATGAATCGGTCTGACAGATGCTCATAAAACACATCAATTCGGGGCGTAAGCCATTGTCCGAGCTTTTTCCATTGGCCTGATCCCGGCAGGTGTAAGTATGCGCCCCTGTTCTGCGCTCGGACATTTCCCTCTGAATCAAACGAGATTCCCAAATTCGCGCCGTCCACCTTTTCTTCAACGACAAGATTATGTTCCAAAAATTCATCTCGTTCGGATTCCGACATTACTTTATCGCCCCTGATATTAACGCCGGGGAAGGTTGCAAGATGAGGCGTGGAGGGGAATTTAAAAAAAATGTCTTTCACGTACCCATCTTCTCCGCATGCTTGGCCTTGACATATTCTGGACAGAGAAAATGAACAGTAATGCCGACTTTCTTCAAGGCATCTTTCCAGCCCCACCACTTGCTGTCAGTCGCTTGCAATATCGGCGGCTTGGTGCTGTGCGCATTTGCGGCAGCGATAAATTTACGATCCGATTTGTCAAAATCAGCTAGCCCTTTATGAAGTGGAAACTCATCGTATGAATCGCCATTTTTTGTGATGGTTACCCGGTGAGAATCAGGGAGGCTCCAGCGGTTATCGTGAACCCATTTCATGAAGCGATTACCCACACCAGGCTGCCCCTTTATGGAAAGATTCCGACGATATTCATCGAAGATTTCGCCACCGGCATCGATGACCAGCCCGCGCGTTTTAATGACGTGCTCAACTGCTTCAACACACGCCAGTACGCAAGCATCGGGAAAATCGGAGTCAGGATCAGGATGCGTAGCAAGGTTGGCTGTTTTCGGAACATTCGTGTCAACCAGACATTTCTTCGGCAAACTCATTCGGATGCCTCTGATCTTGCCTTATTCGTTTGCATCCTCTTTTTCATGGCCGCCTTCGCTTGCCCGGTAATATCACCCATCTCATCACCGAAGAAGTTTTCCGGCCAGTTTTGGATATTACCGAACATGTCGATCTTCAATGGTTCGAGCATCGCGGGAGTTTTTTCGATATTAGCGAAGTAGGCTGATACCTTCTCTTGAGGCACAATGTCCTCGGCAATTCGTCGCTGTAACCGCCGCAGAAAATGCTCTGAATGGGTTTCAATGACTAACTGAATATCTCTTTCTTCTCCGTTTTCCCTGGAATTTATCACATCGATCATCACATCAGCCAACGCAGACTGCGCTTTCGGATGTAGGTGAATCTCCGGTTGTTCCATAAGAATGATCGACCCGGCTGGTGCATAGAAACACTGCACCAAGACTGGCAACACCTGTGATATGCCAAATCCGACATCCGGAAGGTCCACCCAATCCTTTGAACCCTTAGTTCTAACCTTGACTTCATATTCCTGCCTCTGTTCAGAAATCTGGTCAACTTTGAATTCTTCAATCAACCCCATTTCTTTGAGTTTTCGCGCAATAATTTCTCCAAATGGCTTGACTTGTCGCTTATACCCAAGACTGATCTTCCTGTTTCGTGCAGCCAATATAGCCGCCACAGTGTTTTCACCTGCATAGCCGACACTTTCAGGCTCGATGCCGGTCCATGGATACAAGCGCTCGACCTTCGTACGAAGCGGCCCGAGGTATGAAAGTGACCGAAATAACTTTTCATGTCGGAGATTTAACGCTTGAACGAAATCAGCGTTCTGATGGTAGGCGACCACCTCGTCAGGAAATCCATAAAATCGCACAGGAGCGCCGGGATTCCATACTCGCCCTTGTTTCCTTTTCAGGGAATATTTAGTCGAATCGACTTTGTACTCTGATTTCGCACCGGATTTTCGCTCCATGCCGATAGAGATTCGCGATTCATTACCTTCCAGTAAGTCATATTTCAGATGATCGACGACCAGTGGGTGTTGATCCTTGTTGCCAAGCCCAACCTCTGCCTGAAAAGACAAAGCATCACCAGAGTAGCTCTGATCCGATACAGGGTCCTTAAAAACCAAGAGATCCTGAAGCGACCACCTATACTTAAAGGCGATCTTGTTTGCCGGATCACGGTGAAATACCATTTCCTTGTAAGAACCTAGTTGAACTGCGGAATTCTTCCCTCCCGGGTAAAAGACCGCTTTCCGGTCCGGTGATTCAACGGTTTGTTTCAGCATCATCAGAAACTGGCCTATGCTAGACTTGCCAGAGCTGTTTTCGCCAAAGAACAAGGATATTGGAGCCATGCGAATGGTACCGGTATCCTTCCAACACTTGAAGTTTTGTATTCGTAACTTTTTAAGCATATTTATGTTTCTCCCATCTTTATTAGCCATATCGCGATTCTTGCCGCGATTTGTCGCAATACATCGCTTAAACCTATCTGGAATATACCAGGGAGCCCAGCAATCATTCAAGCACCGCGCCGCTTGATGCAGATGGTCGCCTGGGTTATTGGTTTGGTAATAGTGAATTTATGTTTGAACATGTTTGGCCTCAATAATTCTTGTAAATCACTTCAGCTGTGAACTTGATGAGTTCTCTCTCTCGTTAGCGTTTTGAACTGGCCTCACCCCGAAAGACATAGGTCACAGTCAGTCCTTGGAGTGTTTTGTTGTCCGAGATCACGTCATGGGGGATCAACAGATACGACCATGGTTTCCCGCCGTGTTTCATCTCATGCATTGTCGCGTGACGGCACCACTCCGCCGCTGCTCTCGCCTTGGCCAGGACCTCTTCATCCGTCATCTCCGAAGCGGCTTTCGGTTCACAGAGAAACTTCGCCGTTTTCGTCTCTGCCACGAAATCGGGCTCGTAAGAAGAGTCGCTCGAGTAGTGAATCTGGAAGACACCCTTGGCGGGCTTGAACCACTTCAGGACTTCCTTGCCGTTCTCCAACACCACGGCAAATCTCCGCTCCGAGTCCGAATCAAACTTCTGGACCCGGTAGAGGCACCTCCTGAATCCGCCGAAAAGCATCTTTCGAATGTCTTGCTTGTCGGACACCGGTACGCGGAAATCCCGCTCGGTCTCACCGACCGAGGCCGAATAGTTGTTGGGGCGTAGCGTCGTGAAACCTTTGCTTACGTGGGCTTCGTAGGCGGCCGCCTTCTCTTCATAATGGTCCTGCATCTGCGCGTGTATCAGGTTCACCAGCGCCTGCTGGTGATACTGCAACACATTCAACACCTCGTCCTCGTTCTTGAGATAAGACCGCAGATGCGTCACAACCTGACCGGCCAACTTGTAGATCAGCTCTGCGTGGTCGTCATAGCAGATGTCGTTGAAGTCAATAAGGCCGCGCACCAGGTAGTCTTCAAAGCGTTCCTCCGTAACAATACCGGTCCCGCTCATGAGCCGGTGCTGTTCCCGGCGGTGCAACTCCTGAATGAGAATCTCGTTTTCCACCGGCTGAAGGCGCAAACCGGACAAGTCGAGCCTGAACTCCCGATATCCCCGTGTCACATCGCCTACGGGCTGGACTGTAATCCGGGGAATGTCGATGGAAAGCTCGTTCCGCAAAGTGATGGTCTTGGCCACTACCTCGGCTACATTCACCTGCTCTGCGATTCCTTCCAGCTCTCTCTGTCCCGGAGTGATGATCTCCTTTACCTTCTCGACGATCTGCTCCTGAATTTCCGGTTTGGCAAGGTCGGCCGAACGTGGCAAGCGCTCGAACTCCTGCCGGATGACATCGAGCGTCGCTTTCGCAGCCTCCTGTTCTTTCGGCGTCTCGAAAAGAAGACGTTGCCCCTCAACAGCCGCAGGTTCGCCAGGAATTCTCGGGGGCTCCACAATGCGGTTGATGATCTCCGGCTCTACCACCACGACCTTGGAACGCTCATCGCTGACATAGACAACCTTCAGGCCACCTCGTATGACGGAGTCAGGGCTATTCGCGTAATCCACGATCTCCTGAAATTTGTCGTGCGAGACGATGGTCAGACGGTCCACCGCACCGACACCCGTTCGCTTCCCATAGGGCAGGCGAAGACCGCGGCCGATAGACTGTTCCACCAACGTTTGTGAGTTTGCTGCGCGAAGCGGGATGATGGTATAGAGATTGGTTACGTCCCAACCTTCTTTCAGCATGTTCACATGGATAACGATTTCCGTGGGGTTGTCGGACTTCTCCACGTTGATGAGTTGCTCGATGGTTTCGTCTCGTTCTTCTCCGCTTTGCTTGGAATGAACCTGAATGACCTTACCCTTATAGCGGCCTTCGAAGAACGCCTCGTCTTCAATCGCTTTCAGCAAGGTGTCTGCATGTTGCGTGTCCCGCGCGATCACCAGCATGAAGGGTTTCACGATGGGCTTGCTGTTCTCGCGTGCGTACACTTCCAGCTCGACCTTGGTGTTTTCGTGGACGCGCACACCATCTTCGAGCTTTAGCCGCTCAAGTCCGATGGTGTCATAGTTGCGAACGTCGAAGTTCTCGCGGGTCGCCACCGCGGGCTCCTTCACGAATCCGTCCGCCATCGCATTTGAGAGTGGATAGCTGTAGATCACATTCTGGAAGGGCTGTATCCCGCTGCTCCGCTCCAAATGGGGCGTAGCCGTAAGTTCGAGGCCCAGGATAGGCTTCAGCTCGCTGATGGCCTTCATGCCTGCCGACGCCCGGTAACGGTGCGACTCGTCCATAAGAAGCACTAGGTCGTCGAGTGTGGAAAGATACTCGAAGTAGCTCTGCCCGATGTATTCCTGAAGCCGCCGGAAGCGAGGGATGTTGCTCTTGGCGGCCCCCTTGGATGCTTCCACGCTTGTGATCTTCGAGATGTTGAAGATATTGATGTGCACGTTGTCATGTCCGAAGAGCGTTCTTTCCCGGACACCGCGCCCACTATCGTAATTGTCGCCCGTGATGATCTCCGGCGGGCTGACCGCGAACTCGGCGATGCCCTGAAAAACGTACTTGGGCGTGTTAGGCGTGAAATCCGCGATAAGCTTGTTGTAAATGGTTAGGTTCGGTGCAAGCACGAAATAGTGCCGGATGCCCTCGACCTTGAAGAGGTATGTGATGAAAGCGCCCATAAGGCGTGTCTTACCCACGCCCGTCGCCAGGGCGAAGCAGAGCGAGGGAAAATCGCGCTCGAAGTCCACGACCGAGGAAAATTCGGTCTGGATGCTATTCAGCGCCTGGACGAGGTCGGCGTTCTTCTCCAAGGGGATGACGTCGCACATTTTGGCCAAGATCTCCAGCGACTCTCGCTGGGGCGGACGGAGGCTTAACCGGTTCGCGATGGTGTTTATGACCGGGTTCATCACTCGCCCCCTTTCTTACCCGACTTCGAAGTACCTTCGGCAGGCAAATCGGACAGATCGAAGAGCAGAGCCTGTTCCCGGCGCTCGGTCTTCGAGCGAGGCTTGCGTGAGGTGGGAGCCTCCTTCGATTCCTCCGGTTCTTCCTGGGGCTTCAGAGGGAGGTTCGTGATCTCCAGACTGTAGTCGTCCTTGCCCCATTCGCAGCGGTTTAAGACTGTCTTCGGGATTTTCTTGATCGTGAGGTTCGAGAACTCGGCGAGATTCTTTACGCGGAACGCCCCGCACATGACGAGTAGGCTCCGCCCTTCGCCGACCTCGTCACTCAGTTTCTGCAACTGCTCGCGTGTGAGCGTTTGCGTCGTGACATAGATGAAGTCGGTTTCGGTGGAGTGGCCATGCTGCCAATAGAACGTATCGCTCGGAGCATAGTTGAAGCCTTCCAGTTTGCACATGGCCTCGGCGAGCATGGCGGGGTTGAACTTCCGATTGATGACCCAGTTGTCGAACTGATCCTTCTCGAGGAGAGACGAAGCAAGGCGGTAGTAACGGAATCCCCCGCCGTCTTTCCATCCGGCGACTTCAGTGATGCCGCCGGGGTCCTTGCCTTCGATCACCTTTCTCAAGCGCGGGAGGATGTGGGTGTGGCAGTGCTCCCCCAGCTCGACCAGGATCCAGCGGCGCCCCATCTTGTGCGCTACCGCACCGGTTGTGCCAGACCCAGCAAAAGAATCAAGCACCAAGTCACCATGATCGCTAGCAATTTCTAGGACCTTCCATATTAGTCTTTCGGGTTTGGGTGTTGGGAAATCTGGCAGACCCAGATTACGAATCTCACGGATACCCTGCTGATTCAGCCCGAATTCCTCACCACTTGCCCATAGGGTAGTTGGAAGAATCCCATCCTCAGCTTCGACGAGAAAAAGCTTCAACCTTGGAGCTCGATCTCCGTTCGGCCCCCACCATATTCTTCCATCTCGATTAAGAGCATCGAATCCCTCGGGGTTTCGACTCCAACAACGATTCGGGGGTGGGAGATATTTCTTGCCGCTGGGCGATGTTACCGCGAAAATGTTTTCAGACTTTCCCGTCTTTGCATACTGGCGTCCTCTTGCACCCCCTACCAAGCTTATTGTCATAGTAACTGACTGCCAAAGCCCACGTAGATCATTATCAGGATTGGCGTACCTCGCCTCCTGAATTTGACTCCGTCTGAACATATTTGGGTTGAACGAACTACGCTCACGACAGTAAACGAGGATGTGCTCATGAGCGGTTGAGAAGAACTGCGCGTGGCTTCGAACCGCATAGGATTTGTTCCATATGACATTGGCAACAAAGTTTTCCCGTCCAAATATTTCATCGAGGAGAACTTTGCAATAGTGAACCTCGTTGTCATCGAGCTGAACCCAGAGAGACCCATTAATAGCAAGCAACCGCCTTAAGGCTTCAAGCCGATCACGCATCATTGTCAGCCATATTGAGTGCTCTAGGCCGTCCTCGTATTGAGCAAATGCTGACCCGGTGTTATATGGCGGATCAACGTAGATACATTTAACCTTTCCAGCGAATTCCTGCTCCAGCGCCTTCAGGGCAAGCAGGTTATCCCCGAAGATCAATCGATTCTCGAAAAGGTCGTTCCTACCGGTGTAGAAAGGCGCGTGGCATGACTTCTCTGGATCCTCGATGAGAATCCTCGGCTCAAGCCTCGGCCGGTTCTCCTTGCCGATCCAGGTCAGTTCCAGTTTGGTCTTCATGATCTTTCGCCCACTTTATACTTCTCGCCACGAACATCGAAAGCCCATCGTGTACCTTCCAATACATCGGTGACAAACTGAATCATATCCGGATTTTCCAACGAACCCGTTGTATACGTGATGATGTTGCCTTTCGTCTTGTCGATGCTCGCATGAACGATCTGATCCGCATCGCACACCACGGCGAGGTTGGGATTATGTGTGACAACAAAAACCTGCCTTCTCTTCCTGGCTTCCTTGATACACTCGACCAAGACCTTTGCAACCGTGTGGTTGTCGAGGTTCCCCTCCGGCTGATCGATGACGAGCGGCATGTCGCTCTGGTCAATAAGCAAGTAGAAAACCAATAATAGCGTTCCTCGCTCGCCAGCGGACAGCATGGACAGGTCCTTCCCCTCCCAGCGCAAGATGTATCGTGGTCGGATGTACTCCAAGCCATAGAGCAATCCGAAAACTTCCTCCGGCTTCTTCCCCTTGAGGAGTTGATCTTTGAGTTGCACCTCGACGCCTTGCGAATCGCGTTGGTCCGTGTGTAACGCTTGATCCACATTGGCGAGAAACTGCCGCACCGATTCCTTATCATCCCACTTGGTTGTCTGAACAAGGGACTCGGCCCTTGCTCGTCCTTCGTCAATTCCCATGAAGCTTCCTCGTCGATTAAGCGCCAGCAGATCTAGAAGTCGACCCGCAAAGTCCTCGTTTGTTAGCTCCACTCGAAATTCCAACTTCAGTTTGTCTTTCGCCAATACATGCGAGTCGATGAATCTCTGGACGGACCCGTATAGTTTGCGGTAAACATCTGCTTGCGCTCGCTTCTCGACATGAATTTGAAGCGATATATTGATTTGATCATTTCTCGCTTTTTCAATCTTCTCCGGTAGTTTATCGAGCGCTGCCATTAAGGATTGCAGTCCTTTCAGTGACTCAGGCTCTTTATCGTCCCCTTCGATCAATGCGCGAGTGGCTTTCCATTCTTCGAGAGCATTTAGATACGCTTGATAAAGGCGGTTTGGCGCATCAAGACATGACTGGAGTTCGGCAATCTTCATATCTACGGCGTCCAATTGCAGGCGCAGGCCCGGGGGGTCGGCAGAGTCAAGCCGCTGTTTTATGCTGATTATCGTGGCGGCAGCATCATCGCGCAATTTCGCTGGCTTAGACTTGGTGATGGTGACGACCACCAATTCATCCGTCGTCAACCCAAGTTCGACAACGTCTTCAATGAGGGATGCCTTAAAGACCTCAAAGTCCTTTTCGAAGTTGTCCATCTTCTCCAGCAACCGCTTAGCTACCGCGCAACGACGCTCGGCGATGCCAATTGTGTCGTCAGCCTTTGCGATCTGATCAATGAACGCTTTCTTGGTCGCTTCCGCTGCCGATAGGTCTCGCAGTAGCGAGGCATCCGGTGCGGGCGTTTCCGTGTTTGCATCTGGATTGGGCACTTCGATCGGCTTGGCCTTATCATGAGCCTCAAGCTCCAGACTGCGCTGTTTGATTCTTTCGAGAAGTTCGCGCTTGGTAACGGGTTCCGCTTGGACTTCAAGGATGGCCCTCGTCCGATTGTTGTCGCGAAGCTGCTTGAGCAGAGAATCAATCCGGTTTTGTTTCTCACCAGTTTGGAATCGGACGAGATCGTCCAAAGTGGCGTGCCTTAATCGCTCTGCATCAGGCACATGCGAGAAGATGACGGCCTTGAGCTCCTGCTCGAAGCCTTCCTTTCCGATCCCCACAAGTTCGTTGCAGACAGTCTCGACATGATCCTGCGGGAGATACTTGATGCGTTCGATCTCCTCGAGTTTGATAGCATCTGCCAGACATTTTGTGGACGTTTCCCCTGATTCCCATTCGAGTGTCGCATCGAAAAATCCGGCGAACCCGCCACTTGGGTGTCGGAAGCGCTTCTCACTCAAGAAGGAGAACGCCCCCGCGTTTTTTGTGGCACCTAGTAGACCAAGCGTATCCGATAGCGCGCTCTTTCCGCTGCCCTTGTTTCCTACGATTGCAACAAGTCCATGATTGAACAAGACGTTGCCACCAAACCACTGTTCGGTAGTCGGAGCATCGGACTTCCGCTGGAATGAAACACTGCGGATATACTTCGTGCGATTCTTTTCGATTCGCACCATCTCGGGGGGACGATCACCAATGAAGACGCGGTCGCGCGGCTCGCGGAGCGCCATTAACAACCCGCGAAATGTCGGATCGGCGCGGATCCACAATGGTGACTTAATTAAATAACTGGTTGCATTGTGGTTATCGGAGCAGAGAACAAGGGGCTTGTCCAGACCGGTCGCCGGGAAGATGACCTTCAAATGGCGATCAATGTCCTTCAGTTGGCCAATCTCCATCAAATCGACATGTTCTTTGGTGATGTTGTACTTGATCTGTTGTTGAAATTCTTCGTGATTACTTATGCCCTCGATAGAGTTACTTTTTCCGCCTGCGTGAATAGAAATTACGCCGCCAAGCTTCCGCGTCTCGGCAGCCCCGCGTTCGATGGGGACATAGACCTTCTGGTCTCCACCTTTCTCTTGAATGGCCGTAGTGGTGATTCCTAAACTGCCTTGAAGTGTCGTCCAAACGTGGTCAAGGTCGCAGTCTTCGGGAAAGATGCAAATGTAGTGGATAGGTTTGCCGCCATGGTCATCCCGTAGTTCGATACCGGGAAGAAAGGTGAGTCTGTCTTTAGCAAGGGTCTGTAGCTCCTGGATACGCCGAACATCCATTGTATGATGATCGGCAATAGCAACCACTCGGACCCCTGCATTCGCCAAGCAATCGACTATTTGTTGATTGGAAACGCTCTTGTCGTCGTACTCGAACGAACTTGGTGTATGAAAATGCAAGTCCCAGCGGTTCCAGAGAGAGCCTCGTGGAGAGTAAGCGCCCATAACTATTGTCCTCGTTTCGTTGTCCGGTTTTGGGGTTTTTGGGTCATGCCATCCTCCATCGGAACTCGAACAGGGGATTGAGAGTGTGGCGCTGATACAGTTGCTTTTCGATCCGCCCGATCAGTTCGTCGCGCTGAGAGTCGATGGCGTCCTGCGCGTCGAAGAGTTCTCGGCGCATACGGTTGCGGGTGGTCTCCAGCGCTTTAAGCAACTTCTGAGCTTCCAGCTTGTCATGGAGCGAACCGGCAAACGCCGCCCCCCGGCGGGCCTCACGGATCTGCTTGTCGAGTTCCTTGATCTCCCGTTCCAAGCCCAGTTTGAGATCGTCGGACCATAGGTCGAGCTTCAGGACCTCCTCGTCGAAGAACTTTCCATTCCGCTCCTCGACTTGATGGATCTTGCTCTGCATCTCGGCCTGACGGATTGCTGACAAGTCCGGCGCGGGGCCCGGCGTTTGGATCTCGACCTTGCAAGGCAGGAGCATCAATTTCCGGCAGATCTCCTCGTCGAGGGTTTCCCCGGAATCGGCCCGCCCGGAAAAGATTACGAACTCTTCCGTGTCGAGGGACTCGACAGTAAGCTTCGATAGATTGAGCCATCCGGAGGAACCAACAAAGGGTTTGAGGACGCTGATCACCTGGCGATGGGCGGCATAGTCCAGCCTCACCGTCGCTGGGGGAAGATCGCGGTATAGGGCCTGTTCGATGATATGAACAGCGAGGGGATGGTCCTGGCGGTAGAACGTATCACCGTTCTTCTCCGCCTCCTTCCAGTCGAAGTGATACCACCCCTGCCGGGCGCGCGCACCGGAATAGAGGAAACGCGGTTGCTCTGTTTCGAAGCGGGCCTCGCCGTCCAGCTCGGTGCGCGTCAGTTCCAGAAGATACCGCTCGCGGTTGGACAAGGTCTCCTGCGCCTTGTCGCGGTAGACTCGCAGGCGTGCGCTCACGTCCTCGTCGAAATGCTCCAAGAGCACCTCGCGGGTCTGGGCCATGCGGGCCTGAATCTTCTCGTCGAGTTCGGCCTGAAGCCGGTCGAACGCGGCCTTGATTTCCTCGGCGTTGCGGCAGGTTTGGTAGACTTGGGCGATGCGCCGCTCGATGTCCACGCCGGATTCGAGTGCGCCCAACACCTCGTCGCTCGCCCCAAAGACACCATCGAAGAGTTTGAACTTCTCGCTCAGGAGTTCGAGGACGCGCTGGTCGGCCTCGTTGCGGCGGTTCAGGAAGTTGACGACCACTACGTCGTGCTTCTGCCCATAGCGGTGGCAGCGACCAATGCGCTGCTCGATCCGCTGGGGGTTCCAGGGGAGATCGAAGTTGACGACCAATGAACAGAACTGGAGGTTCACACCTTCCGCTGCCGCCTCGGTGGCAACTAGGATGGTCGCGTGATCGCGGAAGTGCTCCACGATGGCCGCCTTAATGTCCACGGGGCGGGAACCTTTGACAACTTCCTGCCCGGTGCGTCGTTCGCTCCACTGCTCGTAGACGACCTTGGAGTGCGGGTCGTTGTTCGAGCCGTTGACCATGACGAGCTGATCCTTGTAGCCCCGGCCGGAAAGCAGGTCGAAGAGGTATTGTTGGGTACGGCGTGACTCGGTGAAGATCACGGCCTTGCGCTGTGCTCCCAGTCGCTCGGCTCGCTCGAAGGCAACCTTGAGAGCGGGTATGAGCGCCTCGCCCTTGGCGTTTACGGAAATCTTGCGGGCCATTTCCGCAAAGCCGCGCAACTCGGCAAGCTCCGCCGCAAGTTTTACTGGATCAATAGACTTCTCTTCCTGCGGTTCTTCTTCTTCGCATTCCTCTTCCTGCTCCTCCATCTCATCTTGGAGCTCATCCAGGCCTTCCATGTCCTCGTCTTCCAGGAGAGGGCCAAGCTCGGCCGATAGGTTTTCAAGCCGGGCGATGAGGCGGTCCAGCGTTTTCGCAATGGCGAAGGTTGACGAAGCCAGCAGTTTCCGCAGGACCAGTGTGATGAGCGTGCGCTGGCTGGTGGGCAGGGCAATCAGCCCTTCGCGCTGAAGGTAAGCAGAGATCCGCTCGTACAACGCGTACTCATCGTCGTTCGGCTGAAAGTCCTGCGTCAGGGGGACACGCCGCGTGAATGGGATGTACTCGACCACCTGTTTGCGGAGCGTCCGAGTGCAGATGGGGCGAAGCCGGTTTCGCAGTTCGGCGTTGCGCATTCGCTCATCCACGGTTCGGACGAACTGGTCCCGGAACGAGGCCGCATCTCCGAAAATGTGGTCGTCGATGACGCTGGCCAAACCGTACAGCTCCATAAGCGAGTTCTGGAGCGGTGTAGCTGTAACCAGGATCTTCGGCGCTTGCGCGACCGCGTCCGCGATGTTGCGTGCGAGCTTGCTGGATTTGCGGAAGACGTTCCGAAGACGGTGCGCCTCGTCGATGACGATCAGATCCCACGGGACGCAGCTGATCTCCTGGGCCTTCGCCGACGCGAAGTGGTACGAGCAGACGATCAACCGGTCCGCCAAGACAAACGGGGTGGGGTTCCCGGCCTCCACGATATCGTTGTAGGCCTTCGTGTCGAGAATTGTCGTGGGCAGGTAAAACTTGGATTCGAGTTCCTGCTGCCACTGCTTGCGCAGGATAGCGGGCACGATGAGAAGGATGCGACGTCTCCGCTCTGACCACCGTTGGCCTATGACAATGCCTGCCTCGATGGTCTTCCCTAGGCCAACCTCGTCCGCTAGCACGACCCCGCGCGTGAGCGGAGAGCGAAGCGCGAAAAGAGCGGCATCCACTTGGTGGGGATTGAGGTCCACGCGGGCGCCCGCAATGGAGCGGGAGATCGACTCGATGCTACCGGTCGCCGCCCGAAGCGTCAGTTCATGTGCCCAATATTTGCTGTGGAATGCTGTAGTCATTTGGCCGTGTTGGAGTTTCTCCGGTTAGTGAACGGTTGAAGGCATGCTTTTCAAACCCCCGTGTAAAATCCGGTCAGGCGGTGATGCCACCAGCACCCACTCCACCGTAGTCTAATTGGACCTCGTAGATCAGGAATAGTCGGCCCAGCCGTACATTTCGTGAACAACTGGGTTGATGGTTCTGCTCCCAATATCAAACAAATTAAAGGGGGGTTATAATCAATTTCTATCGCCTTCTTCCCCTCTTGCCACAGCTCCTTCATGCCCGAATTTCCTTATTTCTCTCCGCCACTCGCACAGCCACACCCTTTATGTACTCCCGGTATCTTGCCGGCCCATGCACCTCAAAAAACGGCATCCACCGCGCCACCTGCTCCCGGAAGTCCATCTCGTTGTGGACATCGAAGGACAAGACGACATTGCCGTTCGCCTTCCTCTCCACGATCTCCTGCCGGGGGAAGATGCTCTTCCGGTCGAAGAAGTGGGCGACCTCCCGGTCGAACTCCACCGTCACCCGGTCCGGTTCCTTCTCGTTGAACCAGATCGTCTTTGCTTCGTGCAGCGTCTTCCGTATGTTCTCGGGGATCTCCTTATAGTTTCGGTTGGCGGACCGGATCCCTTCGATGAAATCGAGCACGAACTTCTTCAAGATCCCGTCGTGCAGGCCGACGAGGTACCAGAACCCCTCGTGGTAGAGGATCTTGTACGGCTCGACCGTGTACCGCTTCCCCTTCTTGCTGTAGGAAAAGGAAACGACCTCCTTCTGCTTGATGTGCCGCTCCACCGCCTGCTGGACCGCCGTCACCTTCCCGATGTCGATCGCCTCTTCCGAGAGAATCTGGTAGACGTCCGGCATCCGGAAGATCCGGTGTTTCAGCCCCTGGAGGAATTTCGAGTGCTCGGGGCCGAAGATGTGGGTCGCATAGTCGATCAGGGCGCAGACCATCGCCATTTCGGAGGCGTTCAGGATCTTGTCGCTGATCACGTAATCCGAGGTCAGCGTGTACGTGTGCTTCTCCTCGTCGACGACCACGCACGGCAGATCCGCGAGGTACAGCAGGTACCGCTGCGCGGTCCGGATGTTGACCTCGAACGCGTCCGCCACGATCCGCGAGTTGAGTACCTTCTTTTCATTGAGAAGCCGCAGGAGCCGAAGGGCCCAGTCCATCATCGCCGGCTTGTTCATGAGACCTCACCCTCCGGAGCCAGGCTGACCGTCCCGTACGATATCCAGTGGATCCCGACTCCCAGCACCGGCTTGCCAGGAAACGCCTTGCGGACGAGGCCGGCATAGGCTTGAAGCTGTGGAAGATACGTCCCGAAACGGGCTCCTCGGTCATCCACGATATCGGACTTATGATCGATGATCCAGTAACCTTCCGCGCTTTCCACGAGGAGGTCCAGGACACCCGAAACGACGCTTCCGCGGTCATCCATGCCAAGGAGCGGAACCTCGCGCAGCACGCGCAGCGGATGGAACTTGTCTTCCAGCCACCGGTCGAAGTCGGCCGTCGCCTTCGACAGGCAGTTGAACGTTTTTTCGTCGAGCTTCTTTCCCGAGGCACGCTCGAACAACTCCAGGCGCCCCTTCAGCCCGCTTGCCAGCTCGAAGAACCGATGCAGGACCAGACCCCGCTCCGCGCCCGCGACGTCCAGTTCGGCATCGAGGAGAGAACCATACGACTCTTCCTGGAGCCCTGCGGGGGCCGCGACGTCCGGCTCGTCCCGCAACCGGGAAGGCGTGACGGTCTCCGGGGTCAGCCCTTCCGGCATCTCGCGCCGATCGATCGCGCGCCGCCCGAAGACGGACAGCGGGGTGACGGCCTCCCCTTCCGACGCCTCCACCGCCTCGGCGATCGTCGTTCCCGCCGTGCTCACGACGCAGGGGAACGTCCTTCCATCGACCTCCATCGAGTCGTTGCCGACCGTCATCCCCGCCGATCCAGCGAGGAGGGTCCAGAAATACGCCTTGTCCTTCTCCGCGAGATGGCTCGGCCACTCGACGATCACCTTTTCCCTGGCCCGCGTCAGCGCGACGTACAGCAGCCGCCGCGCCTCCTCTTCCAGCCCCGGCTGGAGGTGCGCCTGGAAGGCGGCCCTGGTTTCCTCCGCGGCGAAGGAAGGGATGATCTCGATGCGCGCCTTGTCCAGGATGCCCCCAAGGTCCTTGAAGTCCTCGTAGGTGACGGAGATGCCCGGGAAGCGCGGCTCGATCTTCCGGTGCATCCCGCACACCGCCACGACCGGCCATTCCAGCCCCTTGGAGCTGTGCCACGTAGTGACGGTCACGGCGTCCTCGTCCAGGACGCGGGGCTCCGGCTGGGCGTCGCTCTCCTCCCGGCCGCCGTCCTTCTCCACCTTCGCCGCAAGCCAGGAGAGGAACGTCTTTATGCCGGTGCCGAAGAAACCGCCGGCGAGCAGCACCTGGCGGTTCGCATCGCCGAACTCCCGCGCTTCCTCCTGGAACCGCAACAGGTTCGCCCGGGCCTGCGCGGCGTCGGGCCAGGCGGCGACCGTTCCGTAGAGGTCCAGCGCCCCGATCACGTCGGACACCAAGGTCTCGACGGTCCGGGCCGCCGCCCCGGCGCGCAGCGGCTCCAGCAGGTCGAGGACCGGCTCCTTCAACTCCTCGCCGCGCCGCAGGATCCCCAACGCCTCTTCCAGCGTCCGGCTCCCGAGCTCCGTTACGGCGAGATACAGCGCCGCGTGCCGGTCGTCCGGGTCCGCCAGCCAGGCCAGGGCGTGGGAAAGCAGCTGGATCTCCGGGGATGCGGACCATCCGCCCCGCTCGATCCGGGTCTGGATCCCCAGCGCCCGGAGGACCTCGGCGTACGCTTCCACCAGCGCGTGGGTCGGGCAGAGCACCGCGATGTCTTCACCCCGCAGGCGCCGTGACGCCTTCGCCGACTTGTCCCACACCTTGTGCTTTCCGTTGTCCAGGAGCGCCTTGATCCGAACCGCGGTCCATGACGCCCGGGCCCGCGTCGTCTTTATGTACCTGGGCGCATCGACGACCTCCAGCGGCGCGAGCGAGCTCTTGAAGTCCGCCTTCGGGGCCAGCGCCGTGTACCTTTCCTTGAAAAGCCCCGTGCCTACCGCGTTCACCCACTCCATGAGCGGGGCGGAAGCGCGCCAGTTCGCCGTCAGCGGGTCGCACGCCTTGGGGTTCCGGCTTTCCAGCTGCTCGAACAGCCGCGGGTCGGCGTTCTGGAATCCCATGATGGACTGCTTGACGTCCCCGACGATCAGCGCGGGGACTCCGGCCTCGTGGATCTTCCAGAGCAGCGCGAACTGCAGCGGGTTGGTGTCCTGGAACTCGTCGATGACCATGCAGTCGACGCGGCTTTTCAGGATCTCCAGCACGTCGGGTCGGCCCGTGAGGATGCCATGGGCCCCGGCGATCATGTCCGGGTAATCCACCAGGCAAGCCTTGCGCTTTTCTTCGCAGTAAGCTTTGAGGCAGTCCTGGCTGGCCCCCAGGAGGGCGCGGATGTGCAGCTCCGCGTCCGCCAGCGGGCCCGGGTGGCGGGGAAGCTCCGCGGCGGCTTCCATCACCGCCTCGGCGCATTCCTTGTACCCCGGCGGCAGCTTTCCCCCCTGGACCTTGACGCGCAGCTTCCGGAGCGCCGCCCACAAGGCCCAGTCGGATGCCACCTCCCCGGGGTCCTCGGCGCGCCGCAGGCTCCGGTAGTTCTCTCGGAAATCCTTCGCGGCCGATTTGTTTCCCCCGTAGTCCAGCGACAGGTCGCGCGGGAACCGCTTCAGCAGCGTCCCGACGGCGCCGCACAGCGCTTTGTTCATCGCATCCGCGTTACCGGTCCTTCCGTAGATGTCCCGGAGCAGCGCCACGGCGGAAACCGCCAGCCGGAGATCTTCCCCCTTGCCGCCGAGCGACCGGAGACGGTCGATCAGCATCAGGAGGGTCTTCAGGAAGGTGTCCTCGGCGCTTGCCTTCGTGCCGGGGTCCCATCGGTAGCCGAATTTCCGCAGGTTGACCGCGACCGGTTCCGCCTTGTCCGTGCGGGGGAGCGTCCGCCGGATGAGGAACCGCTGCTCGTCGTCGTTCAGGAGGCGCGGGGAGGGCGAGATCCCTCCCTCGAACGCGAACTCGGTCAGGATCCGCATGCAGAAGCCGTGGATCGTGGAGATGTACGATTCCTCCAGCCGGAGGGCGTCCTCGATCCGGCCGCGGTCGACGAGCGCGAACCGGATCCGTTTTTTGAGCTCCGAGGCCGCCGCTTCCGTGAAGGTGACCGCGATGATCCGGTCCGGCGCGACCCGCCCGTCGACCACCCACTCGGCCAGCCGGGTCTGGATCCGGTAGGTTTTCCCGGAGCCCGCGCCGGCGGGGACGATGGTGAGGCGGGGGATCGTCATTCTCCCTCCTCCTCTACGAGCGCCGGCAGCATGAACTTCGCGATCAGGGGGCTGTTCTCCAGTGCGTAGGTCTTGACCCCGACCTCCCGGAAATCCTCCTCATCGTTTTCCCGGTTCAGCGGGATCTTCCCGGCGCGGACCGCCCGGAGACACTCCTTCACCAGCGCCTCCGCCTGGATCGAGATCCCGCCTCCCAGCTCCTGCACGCCGGAAACGGTACGCGGCAGCCATCCGGTCGTATCGGCGAGCGCCCGCTGATCGTCCATCATGTAGTAAAGGACCCCGATCTCCGCGCCCGCCTTGAGCGCCTTCGCCAGCGCTTCCCCTTCCGCGCCGGACACCTTCCCGGTGCGGAGCATCTCCCGGTAGAGGGAGGTCTGCAGGTCGTACCCCTCTTCCATGCTCGTGCGGCGAGCCGTGCTGCTGGATTTCTTGTAATCGACGACGAACAGCCGCCCCGAAGGGAGCGCCAGCAGCAGGTCCGTCCGGCCGCGGATCGGGAGCCCTTCAAAAGTGCCCTCGAGCTTGGTTTCCACGCCGAGGATCGTCGCCCCGGTACGCTCCAGGATCTCCCGCCACCGGAGCGCGGCCGTCTCGATATCCTTCATCAGGTTGCGCCGCTCGACGTACCACTCCGATCCCAGAAGGAACGGCGCGATCTGCAGGATCGCATCGTTCAGCAGCCGCTCGACAGAGGACTTGATCCGGGCGTCCGTCGGGAAAGACGCGCCCGCGGGGAACAGGGTCTCGAATACCTGGTGTGCGAGCGTCCCCTTCGTCGCCGGATCCAGCGTGTCCGGCGCCCAGGCCAGCGGGGAGATCCTCAGCCGGTCGAGGAACCACGCCAGCGGAGAGACCATCAGCGTCTCCAGGCCGGAGGGGGATACGTGACGCAGTTCCCCGGTCCCGTCGGTCAGCAGGTCGGCGGACAACTCCGGGTCGCGGATCTCTCCCGTCATCGGAGGCACGGGAACGGACGGGGGCGCCAAAGCCAGCCCGCGCACCATCTCCCGGTCCGACTCCCGCTCCAACGTCAGGAAGAGATCCTCCGGCGCCCGGATCCCCTCGAACAGCCGGGCCATGAAGGCGGTCGTCCCGCAAAGGGCGACCCCCACCCCCATCGCGTCCCGCAGCGGGGCAAGAAACACGGCGCGGTCGCCGACCGCCCGAAGCTGCCGCAGGAACAGGCAGCGCCGCCCGGCCATCCGCTCGTCGGCCGTCTCGACGGAATACCCCAGGTCGTTTTTCAGGACTTCCGCATCCGCGGCGTCGAACACGGGGGATCTGCCGGGCCCCGCCGGGTAGCTTCCATCCGAGAAACCGAGGATGTACAGGAGCCGGACGAGCCGCCACGGCTCCTCGTCTTCCCGGAAAACGGCCGCACCTTCGAGGGTCAGCTCCGTCGGAGTCCCCAGCGGAACGGGCGCCTGCGGAACCAGGGAGCGAAGCGCTTCCCAGGGGACATCCTTCCCGGGGATTTTCCCGATGGCATCCATGAGGATATCGACGGCGTCGCGGGCGATCTCCACATGGACCGTCCGCGAATCGTCCCGGGTCAGCAGCGCGGCGAAGGCTTTCAGCGCCTCCCGCAGGGAGCCGGGCGTTTCCTGCTCTCCGCGGACGAGCTTCATCATCCGCCTCCCGTCGGCGGACAATCCTTCCGGCGGTTCCGGGTCGTACCGCCCTCCCATGATCTTCATCGCGAGGCGGTTCCCCGTGGCTTCGTCCCAAGGCATGAGCGGGGAAGCGTAAAGGGCCGCCAGCGCCATCGACGGGGCCGGCCGGCGCCGCGTCGCCAGGAAATGGAAGACCGTCTCCCCGCCCAGGTTGCGCAGACCGGACGGGTCTTCGAGGCCCGACAGCGGAAGGCCGGCCTTCGCGAAGACCTCCCGGATCGCGCGGTCGCACGAACCGTCCGCCGGAAGGAGGAGCCCGATGTCGGAGGTCTTGAGGCCTGCGTCGGCGGCCAGCGCCTTTTGCGCCATGCCGGCGGCGACTTCCGCTCCTTCCAGGTCATCCCGCACCGCAAGGCAGGTGAGGGTATCGTCGAGCTTCCCCTGCGGGGCCGAGGGGACGAACAGCTTCTCCTGGAGATGCCGCAGGGCCGACTTCGCCTTCCCCGCGGGTGCGGGGTCCAAAGAACCGGCGAGGACGGCGTCCAGTGCGGCGTCCCGGGCGGAATCGCCACAATCGGAGGCCAATTTCGCCAGGAGCGCCTCCTGCCACGGAGAGAGGACAGGGAACCCATCGTTGCGATGGACCGCGACGAGGCGGACCGCTTCGGATCTATCCGCGTCGAGCAGCGCGCGGACCGCCGCGAGGCCCTCCGGAAGAACCCGCCCCATCGCATCGTGGAGCCGGGCGAGGTCGCCGAGATGACGCTTTCCGCGGTCGGACAGCCGGGATTTTCCCGCGGGCCGGAGCTCCTTGTCGGGCCCCAGCGCTTCAAGCGCCCGGCGGAGCTCCCGGCCGATCGCGGGGACGGTGCGTTCCGGGTCGGCCTTCAGGCTTTCCGACCAGAAGGCGTCGGACAGCTTCCTTGCAGCGTCGGCCAGGAGCGGTTCCCAGTCCGTGGCCGGCGGCAGGAAGAGATAGGCCCGGTTCGCCTGGTCGACCAGCTCTCCCCACGTCCCGACCACCGTGCCCCGGCGGGCGCCATCGGAAACCAGGGCACGGCGGACGCATCTCCCCGACGCCTTGTCGGGCACGAGGAGGAAATGGAGGATGTCAGGCAACGAATGTCCCGTGCTTCATTTCGCCCCTATTGTACCTGCCGCCATCGCCATCCGTCACTTCGTCACTTCCCGAACCCGGAGAAGTGAACCAGGTCGGCGCCGTGGTGCAGCGCCTTGCCGAAGGAACGCTTCGCATCGTACCGCCAGTCCTCCCCCACCCCCACGGGCTCGTACTTCTCGAAGAGAGACTTTCCGACCTCGTCTAGGATCCGCTTCACGTATGCCGTCACCTCTTCCGGGGTTTTGGCCCGCCGGGCGGAAAGCCGCGCGCCCTGCGCCATCATCGCCTCGACGGCGACCCCGGAGAGCAGCTTCGGAAACATCGTCCCGAAGGTGGCGGGGCGGTCGAACAGCTCGATGCCCTTGAAGACGCCGTTGACGAAGAACGCCGCGCCGGTCTGCCCCTTCTCGGGGGAAAACCCCTTCCGGTATTCGTCGATGGAGGACTGCTTCTGCTCGAAGATGTCGTTCATCGCCCCCGTGGCGGTCGGCGCATTCATCTGGTGGGACATGTCCGCCACGCAGGCCCAGACCTGCCCCTGGTCGGATGCGTACCCGCGCTTCTGGCGAAGCGATTCCTTGTGGAGCTCGGCGTTGCCCCGCCGGATGGAGTGCGCCGCGAAATGCCGGCTCGACCCGAACTCGCGCCCCTTGTATTCCCACCGCCCCTGCTCCACGCAGGATACGGGGATCTTCGTGATGGACTGCGGAGGGATGAGGAACGACGCGTTGACGATGCGGTTCTGCTTGGCGCCGACCAGCTCGGTGCCGTCGACGACCAGGACGACCTTGTCCGAGAAGTTGGTCATCCGCAGCTCCGGGACCGTCCCGCCTTCGCTCACTTCTTCCACCACCACCTTCTTCGCCTCGAGCGCCTCGTCGACCAGCAGGTAGTCCAGCGCGGCCGGGGGATTCCCGGACAAGGGAACCTCGGCGAGGTTGAGAACCGTCTTCGGGTTGCCGATTCCAAGGTCCGCCAGCGTGGTCATGCGATTTCCCTTCGTCATATATCCTCCTGTTTCCAAGGTTCCCTGCTCCATTCCCGTCCGGCGGCGACAGGCCATCGGCCCTGGCAGTCCAGGCACAGCCAGCGGTACCATCCCGCCGCGATCCCCCTCTGTCTCGGTATGCGGATCTGCCGCCGCGCCCCGCACCCCACGCAGACAAGCGTCAACGAAACCAGGTCGCATTCCGACAATTCGCGTCGCCTCCTTTCCGGTTCCATGGGGAGAGAATACAGGGGGGGTACGACAGTACCTGTCGCGGCAAATCAGGTCGCGAAAATATTTCGGTGATGAAGAACCTTCGCCCGGCACGTTTCCGGCTTGTATCCTGGAAATGGGCTTTTGCGCCCTTAAAACGACGGCGGCTTTCCGCGCTCCGAAAGGAAACAGCGAGGCGAAATGAACTGCCTGACGGCCGTAACATCCCGGTTTAATAAGTGTATTTTCGTCCTGGCGATTCTTTCGCTGCTCCTCCTGCCGGCATGCCTGGGCGGCGGGGGGGATAACGAAACCGTAACCGCCGGGGGCGATCCTGTAATCCCTCCGCCCGTCGGCACCGCGCCCGATCCGGGCGTGGCCGACATCCGGGAGGAATTCCTCGAGGCCGTCAACCAGGCCCGTTCCGTCGGCCGGATGTGCGGTAGCGCCGCCTACGGATCCGCTCCGGCGGTCTCATGGTCCGATGCCCTTGCCATGGCCGCGTACCTCCATTCGGAGGACATGGCGTGGAACGACTTCTTCAGCCATACGGGGTCGGACGGGAGTTCGGCGGGCCAGCGGATCACGCGGCAAGGGTACGCATGGAGGACTTACGGGGAGAATATCGCGGTCGGGTATCCGACGGTTTCTTCCGTCATCCAGGGATGGCTCGGTAGCGAGGGGCACTGCAGGAACATCATGAACCCGGCGTTCACCGAAATCGGCGCGGGATATGTCGTCGGACCGTACGGCGGGAACCCGGCAGCCCGCTACTGGACGTTCGATCTGGCGGACAGGTAAGGAATATCGGAGACTCCCGTTCATATCCCGTCCGGATAGTTCTCGCGCCGAAGGATGTTCCCCTGGAGGCCGACGGTGACGATCTCCAGCGGGATGTTCTTCCCCGATTCCTTCAGGACATTTTTCAACAGGGCCGGCAGCCCCTGGCAGCAGGGAACCTCCATGACCAGCACCGTGACGCTCCGCACGCCGGCCTGGGCGAAGATCTGCCGGAAGCGCTCCTCGTAGAGCGCCATGTCGTCGAACTTGGGGCACCCCATCATCACCACCTTCCCTTTGAGGAAGTCGCGGTGGAAGTCGCCGTAGGCCATCGGGGAGCAGTCGGCCGCGATCAGCAGGTCGGCGTTTTTCAGGAAAGGCGCGTGCGGCGGCACCAGGCGGATCTGCACCGGCCAATGGGTCAAGGCGGAAGGGACGGCGGAAGGGGCGGCGGAAGCGCCCGTCGCCGGAGCGCAACAGGGTCCTGCCGGGCTTTCCTTGAAGCTGTGGAGACGGGCCGAGGGGCAGCCCTGATGACCATGATGGGGAACGGCCGGCTTGGCCATGGCCGCCGTGGCCGCTTTCTCGTCGAAGGCGTCGACTTCCTTCTCGACCATCCGGATGGCGCCGCGAGGGCATTCCCCGAGGCATGCGCCGAGGCCGTCGCAATACTTTTCGGCGGCCAGCCGGGCCTTGCCGTCCACGATCCGGATCGCCCCTTCGGCGCAGGACGGTACGCAC
>JACZKY010058343.1_pt1 | contig 24950 bp, 21 predicted proteins | sample 8237611 | NCBI WGS metagenome assembly JACZKY01 (sample SAMN16148055, study PRJNA663545) | marine sediment metagenome | biome: sediments and biomass from bioreactor inoculated with such sediments; feature: coastal sediments; material: methane- and iron-fed bioreactor; isolation source: Bothnian...
ATTTACACCTACTCGCCACACTCTTTATTCGTACTCAAGAGTTCTGGAATCACGAATTTCAAGGGGCTCGAGGGCAAGAAGATAGGCATCACGCCGGGTAACAGCCACAAACTGTACTTCCCCATGGTGGCCGAGAAATCCGGTACCGACCCGAGCAAGATCGTCTGGGTCAACACCGACGGCGCGGCCATGGCGGCCTTGCTCATCGCCAAGCGAATCGACGCGGCGCCGTTCTACTCGATGCACAAGGAATACCAGAACAGGGCGGCGTTGAAGGCCGGCGAGGAGATCATCGCCCTGCCCTTCGAGAAAGTGGGCTTTACCATCTATGCGGCCTCTCTCATCACGTCCGATTCGATGATCAAGGACAAGCCCGATTTGGTGAAACGCTTCCTCAAGGGGGTTCAGCGATCATTCATATGGGCTCGTGACAACCAACTCGAGGCGTGTCAGCTACACGTCAAGATGAATCCTGTGGTCGACCTCGAGGATTGTCAGGCCAGCCTGAAGGCGACAATGGCTTTTGTCTTTAACGACCACTCCGCCAAGACCGGCTTGGGCATGATCGCCGATGATCGCCTGCAATTCACCTACAAGGCCATTGCAGAGGCCCAGGATCTTGATCTCAAGTGGGATCCCCACCAGGCCATCGACACCAGCTTCGTTCCGAAGAACTGATCTTGAACTCTGGGAACATTGAGACCCGCCCCGCGACTGCAAACACCTCCGATATCGAAGACGACATAATCGACTTTGATAACCTGTCGAAGGTGTTTCGGTCGAGGGATGGCACCGACGTCGTTGCGATGAGGGATGTTTCGCTGAAGGTCCGGCGTAACGAATTTATCACTATCGTAGGTCAATCCGGGTGCGGCAAGTCGACTTTGCTGCGCCTTGCGGCGGGCCTAATCCGGCCAACCAGGGGAAAGGTGTCCATCGACGGGGTCGAGGTTCTCGAACCCCGGCAGGAAACAGGCATGGTGTTCCAGATGCCGGTTTTGCTTCCGTGGGCAACCGTGATCGACAATGTCCTGTTCCCACTAAAGATGATGAATCAGATTAAAGCGGACAGCCAGAACAAGGCGCTTGGACTTCTGAATCTTGTCGGTCTGGGAGATTTCACCCGAAAGTACCCGCGGGAACTCTCCGGTGGTATGCAGCAACGCGCGGCTATATGCAGAGGCCTAATTCACGACCCAGGCATTCTGCTCATGGACGAGCCTTTCGGCGCGCTGGATGCCCTGACCCGCGAGGGGATGTGTCTGGAAATCCTACGTATTTGGACGGAACAGCCAAAGACGATCCTTTTCGTCACCCATTCCATTACGGAGGCGGTTTTGCTTGGCGATCGAGTCGTTGTCATGTCTCCACGGCCCGGACGAATCGCGGAAATCATCAAGGTCGATCTGCCCCGGCCAAGAACGTTCGAAGTGGAGGCTCAACATGAATTCCAGGCAACCGCACAACGCATCCGAGAACTTATCTTCAGATCTGGTAACGGCGCTCTCGCCAACACAGATTAGGCTCCGCAGGATTTGGTACTTGGGCCAGGACGTCATCCTACCAACGATCGTCTTCATCCTGCTTTTGATTCTGTGGGAAGCGGCTGTCAAGATCTTCACCATCCCCGTTTACCTGCTTCCGGCGCCCAGCGTCATTTGGACGGACAGCATTCAGATGGCTGGCCCCATCGCCGAACACACGTGGGCTACCACGCAAACCGTCGTCGTAGGTTTTATTCTGTCCATTGTAATTAGCCTGCCCCTCGCGGTCTTCATCACCGCCTCGCCATATATTTCCGCGGCCATTTATCCGTTGCTGGTCTTGACCCAATCGGTTCCCAAGGTGGCCTTGGCGCCAATCCTGGTGGTCGCGCTGGGCGCCAATGAGGCGCCGCGCCTAGTCATCACGTTCTTGGTAGCATTCTTTCCGTTGGTGATTTCCGTCGCCATCGGCTTGTTGTCGGTACCGGCGGAACTGGTGGAATTGGGGCGGTCTTTCCATGCGTCGAGATTCCGCGAGCTTTACCGCATTCGGTTGCCCTACGCGGTGCCGTTTATCTTCAGTGGATTGAAGGTGGCGATCGCGCTTGCCGTGGTCGGCGCCGTGGTCGGCGAATTCGTAAACGCAGACAAGGGGCTCGGTTATCTCATTATTACCGCGACCGCCTTCTTCAAGACCCCGATTGCCTTCGGTGCCTTGATTCTTCTTTCGGTCATGGGCATCGCTTTGTTCCAGGCCGTGGTCATCGTTGAGCGGATCTTTTTCCCGTGGTCCGCTGCTACCCAGGAACCGGCTATCGCTTAGCGAGGGCCAATTATGAGAGACGCTATGAGCAACATGAAGATCATCCGCGGCGGCCGCCTTATGGATATCGCGGCCCATGGCTCCACTAATGTTGACCTTCTTATCGATGGCGATACCGTCCGGGAGATCGGGCAACCGGGCATGGTGGCGCCAGACGATGCACTTACCATCGATGCTACCGGCAAACTCCTGCATCCGGGTCTTGTAAACGCCCATACCCACGGGCACGGCGCCTTGGCCAAGGGCATGGGCGACCGTTGGACCCTCGAACTTCTGCTCGCTTCTGGACCCTGGACGTACGGGAAGCGCATCCACGAAGACAAATACCTGGCCACCAAGATCGCGGCTGTTGAGATGGTGCTGAAGGGCTGCACGGCCTGTTATGACCTGACTTTGGAAATCCCGATGCCGACGGTGGCCGGCTTGGAGTCCATCGGGCGCGCATACCAGGACATTGGCATGCGGGCCGTCGTCGCGCCCATGGTTGCCGACGCCACCCTGTACGAAGCGATCCCTGGCCTTATGGAGGCCCTCACGCCCGGCATGCGCAAGGACGTTGAGAAGTTGCGTCTGGCCCCTTATGAGACCAGTCTGGCCAACATGAAGAGCGCGCTACACGGCTGGTCCTTTGACCGCGAGCGCATCCGCATGGCCGTGGCTCCCACGATTCCGCTTCATTGCAGCGACGCCTTCATGATTGGCTGCGCCAAACTGGCGCGGGAGTATGGCGTCGGGCTGCACAGCCACGTTGCCGAGTCCAAGGTTCAGGCCATATCGGGCATCAAGCGCTACGGCAAATCGCTGACGGCGCATCTGGACGAGATCGGATTGCTGGGGCCGGATTTCACCGTTGCCCATGGTGTCTGGCTGGATGACGACGATTGCCGCCGTCTTGGCGATCACGGGTCCTCGGTGGCCCATAATCCGGCCAGCAACATGCTTCTGGGAAGCGGCATCGCCAACGCCAGAGCCATGCTGGACCACAAGGTCAACCTGGGCATTGGCACGGACGGGGCCAATTGCTCGGACAACCAGAACATGTACGAGGCGATGCACATCGCCTCCATGGTTTCCAACGTTCGCAGTCCCGACTCTGAACGCTGGCTCAGCACTCGCGAGGTAGTCGAGGCGGCCACCATCGGCAGTGCCCGTGCTCTCGGCTTCGAAAAAATCGGCCGCATCGCGCCGGGATACAAGGCGGACATCGTGTTCCTCGATCTCGCCGCCATCAATTGGATCCCATTCAACGATTCCACCAACCAACTGGTGCACACGGAGGACGGAACCTCGGTCCACAGTGTCATGATCGGCGGCCGGATGATCGTGGAGAACCGTCACCTGTTGAGCGTTGACATGGCTCGGTTTGCCGCAGAAGTCGAGACCGCCCGCGCCCGCTTGGCCGAAGCGAACCAGCCCGGCAAGGAGCTGTTCGAGCGCCTGGAGACGGTGGTCGGCACGTTCTGCCCTGCCCTGGCGCGCGTGCCGCACCACATCCACCGGTACGCCAGCAGCGATTGGATGTAATCCGAACCAGCGGTCGCCGCGCCATCGCCAATGAGGTTTTGCCATGAAGTTCGTCGATTTGAGTCGAGAAATATTCCACCGGACTCAGGTCCACCCGGCCCATCCGCCGGTGATCGTGACCGTCTGGAACAGTCACCGCGAGATCAAACAGGCGGGCGAAACCAGATTTTCTTCCACGGCCCTGGCCATATCGCTCAGCGACCATTCCGGTACCCACGTGGATGCGCCGGTTCACTTCAATCCGGCGGCGGACGCGCTGTCCGTCGATCAAATGCCGCTGGAGGATTTCTATACCGAGGCTATTTGCCTCGACCTCTCGCACGTGGCACTGGGACACTCCGTCACAGTGGCGGAGATGGAAGAAGCCCTGGAAAAGTCCGGACAGGAGATCAAGCCCCGCGACACCGTGCTCGTCCACATGGGGGTGAATGAACGGCTCCTTGGGAAGCCCGGGTATCTGCACGACTTTCCGGGCCTTTCCGTCGAGGCCATCCACTGGCTCGCCGACAAAGGCATAGTCATGTTTGGTGTCGAGGCCGTGAGTCCGGCCACCGAGGGAGAGGAGAACTACAAGGCCCACCTGGCCTGCGGCGAGCGGGGCATCACGCACATGGAATGCCTCGAAAACCTGGACAAGGTGGTTGGCAAGGGACGGTTCCGGTTCATCGGCTTTCCCCTCAGGATTCGTGGCGGCTCGGCAAGCCCCATCCGCGCCGTCGCGATTCTGGACGAAGACTGAACGCGCCTATGGAGGCACCGACAATGCCTTTAACGTTGGTCCATGGGTGTTATGTGATCCGCCGCGTCAATTTCGTGGGATGGAGTAGAGATCATTCAGGACGGAGGCGCTCTGCAACAGGACGGCACCATCGTCCCTAATGGCAAGCTTGCCCGTCTGCGCGGCGCCGCATAACGCCCTGCAACCTATCCCTTTGACGGGTTATTCGATCTTGTCGGGCCACAAATCCTTCCATGGCCTCGCCTGTTCATATTCGAGGGCAAGCCGGATAAGCCGTTCGTCCTCGCCATAACGGCCGACCAATTGAAACCCAATCGGCAGACCCTTGGCGGAAGGGGAACACGGCAGACTGATCGCCGGGTGGCCGACAGCGTTGACGAAGGTGGAAAATACGGCCGCCGCCCTTGGCGATGCCGGTTGATTGTCGATGGTAACCGGATAACGATGCTCGGCGGGCCACGGCAACGCCGCCGAACTCGGCGTCAGCATGGCATCGGCATCGGACATCCATGCGGCGAACTCGGCACGCAACTCGTGAATGCGATCAAGGGTCGCCAGAAACTCGGCAGTGGTGACCGAACGTCCACGCTCCGCGATCGCTGCGAGGCCAGCGTCGATCTTCCCTGCCCAGCCGTCAAAACCAAGTAGGACCCGGCCGACGCCAACACCAATCAGGGTGGCCCAGATAGCGTCTATCTCCTCTGGATCGTATGGCGCCACTGCCTCCTCCAGGCGGTAGCCGAGATCGACAAATGTCTCCGCTGCCAGCCTAACGTTGCGGGCAATCTCCGCATCGATGGGGCCGGAACCAGCCCGAGGCACATAGCGAATTGTTGCCGGTGCGCGGCGTCCCGGTTGGGCAGCTTCGGCGTGCGACCCGAACGGCCTGAAGGTCAGCGATTGCCGGTCCCCCTGATCGGGACGGGCAATGCAATCCATCATCAACCTGACATCGCTGACGGTTCGGGCTATCGGTCCTATCACCTGGAAATCCATCGCCAGAGCGGGAAAACCGTGGCTTCTCGGCACGCGGCCAGTCGATGGCCTAAACCCCACGACACCGGCATAGCTGGCCGGCCGGCGGATTGATCCGCCGGCATCCGTGGCCAGGGCCAGGGAACAAATTCCAGCAGCCACAGACGCGACGGCGCCGCCACTTGACCCGCCGGGCGTCAATTCCGGCTGCCAAGGGTTGACGGTGCGCCCGAAAATGCGATTTTCCGTTACTTGGGCCATGGCGAATTCGGGAGTGTTGGTTTTGCCGACGATCACCGCGCCCGCCTCTCGCAACCGGGCGACGGGCAGGTCATCGCGTGTCGGTACGAAATCAGCGAACAGCAAACTGCCCCAGGTCGCCCGAAGGCCGCCGACGTGGATGTTGTCTTTTACGGTGAGGGGTATTCCGTCCAACGGCCCCAACCGTCGACCTTCGCGAGCTCGCTTATCACTGGCCTCAGCAGCCCGGCGGGCACCCTTCTCGTCGACCAGGACGACTGCGTTGATCGCCGGATTAATGCGTTCATGGCGCTCAAGGAAACACTCGAATAGATCGACAGGCGATACCATGCCGGCATGAAGCCATGCCGATAGCTCACTGGCAGAATACCGCCACAAGGGCAGAGCGTGCGGCATTATCCGCCACCCGGCGAACCACGATTCGACCGGGCTTTGAACGCGATTCTGGAATGGAGCGGAACGCCTTGGCGGCTATCTTTATTCTTCATGTTCGCTCTTCTATTTATCGCCAACCGAACAAGCCTGTCATTCATATTTATGTGTGTCAATATCTTCACAACATTTCCGTAGTAAGCAAGTAGAAGACGTTTCGCCATTACCGGATGCGCTGCAACGATGCGGGCCTAGTCGGGCCATATTGACCATCGGCTCGAACAGGTCTCGCGGCCCGGGCGGCGTGGCGCTCATCGCAAGGGGCGCGATCGCTCGCCTTGGTCGGGATTGATGACTCATCGGGACGCCCACACGCACGAGTGGATGCCCGGCCAGCGCTGGGGTCTGATCGTGACGACAGTCGATGCGGCCAACGAGCACCATTCGATGTTCTTTGTCGCGTAGGAGGGCACGGCGAGCAGTTTGCGCAGGGTGCACCAGCCGATCGAGGAGCGGAGCTTGTTCTCGAGCTTCTGCTTCACGACAGATTCTCTGCTCCCTCCACAGGGCAACGACTGCCGAAGAACTCACTCTGCGTCTGAACCGGTTTCAGCCGACCACGTTAACCGCAGGGCTCTCTTTGAGATATTGGCTCCCACCTTTGCTTGGCAGGTAGTGGCTTTCGGTCCGGCTGGGCAAAAGAAGAGCCTCGGAAGACACGTCTTCTTAACAGGCGTTCAACCATTCGAAGTTGAACGGGCAATGGAGCCCGCTCGAAAACGCATTCCTCGAGGAATTGCAGTTCAAGGATTTGCCTGTTAGTGTCATTGAGCCAGTCCCGTCCGATCACGACCGCGCCTAACGCGACGCGCAAATCCCGTCGGAGGTTCTGGAACGCCGTCTTCTTTGTCGTCGACGAAGAAAGAGACGAGCGCAGGGGTCGATTCAGGAGAGGACCGAGATTAACTTAGACGCCGCACCCACTGATTCGCCCCACATCGCAGGGCGCGAACCAACGCCCCGCGCCGATTAATTGAGGGATTGGAAGGAACGGAGCATTATGCGCACCATTCAAACTGAGCCGATCTCGGCGCAGGCGTTCGAACCCTTCGGTGAAGTGCTCGAAGCCCCGGCGCATTTCGGGCGGACCTACTTCAACCAAGCGCTCGGCAATGCCCGGCCTACGGCAGCGCTCAGCCTCAGCCTGTCATTTATTAAACCGATCAACGAGCTCTCGCTCGACGTTCAACTGCTCGAGCGGCACGAGTATTCGTCGCAATCGTTCCTTCCGCTTGACGCTAGTCGATATCTGGTCGTCGTCGCACCACGTACCGCCGACGCTCGCCCGAACCTAGACGCAATGCGAGCCTTCATCGTACCGGGCCATCAAGGCATCAGCTATGCTATGAACATCTGGCATCATGGCATGGTGGTACTCGATCGACCGGCTAGATTCGCCGTCGTGATGTGGCGCGACGGCAGTAGCGGCGACGAGCAATTCGTACCGGTGGACACGACGGTTCGCGTAACGCTCGCTGCTTGAAGTTCCCCGGGCGCGTCACGGAATGTGAAGACGGCGAATGGAGTGAATTGATGACAGATCTACATCGCCGGGATTTCATCGGCTACGGCCAAAGCCCACCGAACCCGCACTGGCCTGGCGGTGCTCGGATCGCGGTCAACTTCGTTCTGAACTACGAGGAAGGATCGGAACCATCCATCGACGATGGCGAATCGGCTACCGAAACCGCCCTCACTGAAGCTCAAGGCCGTGGCACCGGTCTGACAGGACGCGATCTGGCCGCCGAGGGACTCTTCGAATACGGCAGCAGGGTCGGATTCTGGCGCCTTCTGCGCCTGTTCGAGGAACGCCGCCTGCCGATGACGGTGTTCGGTTGCGCGCTCGCGCTCGAGCGCCATCCGCAGGCAGCGGCGGCGATCCAGGCGGCTGGCTATGACGTCTGTTGCCATGGCTGGCGCTGGGTCAAGCACTACGAGCTGTCTGAAACCGAAGAGCGCGCCCAGATCGCAAGGGCGATAGACTCGCTGCAGAAGTCAATCGGCGAGCGGCCGCTGGGCTGGTATTGCCGCTACGGACCGAGCCTGAACACGCGCCGTCTGGTCGTCGACGAAGGCGGCTTTCTCTACGACTCGGACTACTACGGCGACGAGCTGCCGTTCTGGCGAACTGTGAACGGCAAGCCTCACCTGATCGTGCCCTACTCGCTCACGAACAACGATGCGCAGTTTGCGCGATCGATCGGGACTTCTGATCAGTGGTTCTCTTTCGTTCGCGACGGCTTCGACATGCTGTACCGAGAAGGCGCGACGCGGCCAAGAATGATGTCGGTCGGTCTGCACATGCGGATGATCGGGCATCCTTCACGTGCTGCCGGACTCGAACGACTGCTAGATCATATCCAGAAGCACGAGGCAGTATGGGTAACGAGACGCATCGACCTAGCCAGGCACTGGATCAAGACCCATCCGTATCCCGGCAAGGGCTTGAACGAGCCCAATGTCACCACATGACGTCCCCGCCGTTCGGTGACAGGCTCTGGCCGATCATGAATCGGGATTCGTCCGAAGCGAGGTAGACATACGCCCAAGCGCTTTCTTCGGGTGTGCCGAGACGGCGAATCGGCAACGATTCGATTTTCCAGCGGGCCCAAGTCGGATCGCCCTTGCGCCACATTGGTGTATCGGTCGGACCAGGGCAAACCAGGTTGACCCGCACCCCATTGGCCGCCACTTCCTGCGCGACCGACACCGATAGCGCGACGACTGCCGCCTTCGACGCGCAATAGAAGCCGTTGCCGGGCGCGGGCTTGTGCGCAAGTTGCGATGCCGTGTTGATGATCGACCCTTCGCCCTGAGCCAGCATGATCGGTAGCACGTGCCGCATGCCGTGCGCAACGCCGATCAGATTCACGTCGAGGATGTTCTGAAGGTCGGCCAGATCCTGCTCGTGAAAGGGCCTCTTGACCCCGGAAATGCCCGCATTGTTGACCAGCACGTCGATGCGACCGAAGCGCTCGTATGCCGCCGAGATGACGCGCCCGACCGCATCGCCATCACGAACATCGGCCTGCAACGCGAAGGCTTCGCGACCCATAGCTTCTACTTCGGTTGCCAGGCTCGCACACTCGGCTTCGTGGCCGAAGTCGGCGAATGCGACGTCGGCGCCCTCGTCCGCCATCAGGCGAACAACCGAACGACCGATCCCGGTCGCCGCCGCCATCACCACGATTTTCTTGTTCGCGAGACGATTCATCTATCCACCCTCGTAACGGCCTCGTAGCCCCGGTGCTTAGAAGAGTTTGGACGGCAACCACAGCGCTATCTGCGGGAAGTAGATCAGCACCGCCAGGAATAGAAACATCGACACAACGAAGGGCAGCACGCCGAGATAGACGTCGGACATCGTGCCATTGTCGGTACGGATGTTTTGCACGACGAACAGGTTCAATCCGACTGGTGGCGTGATCAGCGCCATTTCCATCAGCACCGTCATGAAGATGCCGAACCAGATTGGGTCGTAGCCCAGTTGGACGACGACCGGAAACACCACCCCGATCGTCGTGACGAGCATCGCGATTGCTTCGAGAAAGCAGCCGAGAATCGCGTAGAAAACGACCAGCAACCAGATTGTCTCCACCGGTCCGAGCTTCTGTTCGACGATCCAGTTCGCGAAGGCTTGCGGAAGTCCGACGAAACTGAGCTGGAAGTTCAGGATGAAAGCGCCGACGATAACAAGCAAAATCATAGACGTCGTCTTGATCGTCGACAGAAAGGCCGCATTCAACATCGCCACGTTCAGCGAGCGATTCGCCGCCGCCAACAGCAGCGCCGCCGCGATTCCCATCGCCGCGGCCTCGGTCGGGGTCGCGATACCGAGGTAAATTGAACCCATGACAATCAGGAACACCATCAGGATGGGAACGATGGTGATCAGCGAACGAATTCGCTCACCGAGGGTGAGCTGCTCATCGAGGCGTTGCGCTTTCGAGCCTTGCACAAGCGTCAGCACAATCACGATCAGCGACATCATGAGCGCGAGCAAGATCCCCGGAATCACGCCCCCAGCGAAGAGCTTGCCGACGGAGGTGCCGGTCAGTGCGCCGTAGACGATCATGTTGATCGACGGTGGTATCAGGATCCCGAGCGTTCCGCCTGCCGCGATGGACCCGAGTATGAGCCGTTTATCGTAGCCTAGACGGATGAGCGTCGGCTGTGCGACAGTGCCGATCGTGGCCGCCGTCGCCACGCTTGACCCGGACGCGGCCGCAAACAACGCGCAAGTGAAGATGTTGGCGTGGATCAACCCACCTGGAAGCCAGCCGACCCAGTGGGCGAGTGAGCGATAAAGTCGATCGGCAACGCCGCTGCGGGTCAGGATCTCACCCAGCATGACGAATAGCGGAATCGCGAGGAGGACGAACTCGTTCATCGTCGCCCAAGCGGTATTGCCGGCCATACCGACCAGAACGCCGCCGGCGAAGAAGTCCGTGGCGAAGGCGAGGATGAACAGCGAAGACGCAACGTAGAGGCTTGCCCCCAGCAGCACCAGAATGCCGGCGACGTAAACCAATGCCATGCTCATAGGACGTCGCCCTTGAGAGCGCTGCGGCGGCGCGCGTCCTCGAGTTCGCGAGCAACTTCGTTCGCAATGTCCTCGCTCCCGAGTCGCTCGCGCACGAAATCCCAGTCGCGGCGCAACACCGCAGGGATGCAGCGCAGCGCCACATAGATCGTCACGAACGAGAACAGCCCCATTGCGGCGACCCAGAGCAACTGCGGATAGACCAGCGGCGTACGCAGCAGCGTCGCCGCGACAGCGCCCATCGCGACCGACTGCTCGACGACCAACAGTCCCAGCCAGAAGAGAACCAGCGCCGAAAAGATCATTGTCGAGAGCGCCAGCAAATCCAGCGTGGCCTGCCAGCCCCGCGGCAAACACGAGCGCACGATCTCGATCCGGATATGCGCGCGCTCGAGAAAAGTCAGCGAGAAACCGATCGCGCCGACAATCGCCAGTACGTAGCCGCCAATTTCGTCGAGTCCCTGAATCGAGATCAAGAAGTACTTGCGCAGAAGCGACGAGACGACGATCGACATCGCCAGAATCAGAAAGGTCCAGCCGCCGGCGACGCTCAGCAGCCGGACAAACCGCAGCAATGCGGCGTCGAATCGAATCACTATCGCTTCCCGTGCACCTTTACATCTTGATGCCGAGCAGCTTGCCGACGGTCGCGTTCCAGTCTTCGCCGCACTTGGGCTCGACCTTGTTGCAGGACTCGAGCCAAGTCGGCAGGATGACCTTCGTGAGCACCGCCTGGATCTTCTCGCGACCCTTGTCAGTGATTTCGAGCAGTTTCATCTTGCCCTTCTTGCCAAACTGGCACGGTCCGGTGCCCGTATTGCAGCGGATGCCGTCCGTATGTGAGTCGACACCCATCTGCCACAAGTCGGCCTCGAGCTTCTTCATCTCGGCAGTGAAGGTCGCCTGCTGAGCCGGCGTGAACTTCTTCCATGCCGACTCCGCGATCACATGCAAGGTCATGCCGGAACCACCGAGCGGGACCGGATACAGGGTTTGCGTGACTTCGTGCCAATCGTTCGAGTTGCCGTAGGCGCTGCCGGTAATACCGCAGTCGACAACGCCTTGCAGTAGCGCCTGGTAGACCTCACTGCCGGCGAGCGTCACGGGTACGCCGCCGAGGAACTCGACCGCCTTGGCGGTATAAGCGCTCGAAACCCGCACCTTCTTGCCGGCGAGATCGCCCAGATCCTTCATGTCCCCTTTGCAAAACACAATCTGCGGCGGATAAGCCCATACCGCGATCAGCCGCGCGTCATAGCGCTCTTTCAGCCGTTTCTCCCATACCGGGCGGTACGCCGCGTTGAGTTTGGCGAGTCCGGGAAAATCGTTCGACAAACCCGGCAGATCGGTTCCGAGGAAAGTGGGGTCGTCGCCGCTGACGTGAGTCAACTGAAAAGTGACCACGTCGAAGGCCCCTGTTTTCAGCGTTCGCAGAGCCTCGAAGCCCTTCATGCCGAGTTCGTCGATGCTGATGTACTTGGCCGAGATCTGGCCCTTGGTGCGCTTTTCCATCTCGCCCCAGAACGGCTTCTCGAGAAGTTGCTGTTGCGGCTGGTTCATGTACCAGCCCAGCACTTTGAGGTTGACCTCAGCGGCGAAAGCTGGTGTCTGCAACAGCATGGCCCCCGCGGCAAAGGCGAGAGTGCTTGCGATTCGCTTCAGATGAGTCTGTTTCATAAAAAGCTCCGGGTTGCTCGACTTGGGGTTGGCTCGCGGTTCAGGACTACCGTAAGAGCAATTTATCATAAGGCTAGAATCGCATCCACGAGATCCTGGACAGCCTCCGCATTTTTTAACACTTCGTAGACTCACTCTGCGTCCCAACCGTTGCCGGTAGTTGGCCGAGTGATCTCCGCGGCGTGGATCGGAGGGATAGCGCAGTCTGTTTCAGCCGACGACGTCAACTGCAGGGCCCTCTTTGAGCTATTCGCTCCCGCCTCTTCCGGGCAGGTAGCGGCGGTAACGGGTGACGACGCGAAAAGGCGGTAGCGAAGACCGCTGATCTCGCCATTTTCAATCGCCGTCCCATGCTTCAAAACTCTGAGGAGAAAGTTCGTCCACACCACGCCCGGCCCAATCGCCGGCTTTCATGCCTGGCCACATGCGCTCGCCAGCAGCATGCAATTCCCGAGCGATCGTTGATACGCCTGGCCCGTGTGAAACAACGCCATCGCGCATGACGCATCGCCCGTTGATGATCACCGTCTTTACGTCTGCCGCTTGCGCACTGAACACGATGTTCCGGATCGGATCACGTAGCGGCGCCATCCAGAGGCTGTCGCCCTCCCAAATCACGAGATCAGCTTTCGCGCCTTTCGCGATGCGGCCCAGATCATTGCGGCTGAGCGCCTTGGCTCCTCCGAGGGTCGCGGCGTTGAACACGTCGGCTGCCGTCGCGACCTCCGTTTGCCGGTCGATTATCTTGCTAATCACCGCCGCGAACTTCATTGCCTCGATCATCGACTGCGGGGCGGTGTCGGTGCCAAGTGAAAGATTGATGCCCGCCTGCTGGTAGCGCGAAAAACTCTCGAGTGCGATGCCACGGCGTGCGAATACCCAGGGCGAATGCGCAACCGTACAGCCCGAGCGGGCCATCAGACCGATGTCGTTACCCGCGTACTGTGCCCAACTCCCGCCGGCCACAATGATCGCATGTCCGAGAATGATATCGGGCGCCAGGAAACCGATGTCGTCAAGCCATTCGATGGGCGATCTGCCGTGGCGACGAACCATCTCCTGGAACTCGTTCACCGACTGCGACACGTGCAAGGTCACTGGCACGCCGAGCCGCCCGGCTGCGTCCCGTGTTCTACGCAGCAACTCCTCGGTGCAGGTGTCCACTTGCGAGGGCGAGAGAATTCCCTTCACGAGCCCGTCATGGGTTTCGTCGTTCGCCTCGATCCAGGCGGCCGCGCGCTCCAGACTTGCGATGCCAGCCTTTTCGTTCCACTCGTACTTGACGGTTCTCCCGTCGTCGGTAAACCAGCGCCCGGAACGGAACATCGTCCCGACATAGGTGCGCAAACCCAGGCGAACCGCCTGCTCGGCCGTGTAGTCGGGAGTCGGGCCAAGTTCGACCGCGGTGGTAGTGCCGCTATGGAGCAACTCGATCATGGAGAAGTCGATGCTTGTGCGCGTCGCTTCCATGTCCTGGGCGGCCGAACGAGCCGGCAACATTTCAAAAAGCCCGCTATTGAAGAAATTCCGGTTGCCGCGATCCTCGACGAAGGACTTGTCCAGTGGCGAACCGGCCATGTGTATATGCGTGTTGACGAAACCGGGCGTGACGACCCCGTTGGCGGCATCCACCACGTGTTGCACCTCGCCGTTGTAGCGCTTACCGACGTAAGTGATGGTGTCGCCCTCGTAAACCACCACGCCGTCGCGCAGGTGACGGTGCCTGACACCGTCGAAGGCGATGATGTGGGCGGCCTTGATCAGAGTGGACTCAGTGGCCACGAGGTTCCTCCGGAATCAGCCTGAGACTGAGCGGCGCGATTTCATCGGCACCGCGTCCGAGATAGTCACGCGTCGGCGCGGCCGCCATCATCCGCCGCTGTGCTTCACCCAGGCGCTCAGCCGCGCCAGCGTGATCCAGGCCCAGCACCTTGCCCGCCGCAACGACCTGCCTGCCGTCGATATAAACGTCGTGCACCGCCCGCTCCGCGGCGTGGTAGACGAGCGAACGCAGCGGGTCTCGCGCCGGCATCATGTCCGTGCACTTCAAGTCGACCAGCACGATGTCGGCCTTCATGCCGGGGGCGAGGCGCCCTAGATCATTACGCATCAACGCTTTCGCCCCCCCTACCGTTGCTGCATGCAGGATATCGGCAGTACTGACCGTGTCGATATCTTTCGCGGCGATCCGCGCGAGGACAGCGGCCTTGCGCATCTCCTCCAGCATGTTGTGGGGCGTCGTGTCGGTGCCGATGCCCATGTTTACACCGGCACGCAGGTAACTCCCGAAATCTTCCAGAATCTGTCCATAACGCGCGAACGGCGTCGGGCAATGAGCAACCGTGCAGCCGTTTTCCGCAATCAGGTTGAGGTCCTTCCGACTCCACCATTTCATCCACGAATGGCTGTCGAGAAAGATCGCATGCGCGAGAATCGTGTCTGGGCCCATGATGCCGATTTCGGCCGCCCATTGAACTGGCGTCATGCCATGGCGACGGATCATTTCCAGCACTTCGTTGACGCCCTGCGCAATGTGCACGGTAAACGGCATTTTGCGCTCCCCGGCTGCAGCCCTGCTGTCGCGCAGCAATTCTGCCGAGCAGGTGTCAATCTGCATCGGTGAAATGACACCCCCAAGCCGGTTCGAAGGATGCCGCACGGCCGCATCCACCACCTTGAGCGCTGTGGCGAAACGCTCTCTCCCGAGATTTTCATCCCACACATACTTCAGGTCATGGTCGTTTTCGAGTTTCCAGCGTGCCGACGCGAAGCCCGGTGCAAGGTAGGCGCGCAAGCCGCTCTTCACGAGCAGATCCTGCCAGCCGTCCCAGGGCGGTGAAATATCGACCAGAGTGGTCACGCCGCTCCGGAGCAATTCGCAATAGGCGAATTCCGCGCTGGCGCTGCGGGATTCATCATCCGTTCCGGAAAGCGCTTGCGAGCGCTCGAACAGACCGCTCATGTACATGTTTCGCAAACCGTGTTCCTCGCGAATACCGCGATACGCAGGCTCGTGCTCGGGATGAGAATGGATATCGACGAGGCCTGGCATCACCATGCGGTCACGGCCCGGAACCGTGACGTCGGCGTGGCCCGCGTAGCCTCGCCCGACATGCGTGATCTTGTCGCCTTCGAATACCACATCGACACCTTGCCTGAAAACGTGTTGGTCCTTGGCGGCGTCCCATGCGATCGCCCAGTCGACGTCCTTGATAACGGTAGTGGTCATGATCCCTCCGGAGGATGAAATCAGCGCAGGTGACAGGCGACGAAGTGATTCGGGCGCACCTCGCGGATCAGCGGGCTCTCGATCCGACAATGCTCTTGCGCATAGCGGCACCGTGGATGGAAGTGGCAACCCGAGGGCCGATGGATCGGGCTCGGCACTTCCCCTGGCAACACATCCTTTTCACTACGCAGGCGGGGGTCCGGCACCGGCACCGCGTCAAGCAGGGTTTCAGTGTACGGGTGCTGCGGATTTGCAAATAGTTCCCGCCTGTCGGCGAGTTCGACGATACGGCCCAGATACATCACCGCCACGCGGTGGCTGATGTGCTGGACCACGGCGAGATCGTGGGCGATGAACAGGTAGGCCAGCCCGAACTCCTGCTGCAGGTCCATCATCAGGTTGATGACCTGGGCCTGAACGGACACGTCGAGCGCGGACACCGGCTCATCGGCGATGATGAGCCCGGGATTCAACGCCAGCGCGCGCGCAATGCCAAGCCGCTGGCGCTGGCCTCCCGAGAACTCGTGCGGATAGCTCGTCATCAATTCGGCACGAAGGCCGACGCGCTCGAAAAACGGCACCACCCGCTCCTTGAGGGCCTTGCCGGTGGCGATGCCGTAGTTGTCCAGCGGCTCGCCGACGATATCGCCGGCCGTCATGCGAGGGTTGAGCGACGAGTACGGGTCCTGAAAGATGAACTGGACCCGTCGACGCACCGGCCACATCTTGGTTGGTGAATAGTGGGTGATATCGGTGCCGTCCACCCGTATCTCGCCCGCCGTAGGTTCGTCCAGCTTTACGATCATGCGCGCCGCAGTGGTCTTACCGCACCCCGATTCGCCGACGATGCCGAGCGTTTCGCCAGCCCGGACGCTGAACGAGATGCCATCGACAGCATGAACATGATCGCGTGAACGCTCGAACCAACTCCCGCCAACCGGAAAGCGCTTCGTCAGGTTCGAAACCGCCAGGATCGGCGGCGGCTCAACCACGAGTCAACTCCGCCGCTCGAGCCGAATGCCAGCACGCGCTGAGATGGCCCGGGAATGTTTCTTCGAGTGGCGGGTCGCTGGCGTGACATACCTCGCTCGCAAGTTGGCAGCGCGGTGCGAAGCGGCAGCCCACGATGAATTCCCGAAGCGAAGGCACCATCCCTGGAATTTCGGCCAGCCGATTGTGCGAGGGCGCGACCGCGCGATCTACACGCGGGACCGAGCCCAGCAGTCCAATCGTATAGGGATGGCGGGGATTGTGGAACAGCTCGTCGACCGCCGCCTCTTCCACCTTGCGCCCAGCATACATGACGATCAGTCGGTGCACCGACTCCGCGATCACGCCCAGATCGTGGGTAATCAGAATGATCGCGGTGCCGAGTTCGCGCTGCAGTTGCGCCATCAAGCGCAGAATCTGCGCCTGAATCGTCACGTCAAGCGCCGTCGTGGGTTCATCCGCAATCAACACGGCTGGTCTGCAGGCCAGTGCGATTGCAATCATCACCCGTTGGCGCATGCCGCCGGAAAGCTGATGCGGGTATTCGTCAATACGGCGCCGCGCCTCGGGAATTTGCACGAGTTCGAGCATCTCGATTGCCCGCTCACGCGCGGATTGCCGGTCAAGGCCCTGGTGCTTGATCAGCGACTCAGCGATCTGCTTGCCGATGCGCATCACTGGGTTCAACGAGGTCATCGGCTCCTGGAAAATCATTGAAATTTCGTTGCCGCGAATCTTACACATTGCGGTCTCGTCCAGACCCACGGTTTCACGATCGTTGAGGCGGATACTACCCGCCGTGATTCTCCCCGGTGGCGTTTGCACCAAGCCCATGATCGACAGTGCCGTGACGCTCTTGCCGCAGCCAGATTCGCCGACCACGCCGAGCATCTCACCTCGCTCGAGGCTGAATGACACACCGTCGACCGCACGCACCACGCCATCGAGCGTGTCGAACGAGGTCTTGAGGTCGCGAACCTCCAGCACGGGCCTATTCACGTCGTCATCCGCCTTGCGATCGCAGGATCTAGCATGTCCCGCAAGCCATCCCCCATCAGGTTAACGGCCAACACAGTGGTGGCCAGAAAAAGCCCTGGTGTCAGGATGAGCAGCGGCGAAATTTGGAAATAGATCCGACCCTCGGCCATGATGTTGCCCCAGCTCGGCACCGCCGGCGGGGTCCCCGCGCCCAGAAAACTCAGGAGCGACTCGATCAAGATGGCCGCGGCGCAAATGTAGGTGGCCTGCACCGTCAGTGGTGCCAGGGTATTGGGAACTACGTGGCGCCACAGCATGCGCCAGAAACGGCTACCGACCACCGTTGCCGCCTCGACATACGCTTGTTCGCGAATCGACAGTACGACGCTGCGTACCAAGCGCGCCACCCGCGGCACCTCGACTACCGTGATCGCGAAGATCACCGTCATCACGCTCGCTTTGGAAAGCGCCATCAACGCCACAGCCAACAGGATCGCCGGTATAGCCATGAAGCCGTCCATTGCCCGCATCAGGATGGCATCGGCGAACCGGTTGAAACCACTTAGCAGCCCGACCAGCAACCCGATCGTGGTCGCAAATAGCGCCACGACGAGACCGACAATCAGCGATATTCGACCCCCATAGACGGCCCGGCTCCAGACGTCGCGGCCCAGGGAATCGGTGCCAAGCCAGTTCGCAGATGAGATCCCGCGCAGGCGCATCATCGCGTTGATTTCCTCGGGATCATGCGTGGCGATCAGTGGCGCCAACACGGTTAGAACGGAGATCAGGATGAGAATTCCAGCCCCGATAAGAACCGACGGGTGCCGTCGCAAGGTCGTCGCGATCTTCATCTCAGTAGCGGATCCGCGGATCGAGCAACCCATAGAGGAGATCAATGGCGAGATTGACCACGACGTAGACGCCGCTGAAGATCAACAATACGGCCTGAATAACCGGGTAGTCACGCGACAGAAGCGCGTCAACCACCAGGCGCCCGATGCCGGGAATGGCAAACACGCTCTCGGTCACGACGACCCCGCCAAGCAGAATCGCGACACCCACACCGATGATCGTAACGATTGGTACCGCCGCATTCGGCAACGCATGATAAAGCAGCACTTCCCGCATATTCAGGCCTTTCGATCGCGCCGTGCGGATGTAGTCCTGGTTCAAGATTTCGAGCACGCTGGTACGGGTGATGCGCGCGATCAGCGCCATGAAGCTGAAACCCAGCGCAAGGCTCGGCAAGGCTAGGTGACGCAGGAACGGACCGACTCCGTCGGCAAGATTACGGTAACCCTGGATCGGCAGCCAGCCCAGCTTCATGGAAAACAAAAAGATCAGCAAATATCCGACTACGAATACTGGGAACGAGAACCCCAGCACCGCAAAGCTCATTGCCGCGCGGTCGATCCCGGTGCCCGCCTTCCAGGCAGCGATTACGCCGATCGGCACGGCAAGCAGGACCGTGATGATCGTGGTACTGATGGTCAGCGCGATCGTCGGCTCCAGCCGCTGCGCTATCAGATGAGACACGGGTTGATTCGAGAAGATCGAAACGCCCATATCGCCATGCAGCACCGTTCCCACCCATGTCGCGAACTGTTCCCATATCGGGCGATCCAGTCCGAGCTTGGCGCGCATTTCAGCAATCTGCTCCACGGTTGCCTGGTCGCCCGCGATCAGCGCAGCGGGATCACCCGGACTCAGATGGAGAATCGAGAATACGACGAGCGCGACGACCACTAGCACAGGAATCGTGGCTAGCAGGCGACGCGCAATGTAGAGCAACATCGTGCGTGAAAATCTGACGCTGACCGGACTCGACTAGTTCTTTTCCAAGCTCCAGTAGAACAGCGCCGGACTTTCTATCACGCCGGTGATGTTCTTGCGATAGGCAATTACGCTACGGTACTGGCCCAGCGGAATGTAGGAGACGTTGTCCATATGGACTTTTTGGAGTTCGTCAATCAACTGCTTTCGCTTCGCGGCATTGGTCTCGAGAGCCCATTGGCGCGAAAGTTCGACGACCCTTTGATCGCAAGGCCAACCGTACCACGCTTGCTCGCAATTCTTCGAGTAGGTATGCAGCAGCGGGTTGGCGATGCCGGTCAGGGTCGAATTCGTCACGAATAGGTTCCAGCCACCCTGCCCGGGCGGACTCTTCGACGCGCGCCGCTGCGTCAGCGTGCTCCAGTCCATCGCCTGAGCGTCGACCGTCATGCCCATGCGCTTCAGGGTCTGCGCAGCGACCAGGGCGGCTGGGTGCAAAGTGGAGTTATCCGCCGGGTCCAAGAGCACCACTGGGCGACCATCGTAACCCGCGCTCTTCAGAAGGCTCTTTGCCTTGTTCGTGTCGAACCCGAGCAGGGCCTCACCGCCCATCCGGGATTCATTCGGAGAACCGCAACCATATACCGCTTCGCAAACCTTGTATCGCTTGGCGTCGCCGACCACCACTTCGAGGAACTCGGCTTGGTTGATTCCCCACTGCAGTGCCCGACGCGCTTCCTTCTTGTCAAACGGCGGATGCAGATGGTTCACTGCCACGAACAGCTGATAGCCCAGAGGGTCGTTCGGTCGAACGATGATATCGGGATTGCCCACTACGGTTCGAATCAGGTCGCTCGAAGGGCTCTCGAGCATGTCGATCTCGCCGTTGGCGAGGGCCGCCAGCGCAACCGCAGCGTCGGGCATGTAGATCGACTCGACGCGGTCAATCTTCACTACCTTCCCGCCAGCGGCCAGGCTGGTCGGTTCCTTGCGGGGAACATAGCCGTCGAACTTCTCGTAAACGACCTTCACGCCCGGAACGAACTCCTCCTTGACGAAACGGAACGGCCCCGAGCCAATAACCTCGGTGATCTGGGTTTTAGGGTCGGTGTTGGCGAGGCGCTCGGGCATCATGAAAGGCACGTTGCTGTCGATCTTGCCGATCGCCTGCAGTACGAACCCGACCGGCTGCTTAAGAACCAGCCGAAAGCTCTTGTCGTCAATCGCCTCGATGCGTTGTGTGAAGTCCATCAAAGCTCTGCCCATTCCGTCCTTGGCGCCCCAGCGGCGCAGCGAGGCCACGCAATCGGCAGCTTTCACCGGGGTCATGTCGTGCCAGAGCAGGCCGTCGCGCAGGGTGAACGTGTAGGTGAGCATATCGGGGCTCACGGTCCAGGTGTCGACCATCTGCGGCTGGGGCTCACCTTTCGCGTCGAGGGCGAAAAGGGTATCCCACACCATGTACCCATGATTACGGGTGACATAGGCAGTGGTCCAGATCGGATCGACGATCTTCAGTGCCCCGATGGGCACCGATCGGATCACCTTCTTTTGGGCCCATGCGTCGGCCTGGATTCCGACTGCCGCGGCAAGAACCAGCAAACTCACGGCGACGCGACTGCATATTCTCATGGACATGGGTCTCTCCTCCGATCATTCTCAACACGATGTCAAAAAACTGCTGCGCACAGTGCATTTTTTCGGATCAGGCTACGCTTTGGTGGGAAGCCCTGTCAACACAAAGTAGCGAAGCCCGGCGGCTTGACCAAATCTGGACGACCTTCGAACAGGCGCCCCCACGCTTTGCGCGCGACCCGATCGGCCTCGGCCACAATGCGTTCCTCGTCCATCGTCAGAATGATCCCGGCGCGCATTACCCACTGCCCGTCGACCATAACGTCTTCGACATCGCGCGCCTGGCCTTGGTGCACGATGTCGGAGGCGACCCGCATCACGGGCACCAGATGAGGACGCTTCAGCCCGAGCATGATCAGGTCGGCTTTCATCCCCGGACTCAAAACGCCGCCATCGTTGATGCCCATCGCCCGGTAACCATTCACCGTCGCCCAGCGTAACGCCTGCTCTGGCTTGGGCGCGCACCCATCGGCGCGACGAACCCGCTCCATGAACAGACCGGTGCGAGTCACCTCAACCATGTCCTCCGACATGTTGTCGGTGCCCATCCCGATGTTGCAGCCGGCAGCCTCAAGCTCGGAGATGCGTGGGCTGAGACCTCGTCGCGCCGCAATTGCAGAGTTGAACGCGACGGAAACACCAGCGCGCCCGAGCAGACGTTCTTCCTCGGGGGTCATGCAACGGCAATGTGCCGCAATCAGTCGTCGACCGAGAAAGCCGACGTCGTCGAGATACTCAGTCGGTAGCCGGCCGCGCACGGATTGCACCGACGCGACTTCGCCCCAGATTTGGTTCAGATGGATCGTTGCCACTGTGTCAAGCTTCTGTTGCAGATCCCTCAAGGTCTTCAGCAGATCCGGTGAACACATGTCCGGCGCCCAGGCGGACACGCCGATTGAAATTCGCCCCGAAGCCATTCCATGACGCTTGCTGTGCAAGGCCTCAATCTTCGCAAGGCAACGCTCGCCCAGCGCGTTGTCAACGACAAAATCGCCTTGCGCACCGATACCGGTCCCAGCCCGGTCCCACGCACGTTCGGTCAGCAGGAAACGCACACCCGACGCGGCCATGACCTCAACATAGCTGTCGATATCGGTGGAGTCTTCCAGGATTGCAGTGGTGCCGCTGCGAATTGCCTCGAGCACGCCGAGTTGGCACATGAGACTGTGCTCCTCAGGGTCTAGACTCGGTAGCGGTATAGGTGCCAGTCCGCCGATGAACGGCGGCTTGTGCGGTGGCGAAAGATCTTCGTAGATACCGCGCGCGATCGTCATTCCAAGGTGGGTATGTAGGTTCGCAAAGCCCGGCATCACTGCCTTGCCGCTGCCGTCGACCCGTTCGGCTTCTGGGTAACTGGCGAGCACTTCGCTGCTTCGCCCGACCGCCGCAATTCGGTCGTTCTCGATGGCGATAGCGCCATCGTAAATGATGCGGTCCTTTGGATCGATCGTTACAATGATCGTGTCGTGAATGACGAAAGTCATCGGCTTCGTACCTTTTTCGGTTCGCTGCATCGACAAGGAATTTAATGTTAAGCGCGACAGCCCGACTTCAGCAAGTGCGCCAACAGCGTACTGGAAAGAGCATTTCCGCCGCAGCTGAAACTCCAGAAACGCAGGCGTGGCAACGGCTTCGGGGCAGTTATCGAGCGCAATATGCCCTCCAGAAGAGGGCGTCGTTGTCGACCCGTGCACGCTGCTACCAACTAGCCCAGCATCGCGGCGCCTACGAGGTCGCGCCGCTCAGCCTTCCGATCAGGTGACCTCATGATCTGCGCCCCTCTGACTGCCGAGGCGTTCGCCCGGTTCGGGGACGTGCTGAGCGCACCGGAGACGCCGGGGCGCTGCTACTTCGATAACGCGCTCGAAAACACGGCGGTTGCGGCGAGGCCCAGTCTCTCGATCGCCCATCGTCTGCCCATCGCTTCCCTTCCTTTGCACGTGAGCGCGCTCGAGCGGCACCCGTTCTCGTCGCAGACCTTCTTGCCGCTCAGTGGCGGCCGCTGGATCATCGTCGACTGTCCGTCTACCGACGGCGGTGTTCCGGACGTAGCCTCTGCCCGCGCATTCATCGCCCGGGGGAGCCAGGGCGTTACATACCGCCGCGGGGTTTGGCATCATCCACTCACGGTGCTGGATGTCCCAGCCTGGCACGCGGTATGGATGTGGCGCCAGAATAGCGAGGCCGACGACGAGTTCGTCGAAATTCCTCCTTTCAGCATCGAACTGCCACCTCGTGGAGTGCAACATGAGTCAACGCGACTTCGTCGGTTATGGCGAACATCCGCCCAATCCGCAATGGCCTGGTGGAGCACGGCTTGCGGTGAACTTCGTAATCAATTTCGAGGAAGGTTCAGAGCCGTCGATCGAGCACGGCGAAGAGAGCAGTGAAAGCGCCCTGTCGGATGCGCATGGGCTCGGGCAAAGCTCGGCTGGACGCGACTTGGCGGCCGAAAGCCTCTTCGAATACGGAAGCCGGGTGGGTTTCTGGCGGCTGTTGCGACTCTTTCTCGAGCGCGGCCTGCCGCTAACGGTATTCGGCTGCGCTTTGGCCTTGGAACGCAATCCGGCTGCGGCAAAGGCCATTCGCGATGCAGGGCTGGACGTCTGTAGCCATGGCTGGCGCTGGGTCAAGCACTTCGAGATGAGTGAAGCAGAGGAGCGGGAGCATATCCGCAGGGCCGTGGAGTCCATCGCCCGAACCACCGGCGAACGACCCTACGGTTGGTACTGCCGCTACGCGCCGAGCGTGAACACCCGCCGGTTGGTGGCGGAAGAGGGCGGCTTTCTGTACGACTCCGACTACTACGGCGATGAGCTACCTTTCTGGAAGACAGTGGTGGGCCGCCCGCAACTGGTCGTGCCTTACTCGCTCACCAATAACGACGGCCTCTACATGGGCGCCGTCGGCACCTCGGACCAGTGGTTCTCTTTCGTGCGGGATGCCTTCGACATGCTGTACAAGGAAGGCAAGACACGGCCCAAGATGATGTCCGTGGGGCTGCACATGCGGTTGATCGGCCATCCGGCGCGTGCGGCGGGTCTGGAGAGATTTCTGGATTACGTGGCCGGCCACGAAGGCGTCTGGGTCACTCGCCGACTTGATATCGCGCGACACTGGATCGCGACGCATCCGTTTGCGGGCAAGGGGCTGAACGAGTGAGTCCCCGCTCTGCGACACCCGCTGGCGGCAAGGGATTAGCTCCGCTCGATCTTGTCATCCGCGGTGCGCTGGTCGCGACAGCGATCCACAGTGTGCCATGCGACATCGGCATTCGGGACAACCGCATCGTCCTGCCGAACTTTGGGTTGCCGACGGGAAAGCGCGACATCGAAGCGCGAGGCCGCACTGTCACGCCTCTCGGCATCGACCCACACTGCCACCTCGACCAGAGAATGGAGCCAGAGGTCGCGGGTGGAGAGCGAATCCGAGTCAGGTGCAAACATCGGGTTTGTCGGGTGACCAGGCATGCTCGCGCCTTTACAATCGGCGCGCAATCCCCGTGCAGGGCCGAAAGTGAATTTCGGTGGCCGCACTGACCGTCGGCTTTCCCGCATTGCTCACATTGGAGACTCTACAATGTTAGAAGACCCGTTTGTCCTCAACCCAAGCGACTCCAAGATTCAGACTTCGCATTGAGCCCGATCCATTTTCCGTCGCGTCGTGGCGCTCAATGGCACCCAATCGGCCCGCGCGGCGGTCGCCGGCATGTTGCTCGCCGGCGAGCCGCGGAACGAGAGTACCAGCGGCCGGGGATCGCCGTGACGGCACGGCCGGAAGGACGAATCAACCCGCAGTGGGGGCATCACACGGATGATCAAGTCGATCTGCGTTTTCTGTGGCGGAAGGCCGGGCCTTGAGCCCGCGTACGCGGAGCTGGCGCG
>JACZKY010082412.1_pt1 | contig 24936 bp, 21 predicted proteins | sample 8237611 | NCBI WGS metagenome assembly JACZKY01 (sample SAMN16148055, study PRJNA663545) | marine sediment metagenome | biome: sediments and biomass from bioreactor inoculated with such sediments; feature: coastal sediments; material: methane- and iron-fed bioreactor; isolation source: Bothnian...
CGATGGACCTCAACACGACCACCTTCCTGCTGCTCTCCCAGGTGATCATCTTCCTGTTGGGATGGCCGCTGGAGTGGAGCGAGATCATCATCATCTTCGTACCGATCTTCCTGCCCTTGCTGTCGCACTTCAACGTCGACCCGATGTTCTTCGGCATTCTGGTGGCGCTGAATCTGCAGACCTCGTTCCTGACCCCACCGATGGCAATGTCAGCCTATTACCTCAAGGGAATTGCGCCACCGCACGTGCAGCTCTGGACCATCTTCAAGGGATGTTTCCCGTTCCTCGCGATGGTCTTCGTGACGATGTTCCTGGTCTACGTGTTCCCGCAGATCGTCACCTGGCTGCCCGACGTGTTCTACGGCAACTAAGGGGACTGATTTCCAATGAGCTCCGACGGTCTCGTCGACATCACCTCGCTGACCGCGGCCGAAGCACTGGCCGCGATGCACGAGGGACGCACCAGCGCCGAAGATCTGGTCAAGGGTTGCCTGGCCAGGATCAAGGCTGACGACGATCGCGTCCAGGCCTGGATATTCCTCGACGAGGAGCGCGCGCTGGAGCAGGCGCGCAACGTCGACCGGGTGCGCCGTGAAGGCCACCCGATGGGTCCCTTGCACGGGCTGCCGGTGGGCATCAAGGACATCATCGACACCGCCGACATGCCCACCGAGGACGGGACCGTGCTCAACGCCGGACGGCGCCCCCCGTACGACGCGGCGGTGGTGGAGCGGTTGCGCTCGGCAGGCGCCATCATCCTCGGCAAGACCGTTACTACCGAGCTGGCCACCTACTCGCCAGGCAAGACCCGCAATCCGGTCAATCCCGAACACACCCCGGGGGGATCATCGAGCGGGTCGGCTGCCGCGGTCGCGGCCCATATGGTGCCGCTCGCCATCGGCACCCAGACCAACGGCAGCGTGATCCGTCCGGCCGCGTATTGTGGCGTCTTCGGCTACAAGCCAACCTTCGGCCTGGTTTCGCGCCACGGCATACTCGAGCAGTCGCGACCGCTGGATCAGGTCGGCTTCTTCGCCCGCACGGTCGAGGATCTGGCGATCATCGCCGACCCCATGATTGGCTACGACGAACGTGATGAGGCGACGCGCCACGTCTCGCGCCCCAACCTGCGCGAAATAGCGCTGCAGGAACCACCAATGCCGCCGATCTTCGCGTTTACCAAGACGCCCAATTGGGGCGACGCGGAGGAGCAGACCAGGCAGGCGTTTGAGGAAGTCGCGGAAGCGCTGGGTGAACAGGCCAAACCTTTCACGGTACCGTCGATCTTCAACGACGCCTGGCAATGGCACGCCACCGTGATGGAAGCTGACTTGGCGCGCAATTTCCACGACTTCTACGAACGCGGCCGCGACCAGCTCAGCGACTCGCTACGCGCCCAGATAGAGCGCGGCCGACTCGTGACGGCCGTGGACTACAACAACGCTGTCAGTCGCATCGAGGCGACCGGTCTCGCCTTCGAGGAGATCTTCGATCGTTGCGACGTAATCATGACCGCAGCCACAGCCGGCCCCGCGCCGCATGGGCTGGAATCAACTGGAAGTCCGAGCTTTTGCACCTTGTGGACTTTTGCAGGAATGCCAGCGGTAACGCTGCCGTTGTTGAAGGCTGAGAATGGCATGCCGATGGGCATCCAACTGGTCGGGCGCCGGGGAGACGACGCCAGGCTGCTGCGCACCGCGCGCTGGATGGTTAACTGGGTGCAGGAACTGGAGCGCAGCGCAAGCTGACGACGGAGAAGATTATGCAATCGAAATTCGCAAGAATCGTGATGGGCCTCATCGCGCTGGCTATGGCGATCGCCTTCTTCGCGCCGCCGGCAATAAAGCTCAAGGATCCGGCGATGATCATCGTGATCCTGATCGGGGTCGCAATGATGGTTGCCAACTTCATCGAAGTCGTGCGCGCAAAAGACGACGAATAATCATCACTCGTGGTTGGCGCGGGCGCTGGCTTGCGGCAGCGCGCGCCGGGCGCTAGCGACCGAGCGCGAAGGCCAGGACAAAGGATGCGCCAACCGCAACGAGCAGCCAGCGGCTGGTGACGTCGCGCAGCGCATGGACCAGCGGATCGTCGTGCATCAAGCCGCGCCCGGTATCGATCCAGAGCCTCGAAAGCCAGATCAGCATCGCGACCAGCGCACCCCACAGAAACTCCGGCGTCGCGTAGCGCTCGCTAACCTCCGGAAGTTGGACGTAGAGCGCCAGCACCAGCACCGAGGCGCAAGACGCACCCATCCCAAGAGAGCGCAGGGTCGCCAGGTCAGCTTCTTGATAGCCGCGCCCTGATGCGGTCTGTTCGCCACGCTCGCGCGCCTGCACCAGTTCGCCGCAGCGCTTGACCAGGGCCAGGCTGAAGAACACAAACGCTGAGAAGGCGAACAGCCAGAACGACACCTCGACCCCGATCGCGCTGCCACCCGCGGCGATGCGCAGCGTGTACAGGCCGGCAAGCGTCACCACGTCGAACACCGCCAAGCGCTTGATGAACAGTGAGTAGGTCACGGTGGCGAACAGGTAGAAGAACACCCAACCCGCCAGGGCCGGCGATACCGCGGCGGCTATCAGCAGCGCCAGCGCGCACAGCAAGGCCGCGGCCATGAAACCATGCGCGACCCCGATTTCCCCCGCCGCAAAAGGTCGCAGACGCTTGCGCGGATGGAGCCGATCGGCTTGCATGTCGAGTAGATCGTTGACGAGATATCCACTGGACGCGGCCAGGCACATGGCCAGCATTGCCACCAGCGCCGCGCTGATATCGCCAAGGTCGGTGAAATGAAACGAGGTGATCAGCGGGACCAGGACCAACAGGTTCTTCGCCCACTGGTACGGCCGCAGTGCCCGGATCCACATCCTGATTCGCCCGGAGCGCGTGGCACTGAAACGCAAATCGGCATTGCCCTGGGCGGCCGCCCGGGTCGTGACTGTGGAGGGGGCAGCCACCACGATGGCTTGGCGTGCGACGGCAAAGATCGGCAGGTCTTCGGAGCCGTTGCCGCAATAGTCGAACTGACCGCCAGCGCTCGATTCGCGGATTGCTGCCAGCTTAGCCATGCCCTTGAGATTGTTCTGGCCATCGCTCGCCAGCACGTCGTCAAACATCCCCACGTGGGCGGCAATTTCCTGCGCGATGCTGCGATCGGCTGCCGTGGCCAGTACAATCCGCGCGCCCGCCTGGCGCCGCTGGTCCAGCCAATCAAGGAGTTCCCCACGATACGGCAGGGTGCTGGGGTCAACCGGCCCGAGGGCCGCTACCGCCGCCTTGAAGTACGCCCTGCCCTTACCGAGCAACAGCCCGGCGAGCGCACCCAACAAGCGCAGCGGCGCGATGCGCAGCGCACTGGCGAAGCTTTCCCAAAGCATGTCCGAGTGCAGCAGGGTGCCGTCGAGGTCGACGAAGATCGGCGCAACAACAGCGCTCTGCGTATCGCTGTCGGTCGGGGCAGCCCGGTTCGTGACGCTATCGGCGCGATTGGTCGGCATGGGGCGATTATAGGAGTCCAGCCGGAACTGGCACAGTGATTGCCAGCAGCACCTGCGCATAGGCCTTGGCGAGGTTGTCGGTATGCAACGAGGCCATGCCGCCACCGCCGAGCACGTCGTGGAGCACGAAATTCATCGCATCCGAGCCCGGCAGGTCGAAACGCTCGACCCGGCTCGGTGCGCGATGCGCGAAATGCTGGGCAACGCGCTCGGGAGTCAGGAACGCCGCGAGCCACGGCAGGAACTCTGGACGACGGGCGATCACACCGATGTTGGCGATGTTGCCCTTGTCGCCTGAGCGCGCATAGGCCAGCCGGATCAGGGGCACCGCGACCAGCGCTTGGGACGATGTCGGCACACCCCCGCCGTGCACGAGCGCCGGCGGCAGCATCGCGTCCGTGGCGGCAGCGGTCGCGTCCTCGGCGACCCCCTCTTCTTGCCGCAGCGGCAATCGGAAGCGCTCGCCATCGACATCGAGTTCAACTGCCACCTCGGTCTTGGGCAACAGGAACGAAAACAGCCGCACCACCGGCGCTGGGGCCGGCCGTCCACCGACCAGGCCACAGGTGCCGGGAGCCATCGAGGTGGCGGCGGGCGCGAATTCGCGTGCCAGCAGTTCAAGGCTCTCGCGTGCCGGACTGCGGGCGGCGATCTTGAGCACCACCTCGCGCGCAGCGCTCTGTGCGGCTGCGCCATACATGTCCTCGGCACCAAGCACTTCGACCCAGGTCTGGGTATAGGCCGGCAGGCCGCGCGCCACCAACATCGCCGTGGTACGAGCCAGGATCGCCGCGCCGGTGCGGCGCGCCTTCGCCGCCGCCTGCTCACCGGCAATGGTCAGGAACACGGTCGTCCGGTAGCCGTCGGGGAAGGTGGCGCTGACCTTGTAGTCCGAGCCCGGCGCGCGGCCGCGCGCGCCCGCTACCAGCACCCGGTTCGCGCCCGCCGGCGTGAAGCGCACCTGCGTGAAATCGCAGCGCACGTCGGGCACCCGGTAGTCGCGCGGGTCGCCGATTTCGTAGAGCATCTGTTCGGCAACGCTGGCCGTCGTCACCAGCCCGCCCGTACCCGCCGGTTTGGTGACGATGAAAGCGCCATCGTCAGCCACTTCGACGATCGGAAAACCGATGTTTTCCCAGTCCGGCACCAGTTCCCAGTCGGTGAAGAGCCCGCCGGTGCACTGCGCGCCGCATTCGATCAGGTGACCGGCCAGTGTGCCCTGAGCCAGGCGATCGTAATCGGTTTCGGTCCAGCCGAACTCATGGCGCAACACGCCAAGTGTCACTGCCGAATCCACGCAACGGCCGGTGATCACCACGTCGCAGCCGCGATCGAGCGCTGCCGCGATCGGGGCGGCGCCAAGGTAGGCATTGACGCTGAGCAGGCGCTCCGGCAGCGCCGCGGCGCTCGCCATCTCGCGCACGTCGCGCGCGTGCCACTCCGGGCTGCGGGCGAGCAGGTCGTCGCCCAACACGACGCCGATGCGCAATGGCACTCCCAACTCGAGCGCGACTGCGACCAGGGCGTCGCGACAGGCGAGCGGATTGACGCCGCCCGCATTCGCCACCACCCGGATCTTGCGCGCCACGATCTCGGCGAGCAAAGGTCGCATGGTGTGGGTGACGAAATCGGTGGCGTACCCTGCGCTCGGATCCTTGGCGCGCTGTGCGGCCAGAATCGACATCGTCACTTCAGCCAGATAGTCGAAGACCAGGTAGTCGACCTGACCGCTGGCGACAAGCTGGGGGGCGGCGATCGCGGTGTCGCCCCAGAATCCCGAAGCCCCGCCGATGCGCACGACCCGCGCTGCACTCATGGTTCACTCCCCTTGTGCGCCGCCGCCTGCTCAATCCGCTGCTCCAGGCGCTCGACGCGGCGTCCGAGTTCGACCACCTGGGGTTGCTCGCCGGTCCCGGTGCTCCAGCCATCGAGCACCATGGCGACGATCGAGCGCGCCACGGCGGCCGGCTCGAAAGTCTGGCCGCGCTCCAAGGTATTCCAGACCCAGTGCTCGACGCCACCGAAGATCAGATCGCGGGCCAGGCTCAGATCCAACCCGGAACGCAACTCGCCGCGCTTCACACCGTCGTGCAACGTCTGCATCAGGAACCGGCTGTAATGGCGATTGAGCGCATGCAGGGTCGAGCCGTAATAGCCGGCCCGGCTGTGCACTTCCCCGCTGATCAGCCGCCCCTGGGCGGGATCCTCGAGCGCGATCTGGAGATGACGGGCGATCAGGAAGGTGAGCCGGTCGCGCGTCCCGTCAATGGCATCAAAGCGCGGCGCAATCTCGGCGATCAACTGGTCGTAGAACTCGGTGAGCACGGCATCGAAGAGCGCGCGCTTGTTGGTGAAATAGGTGTAGAGCGTGCCCTCGACACAGCCGGCGCGCGCGGCAATTTCGCTCACCAGCGAGGACTCGTAACCGTTGCCGAGGAAGACCTCGCGGGCCGCCGCGAGAATCTCGGCACGACGCGTCGGCTTGCGCCGCCGCGGCTGTGCGCCTGCTTCCGCCTCGCTCTTGCCGGTCTTCAACACGCTGGTTTCCGGTCCAATTGAATTGCGTTCATTATATGTCTGGGACCAACACTTGCAAGCCCCTGCTCTCGCGCCTATCATTTTAGCAACATCAATTACTTGCAGCTGTCGGCCGAATTTGGCATGCTGCTGAATATCATTCAATAAAGTGCAGGGATGGTCCCGGATGAGCAACGATGGCTACCGCTCCGTGTTTCGCCCGCGGCTCTTCAACGAGCGCGTCATCCTCATCACCGGGGCCGGATCAGGGATCGGGCGCTGTTGCGCGCATGAACTCGCCGCGCTCGGCGCAACGGTGGCACTGCTTGGGCGCGACGTCGCCAAGCTCGCGATCGTCGCCGACGAACTCAGAGGCACCGGCGCTGCGGTCTCGACCCATCCCGCTGATATCCGCGATCCGGCATCGGTGCAGGCGGCCGTCAGCGCCGTGCTGGAACACCATCACCGCATCGACGGGCTGGTCAACAATGCCGGCGGCCAGTTCCCTAAGGCCGCCGAATTGATCTCCCCAGGCGGCTGGGACGCCGTAATCGCCACCAACCTGACCGGCGGCTTTCTGATGGCTCGAGAAGTCTATCTGCGCTGGATGAAGGACCACGGGGGCGCGATCGTCAACATGCTCGCCGACATCTGGAACGGCATGCCGGGAATGGCACACTCTGGTGCGGCGCGCGCCGGGATGCTGAATTTCACCGAATCGATTGCCTGCGAGTGGGCCGCGGCCGGCGTGCGCGTGAACGCCGTCGCACCGGGCTGGATCGCCTCGAGCGGCCTGGATACTTACGACGATTCCCTCAAGGCGCAATTGCGCCATCTCCAGACCGTCGTTCCGATGCGCCGCTTCGGCACTGCTTCCGAGGTGTCGGCGGCGATCGTGTTTCTGCTTTCCGAGGCGGCCGCGTTCATCACCGGAAGCTGCATTCGTATCGACGGCGGGGTGCCCAATGCGCGCCACACCTGGCCGACCCGGCCGCAGCACCAGGCGGGCGCCAGCGCCGAGTTCGACGGCTTCCATCTGGCGAGCCGGCCGCGCGTGCTCGACGAATGAAGGAGCGACGCGCATGACACGGATCGAAACCCGCATCGACACCGGCAGCGACGAATACGTCGCTCGCCGCGCCGCGCTCCTGGCACGCGTGGCGGAGCTGCGCGAACTCGAGCAACGGGCGGTGATCGGCTCGGCCCGCGCACGCGCGCTGTTCGAGCGTCGCGGGCAACTTTTGCCGCGCGAGCGCGTCGAACAGTTGCTCGACATCGGCTCGCCGTGGCTGGAACTCTCCACCCTCGCCGGCTACGGAATCGATGAACCAGATCTTGGTAAATCGGTCCCCGGTGCCGGTCTGATCACTGGCATCGGCTTTGTCAGCGGCGTGCGTTGCGTAGTGAGCGCGAGCGACTCGGGGATCGGGGCCGGGGCGATCCAGAAGATGGGGCTCGACAAGATGCTGCGCGCCCAGGAACTGGCGCTCGAAAACCGCCTGCCGTTCGTACAGCTGATCGAATCGGCGGGTGCCAATCTGCTCACTTACGAAGTCGCCGGCTTCATCCACGGCGGGCGCCTGTTCTACAACCTGGCCCGACTCTCGGCAGCCGGGATTCCGGTGATCGCGATCGTGCATGGTTCGTCCACGGCAGGCGGGGCCTACCTGCCGGGACTCTCAGACGTGGTGATTCTGGTGCGCGGGCGCGCCAAGGCCTTCCTGGCCGGACCACCGCTGCTGAAGGCAGCTACCGGCGAAATCGCCACCGACGAGGAACTCGGCGGCGCGGAGATGCATGCCACCGTTTCCGGACTCGGCGAATATCTGGCCGAGGACGACGCGGATGCGATTCGCATTGGGCGCGAGGTTATGGCCCGGTTGGGGCCGGCTTTCGCACCGGAGCCTGGAGCCGCGACGGACTGGCGCGGCGCCGAGCCGGTGCACGATCCGGACGAACTGGCCGGGGTTGTGCCACTTGATTTTCGCCAGCCGGTCGATATGCGCGAGGTCATTGCCCGCGTTGTCGATCGCTCCGACTTCCTCGAATACCAACCCGGCTTCGGTACCCAGACCGTGTGCGGCTACGCGCTGCTCTATGGTCACCAGGTTGGCATTCTCACCAACAATGGTCCGATCGACCCCGCCGGGGCACAAAAGGCGACGCACTTCATCCAGTCGTGCTGCCAAACCGGCACCGCCCTGCTCTATCTGCAAAACACCACCGGCTACATCGTCGGGCGCGCCTCCGAACAGGCGGGGATGATCAAGCACGGCTCCAAGATGATCCAGGCGGTCTCCAACGCCACCGTTCCGTCGGTGACCGTGCACTGCGGGGCGTCGTTTGGCGCCGGCAACTATGGCATGTGCGGCCGCGCCTTTGGCCCGCGCTTCGTATTCTCATGGCCGAATGCGCGTACCGCTGTGATGGGTGGCGAGCAGGCGGCACTGACCATGCGCATCGTCACCGAAGCAACTGCGAAGCGCCGTGGCGAACCGGTGGACGAAGCCCGCCTGGATGCGCTCGCGCAGCGCATTCTTGAAAATTTCGAGCGTCAATCCGACGCCTTCCACACCAGTGCCCGCCTGCTCGACGACGGTGTGATCGATCCTCGCGACACCCGCCGGGTGCTCGGGCTGGCTTTCGCAATCTGCCGCGAGGCCGAGCAACGCGCATTGCGTCCGATCCAGTTCGGTGTCGCCCGCCCCTGACTCACGAATCACGGAACCCGCCATGATCTACACCGAAGAACACCTCAAGCTGCAAGACACCGTGCGTCGTTTCGTCGAAGCCGAGATCAACCCCAACGTCGAGGAGTGGGAGAGGGCCGGCATCTTCCCGGCACACGAGCTGTTTCGCAAGATGGGCGCGCTTGGCCTGCTCGGCGTCACCAAGCCGATCGAGTACGGCGGGATGGCGCTCGACTATTCGTACTCGGTGGCACTGGCCGAGGCACTGGGTCACTGCCATTGCGGCGGGGTGCCAATGGCGATCGGCGTGCAGACCGACATGGCCACCCCCGCGCTGGCACGATTCGGCTCGGACGAACTCAAGGCGCAATTTCTCGCCCCGGCGATCGCCGGCGAAGCCGTGGCCTGCATCGGCGTCTCGGAAGTTGGCGCGGGCTCCGACGTGGCTTCAATCAAGACCTTCGCCCGTCGCGACGGCGCCGACTACGTGATCAGCGGCGGCAAGATGTGGATCACCAGCGGTTCGCAGGCGGACTGGATATGTCTGCTCGCCAATACTTCGGAAGGCGCGGCACATCGCAACAAGTCTCTGATCTGTGTGCCGATGGACACCCCCGGAGTCGAGATTGCACGCAAGCTCGACAAGGCGGGAATGCACTCATCGGACACGGCGCAGATCTTCTTCGACAACGTGCGCGTACCGCAGCGTTACCGGATCGGTGACGAGGGCATGGGCTTCACCTACCAAATGATGCAGTTCCAGGAGGAACGCCTGTGGGCTGCGGCGAATTCACTGTCGGCCGCACATGTAATTGCCGACACCGTCGCTTATCTGCGCGAGCGCAATGCGTTTGGCCGACCCTTGCTCGAGAATCAGTTCATCTACTTCAAGCTCGCCGAATTGCGCACCGAGGTCGAGTGTGTCCGCGCCCTGTTGCATCAGGCTGTCGAACGCTACATCGCGGGCGAGGATGTCACCCAATTGGCTTCGATGAGCAAGCTCAAGGGGGGCCGGGTGGCCCGTGAAGTGGCCGACTGGTGCGTCCAGTTCTGGGGTGGCATGGGCTACATTGAGGAGACCCGCGTCAACCGGTACTGGCGGGATTCCCGACTCGGATCGATCGGCGGCGGAGCCGACGAAGTGATGCTCGGCATCATCGCCAAGACGATGGGCATTCTGCCGCGCAGCCCATGAGGTTCGACACCCTGCTCGTCGCCAACCGCGGTGAGATCGCCTGCCGGATCCTGCGCACGGCGCGCGCGCTGGGCTTGCGCACGGTGGCGGTGTACTCGGATGCCGACCGGGACGCGCGTCACGTTGCGCTCGCCGACAGCGCGATTCGCATCGGCCCGGCCGATGCCCGCGCCAGCTACCTCGACATCGAGCGGATCATCGCGGCCTGCCGCAAGGCCGGTGCAGAGGCCGTCCATCCTGGCTACGGGTTCCGCTCGGAGTCGGCTGATTTTTCGCGCGCCTGCCGCGACGCCGGCATAGCTTTTATCGGCCCGTCGCCGGAGGCGATCGAGGCGCTTGGCAACAAGTCGACTGCGAAGGCGCTGGCACAGCGTTGCGAAGTGCCAGTGCTGCCGGGACACCGCAGCGGCGCCGACACTGCGCCCAGGGAACTCGCCGCTGCCGCGCAGCGCATCGGTGCACCCCTGATGATCAAGGCGGCCGCGGGCGGTGGCGGGCGCGGCATGCGCCGGGTCGACGATCTTGCCGACTTTGAGCAACTCGCGCACAGCGCCGCGAGCGAAGCTCTGGCCGCCTTCGGCTCCGGCGAGCTCCTGCTCGAACAGCTGCTCGAACCCGCCCGCCACGTCGAGGTGCAGGTCTTCGGCGACGAACACGGCAACTACATTCACCTCGGCGAACGCGACTGCTCGACGCAGCGACGCCATCAAAAACTCATCGAGGAAGCCCCCGCGCCGGGCGTCTCCCACGAGTTGCGCGAGGCACTGGGCGCTGCAGCGCTGCGGCTGACCCGCGAGGTCGGCTACTGCGGCGCCGTCACGATCGAATTTCTGCTCGCACCAGATGGCGCCTTCTACTTCCTGGAGGCCAACCCACGGCTGCAGGTCGAACATCCGGTGACCGAGGCGGTCACCGGCCTGGACCTGGTCGAGCTGCAACTGCGCATTGCACAAGGCGAGGTGCTCTCCACCATCCTGTCCGAGGTCTCCTGGGCCGGGTCCGCGATCGAAGCTCGGCTCTGCGCCGAAGACCCCTTTGACGGGTTCGCGCCCCAGTCCGGTGCCATCGCGCATTGGTCATTTCCGCAGCACCTGGGCGTGCGGATCGACCACGGACTGGCTCCAGCAGCTACCGTTCCCCGCCATTACGACTCGCTGATCGCCAAACTGATTGCGACCGGCGCTGACCGTGAACAGGCACGGCTGCGCCTGATCGCCGCGCTGAACGCAACCACGGTGCTCGGCATCGCGACCAACCGGGACTACCTGATTCGCTGCCTGAGCGAGGCGAGCTTCGCGGCGGCCGCGCTCGACACGGGCTGGATCGAGCGCAGTAGCGCGTCATGGCGCGCCCCGGAGATTGCGTCGGGCTGGTTCGCGGCAGCGGCGGCGTTGCGCGTTGACAATGCTGCGCGGCGACACGGTGCGCATGGCAACTTTGCATCGACAGGACCGCGCACCCACACCCTTCATTTTCGTGCCGGTACCGCGTTACGTGCCGTCGCGGTGACGCCGGAGAACGGCCGCTACCGTGTGGTGGTTGCCGCCCCCGCTGACGTCCAGGCGCCGGCAGCGCGGCTCGAGACCGTCCCGAACCCGGTGGTTCACGAGGTGGAGATCGTCAGCAACGAAGCACTGGTGATCGACGCTACCCGAGTGCACTACGTCGCCCGGCTTGACGCAGCAGGTGGCTTTATCGACACCTTGGGCAGTTGCGCCCGTTTCGACGATCTGCGCGGCGCCGCCGTGGGCCGCAGCGAACGCACGGGCAGCGGCAAGATCATCGCCACCATGCATGCCCAAGTGGCACGGATCGTGGTCGAGTGCGGCCAACGGGTCGCCCGCGGGGAGCTGGTAGCGACCCTCGAGTCGATGAAGATCGAGCATCATGTGCTGGCATCCATTGCCGGAACCATCAGCGCAATCGCAGTGCGCGTCGGGGTCCAGGTCGCACCTGGGCAATTGCTGCTGCAAATCACCGCCGACAGCGTTGCTGGTCATATCGGCACAGCCAACGCGGAGGAGCGCAATGACTGAACTCGCAAGCCTCGACTTCTGCGCCCTGCCCGATGCCACCGACGATCATCGCCAGCTGCGCGATGCGTTGCGACGCTTCGTCGACGGTGAGATCCGCCCGGCGATCGACGCCCTGTGCGTGACCGAGCCCTCGGGCGGCTCGGATGTGGCGGCCCTCACCACCCGCGCCCGCGCCGTGCCCGGGGGGTGGCTCCTGAACGGCGCCAAGGCCTTCATCACCTCGGGCATGCGCGCCGACCTGTTGCTCGTGGCCGCGCGCACCGGAGGCCCGGGTCCGAGCGGGATCTCGCTCTTCCTCGTCGACCGTGCCACCCCGGGCATTGCGCGCAGCGAGCTGCGCAAGACCGGCTGGTGGTGCTCGGACACGGCGATGCTGCACTTTGAGGACTGCTTCGTGCCCGCCGCACGACTGGTGGGGCAGATCGATACCGGCTTCGCATTGGTGATGCACAACTTCAACAGCGAACGCCTGCTGATGGCGGCACAGGCCGCGGCGTTCTCGATCGTGTGCATCGAGGATGCGCTCGCCTGGGCACGTGAACGCAGCACCTTTGGTCGCCGGCTGATCGAACATCAAGTCGTGCGCCAGAAGATCGTGCGCATGGTCGACGAAGTCCTGCCGGTAATTGCCCAGCTCGCACAGCTCGCCCGCCAGATCGACGTCGGCCGGGTCTCGGCCGGCGAAATTGCGTTGGCGAAGAATCACGCCGCTCGGGTGATGCGACACTGTGCCGATGGCGCGACCCAGGTGCTCGGTGGTGCCGGCTTCATGCGCGGCTCACGAATCGAGCGCATCTACCGCGACGTAAAGGTAATGATGATCGGGGGTGGCGCCGAAGAGGTTCTCAACGAGCTGGCCGCCCGCCAGCTTGGCATAAACTGACCGGTCGCCGCCGCTGACACGAGGCACGCGCGCCAAGCGCTGAGACAAAGGAGGAGCAGGGAAATGAATGAAGCGGTTATCTACCACCTGGAGCAAGGGGTGGCGACATTGACCTTGAATCGCCCCGAGGTGCTCAATGCGCTCGACGAAGCCTTGTTGACGGAGCTGCAGGATGCGTTTACCCGTGCCGCCGACGACGAGACGGTGCGGGCCATTGTGGTGACCGGCGCCGGGCGAGCTTTCTGTGCTGGAGCCGACCTCGGCGCCGGGAATTTTGGCGACGGCGAACCGGACCTCGGTGAGCGACTGCGGCGCCGATACCACCCGCTGATCCGGGCGATACGCGCGTGCCCCAAGCCTGTCATCAGCGCGGTCAACGGCGTGGCGGCTGGCGCCGGCATGAGCATCGCGCTCGCCGGCGACGTGGTGTTCGCTGCCGCCTCGGCCCTGTTCCTCCAGGCGTTCACGCGGATCGGCCTGATCCCGGATGCGGGCAGCACCTATTTCCTGCCCCGCTACGTCGGTGAGATGCGCGCCCGCGCGCTGGCCATTCTGGCCGAAAAGATTCCGGCCGCCGAAGCCGAGCGCATCGGGCTGGTGTGGAAAGTGCTCCCAGACGAGGAACTGCTACCCTACGCGCTGACCACCGCCACACAACTCGCCCGGCAACCGACCCGCGCCTACGCGCTGGCCAAACAGGCATTGAACGCGAGCCTGGACAACGACCTCACCACGCAACTCGAGATCGAGGCCGTGCTCCAGACCGAAGCCGGAAGGAGCGCTGATTTCCGCGAAGGTGTCGCGGCATTTCGCGCCAAACGCGCACCCGTCTTCAAGGGACGCTGATGAAGAACAAAGCCAGCACCGTGACTGAACCCGCGAGCGCCGTGCCGCATACGCCCGGATTGCCGCGCTCGGCCCAGGAGCAGAAACGGCTCGAGGACGCATTGCGCGAATTATGGGAGCGCACGATCGCCTTCAACCAGACGCTCGGCGTGCAGGTGGTGTCGGTCGGTCCGGACGCCCCGCAGATCCGCTTCGACATGCGCCCCGAATTGGTCGGCCACTATCTCTATGATCGGCTGCACGGCGGCGTGATCTCGGCCGTGCTCGACGTCATGGGGGGCTTCACGTTGATGTGCGCGATCGCCGAGAAACACAAGGACGAGACCACCGAACAGGTGATGCATCGCTTCGCGCGGATTGGCACGATCGACCTGCGGGTCGACTACCTGCGGCCCGGCAATGGCCAGCACTTCATCGCCACCGCCCGCGTCACCCGCCTGGGCGGGCGCATCGGTTCAACCCAGATGGCACTCGAAAATGACAGCGGCACACTCATCGCGACCGGGTCGGCAGCCTACGTGATCAGCTAAAGAGGAATGCACCATGAAAAGGGCGCCCAAACGGACGCCCTTTTTCAATGCTGGCGACCACACTTCCGCGTGCTCGCCCAACGTGACCTGGTTCCGGCGGTCCGGAACCCGCAGCTCAGTCGGCCAGGTAGTCGGTGATCGCTACCCATTTGCCATTCTGAATCTGTCCCATGCGCGAGAGCTTGTTGCCCAGGTGGTTGGTCTTGCTGAACTTGAAGTTGGGGCTGCCGAACATGTCGCGCGGAAAGCTGAGGGTCTCGAAGGCGTTGGCCAGACTTTCCGTGGTCAGGTTCGGACCGGCTTTCTCCGCGGCACGAGCGAACAAGTCCATCGCCATGTAGGCGTAGGCCGCAAACAGGCCCGGATCGTCATTGAATTGGGCCTTGTAGCGGGCGCCCCAGTCGCGCACATTCTTGGACGGGTCATCCATGTAGGGCACGCCGGTCTGGAAGGTCGCGTAGATTCCATCCATGGCCTTGCCGCCGAGCTTGTGGATCAGATCGATGTACGCGGCTGACGAGCCGAGGAAAATCGGATCCCAACCCATCTTCCGAGCTGTGGCGACCGTGCCGATGGTCTCGCGAATGATCGTGCCGAGCACTACGATATCGCAGTCGGCACTCTTCATTTTCGCAACCTGCGCCGAAAAATCGGTCGCACCACGCTTAAAGGTGGTCTTCTCGGCAAATTCCTTGCCCATGTCCTTCAGGCCGTGTTCGGCACCACGAAACACTTCCAGGCCAAACTCATCGTCCTGATAGATGGTGCAGAACTTCTTCGCGCCGCGCTCCTTGGCCATCCACTTCACGCCGGTGCGCATCTGGTCGTAGTAGGGAGCCGCGAATGAGAACTTGAGTTTGCTCAGCGGCTCGTACATTTCACGCGCAGCCGTGAGCGGGAGCAGGTTTGGCACGTTCTTGTCGAACAGCGGCTGGAAGCTCGCCATATTCACTGCGGTGCCGAGCGAACCCACCATGGCAAAGATCTTGTCCTGCTGGACCAGCTTCTGGGCGGCCAACAATCCCTTCTGCGGGTTGTAGCCGCTGTCCTCGACCACCAGTTTGATCTTGCGGCCGTGGATGCCACCTGCGGCGTTGATCTCATCGGCCCGCATCTGCAGTCCAAAGTTGAGCGGCTTGCCCATGCCCACCGCCGGTCCGGAGAGATCCTGCAACGAGCCGACCACAATCTCCGTCTTGGTCACACCCTGCCCGGCATTCGCAGCGATGCTGACGCATATCACGGCAGCCGCTCCGATCCACTTCAGTTTGTGCTGGCCCATCGTGTCCCCTCCGTTAGTTGGTGAATGCTGTCCATCAGAACAGCATCATTGCTAGGTTTTGCCCGTCCGTCAATCGATCCTCACCGCTTGCCCCGCCGGGCCAGATAAGCGCGCGACATTTCCTGGCATTCCGGGTCCCCCAGCGCAGCCAACAGGTGGTCGGCATCGGCAACGGCCCCCGCGCTGGATACCAACTGTTCGGCGGCCTCATTCACCGCGCGCTTGGTCACCGTCAGCAAACGCCCCGCCTTGGCTGCAAGCCCGTTCGCCCACACCTCCGCGGCTTCGGCCAGTTGCCCGGCCGGGACACAACGATTCACAAATCCCAGGGCTTGCGCTTCGGCTGCCGAGAATTCACGGCAGTCGAGCACCAGTTCCCGGGTCATAGCGGGGCCGATTTCCCGCACCAGCCGCGGAATGCCGCCCCAGGCCAGCGGGATGCCCATGTCGATCTCGGGGATCGAAAACAGCGCGTCCTCGGCGGCGCAGCGCAGGTCGCAGGCGGCGGCGATCACAACTCCCCCACCGATGCAGCGCCCCTGGATGGCGGCCAGCGTCAATGCCCGCATATTGGTCAGCTGTTCGGTCATCACCCGCCCCAAATCGGCATCCTCGCGGCTCGGCGGGGCGCTGCCCATGGCGCCGAAAGCATTCAGGTCGAAGCCGGCGCAGAAGGCGCGCCCTGCGCCCGTGACCAGCACAACCCGCACCTCGGCCTGGCGATCGAACCAACGTGCCGCCTGCACGAGTTCCTGCATCATCGCCGGACTGAGAGCGTTGAGCTTCGCGGGCCGATTCAAGCTCAGGCGACCAAGCGGTCCCTCTGCCGTGACCCGCAAGCTTTCAAACTGTGGCTGCTGTGCCATTGTTTCCCCTAGGGCTCGCGGTACATCGCATCGATCATTTCCGCGTACTTCTCGTGCACGAGTTTGCGCTTCAATTTCATGGTCGGGGTGAGCTCTTCATCCTCGGCGCTGAGTTTCTTCTCGATCAGGCGAAACTTCTTGACCTGTTCGACGCGCGCGAACTGTTGGTTAACCAGCTCCAGTTCGTCGGCCACCAATTTCTGGATGGCCGGCGCGCGACAAAGGCTGACGTAATTGGAGAACGGAATGTCGTGATCCTGGGCGTATTTCTCGACATTCTCCTGATCGATCATGATCAGGCACACCAGGTACGGGCGCCGGTCGCCGATCACGACCGCGTCGGTGATATAGGGCGAGAACTTGAGCTGATTCTCGATTTCCGAGGGCGTGATGTTCTTGCCACCCGAGGTGATGATGATGTCCTTGAGCCGGTCGGAAATCTTGTAGTAGCCGTCGGCATCCACGGTGCCGAGGTCGCCGGTGTGCAGCCAGCCGTCGGCGTCGATGGTCTCCGCGGTCTTCTCGGGCTGATTGAGGTAGCCCATGAAGACGTTCTCGCCGCGCACCAGCAGTTCACCCTGATCGGAGAGCTTGACCTCGTTGTAGCTCGTGGCCGTGCCGATCATGCCGGCTTTGATGCGCGCGATCGGCATGCCGGTCGATGCGCCGCCCCCTTCCGTCTGCCCCCACACCTCGAGCATCGGTACGCCCAGCGCCATGTACCAGCGCACCAGGTCGGGCGAGATCGGCGCCGCTCCGGTCACCAGGTAACGACAGCGGTTGATGCCGATCAGCTTGCGCACGTTGTCGAGCACCAGCCAACGCGCCAGCCAGTGCAATGCGCGCCAGCCGGATCCGATCGCCAGCCCCGCCTCGTAGCGGTACACCAGGTGCATGCCGATCCCGATCGCGCCCCGATAGGCAAGCTTTTCCAGGGCCGTGGCTTCGGACAAAGCGATCGTCACGCCCGAATAGAACTTCTCCCAGATCCGCGGCACGGCCAGGAACACGGTCGGCGCGATTTCGCGCACGTTCTCGGGGATGGTTTCGGGATTCTCGACAAAATTCAGCTTGGTGCCGGTATACATCGCGAAGTAGGCACCGCCCAATCGTTCGGCGACGTGACACAGAGGCAGGAAGCACATCCGCTCGTCGCTCTCGTCCTGCGCGATCAGAGTGTTGTAGCCCCGCAGGGTGTAGACGACGTTGTGGTGCGAGAGCATCGCGCCCTTGGGTCGGCCCGTGGTGCCTGAGGTGTAGATCAGGATCGCCAGGTCCTCGGGCTGGCGGACCTCGATGCGTGCCTGCCACTGCTCGTTGGCAGTAGCCTCACCGAGTCGGCCAATCCGTTCGCGCCCCATCTCGCGCAGGCGCGCCAGACTGATGACTTGCGGATCGTCGAGATCGCGCAATCCCTCCATCTCCCAGACGATTATCCGGCGCAGGCCAGGCAGGCGCTCGCGGACTTCGAGCGCCTTGTCGAGTTGCTCCTCGTCTTCAACGAACAGGTAGACCGAATCCGAGTCCTGCATCAGGTACTCAACCTGGGGGGTGGCGTCGGTCGGATAGATCCCGGAACTTACGCCGCCGGCGCACAAGACCGCCAGGTCCGAGAACAACCATTCCTGCGCGGTGTTGCCAAGAATGGAAGCCCGCTCCCCCGCCTCGAAGCCCAACTCGATCAGGCCCATGCCGATTTCCCGCACGATCTCGGCAAGTTCGCGCCAAGTGACGCTTTGCCACAGTCCGAAGCACTTCTGCCGCAGGAAGACGCGGTCGCCGCGCTGTTGCACGGCGTTCCAGAACAGGCGCGAGACGGTTTCGCCGGCCACGACGATCTGGTTCGATGCGCTGAAACGCTTACTGTCCGAGTTCCACATGGCTAGCGCCAGTTCTTCTTCTTCTTCCAACGGCGCGTCCCGCGCACGCCGCTGTCCTTCATGCCGAGATAAAACTCCTTGACGTCATCCTTCTGGCGCAGAGCCGCGCAAGTGTCTTCCATGACAATACGCCCGACTTCAAGCACGTAGCCGTAGTCAGCGTACCTGAGTGCCACCATGGCATTTTGCTCGACCACCAGCAGAGTCACGCCCTGCTCCCGGTTGACGCGGACGATGATCTCGAAGATGGCCTTGGTCAGTTTGGGCGACAGGCCCAGACTGGGCTCGTCAAGCAGCATCAGGGTCGGGCGTGCAAGCAGTGCGCGGCTGATCGCCAACATCTGCTGCTCGCCGCCCGAGAGCTGTCCGGCCGGCTGCCGGATCCGTTCGCGCAACATCGGAAAGTAGCCGAACACCATCTGCAGATCCTGCTCTACGGCAGCCTTGTCCGCAGCCGGACGGGTATACGCCCCCATCAGCAGGTTTTCACTAACAGACAGCAGGGGAAAGATTTCCCGGCCCTCGGGCACCTGCACGATACCCTGGCGCACGATGCGTGCCGGATCCTGTCGCTGGATCGGCTGGCCGCGGAACAACACGGTCCCCTTCTGCGGATCGATGATGCCCGAGATCGTCTTGAGGATGGTCGACTTGCCGGCGCCGTTGGAACCGAGCACCGTGACAATGCTTCCCTGGCGGACGGAAAGCGAGACGCCACGGATCGCCTTCACCGGCCCGTAGGAGGATTCGACATTGTTCAGTTGCAGAATCGGCAGCTCGTCGCCAGCGTCAGTCATCGGCGCCTCCCAGATAGGCTTCGATCACGCCCGGATGCCCCTGCACCTCGGCCGCCGTGCCCAGCGTCAGCACTTCGCCCTGATTAAGCGCCAGCACCCGGTCAGAGACGCGCGACACCAGGCCCATGTCGTGCTCGACCATGATGACCGTGATGCCCAGGTCATTCTTGATATCGTCGATCCAGAAACCCATCTCCTCGGTTTCCTCGACGTTGAGTCCGGAGGAAGGCTCGTCGAGCAACAGCAGCTTGGGCCGCATCGCGAGCGCCCGGCCAAGTTCCACCACTTTGCGAACGCCGTACGGCAGCGCGACCACCATGGTGTCGCGGTAGTGCTGCAGGTCGAGAAATTCGATCACTTCCTCGGCGTGGCGCCGAAACTGCAGTTCGGTGCGCCGCACGCGCGGGGTGAACAGAAGATCCTGCCACCAGGAAGAATGGCGCTGGCAATGACGACCCACCAGGAGGTTTTGCAGGACCGTAGCATGTTCGAACAGCTCGATGTTCTGGAACGTGCGCGCGATGCCGAGTCGTGCAATCTCATAGGGCGCCAGATGCGAGATCATCTCGCCTTCGAACATCACCCGCCCGGCACTGGCCCGATAGATGCTGCTGATGAGGTTGAAGATGGTGGTCTTGCCCGCGCCGTTAGGCCCGATCAACGAGAAGACTTCGTGCGGCCAGACCTCGAAGGAGACATCGTTCACGGCGCTCAGTCCACCGAACTGCACCGAAAGGCTCTGCACCTGGAGCAGCGGCGCCGTCACTTCAGGCGCTCCGATTTCATGTAGCTCTTCTGGCGCTTGAACATACCCTTGCGGTAGAAGGGAAAGGTCGTGAAGAAGGTCCGTATCTTGAGCCATCGACCGTACAACCCGAGTGGCTCGAAGAGCACGACGGCGACCAGACACAGCCCGAAGATGGTTGGCTGCAAGCCGGTCTGACGACCGATTTCAGGCGGCAACCAATCCTTGGCGTTGACGATGAACTGCTGCGCCAGAATCCAGAAGGCCGGCCCGAAAATGGCTCCATAGACGGAACCGAGGCCGCCGATCACAATCATGATCAACAGCTCGATCGATTGCAGGAAGGTGAATTGATCGGGCGAGAGGAAACGCAGTTTGTGCGCGTAGAGGGCGCCGGCTATCCCGGCCAGTGCGGCCGAAATGGCGAACGCAATTGTCTTGTAACGGGCCAGGTGGATGCCCATGCTCTGGGCCGAGATCTCCGAATCGCGGATCGCGACGAAGGCCCGGCCGGTCGGGCTGCGCAGCAAGTTCAGCACGGCGATCACACAGACCACCAGGATGGCCAGAGTCACGTAGTAGAAGCGCTGCTCACTGTCGATCGGAATTCCAAAGATTTCCAGGCTCTCGAGAGTGAGACCGCTGCTGCCGCCGGTGATGCTGTCGGCACGGGTGACGCCCTCTTCCACGATGAAGCCGAAAGCCAGCGTGGAAATCGCCAGATACATGCCCTTGACGCGCAGCGCGGGCAGGCCCACAACGACGCCGGTCAGGCCCGCCACGATGGCGGCACTGCCGAGCGACAACATGAACGGCCAGCCATGCTGCTGGAGATAGGCCTCGGTATAGGCGCCCATGGCGAGGAACGCGGCGTGTCCCATCGATACCTGGCCGGTGTATCCGACCAGCAGCATCAGTCCGAGTCCCACGATCGAATAGATCCAGATGAACACCAGCTGCGAGACAAAGTAGTTGGAGAATATCCACGGCGTCAGCAGCAACGCGACGCCCAGCATGGCGTACCAGAATTTCTGGCCGCCGTGACTGAAGAGCCGGATGTCCTGCTCGTAGCGGGTCTTGAATAGAAAGCGCATCAGACTTTCTTCCCGGTGGGTTCGCCGAACAATCCGCTGGGTTTGATCGCCAGCATCGCGAGCACGACCACGTAGGCCGCGATATCCCGGAAGCCCTCGGGAAGGTAGAAACCAGCCAGGGATTCGACAACACCGACAATCAGCCCACCCACCAAGGCCCCTGGAATGCTGCCGAAGCCGCCAATCACGGCGGCCGGAAACGCCTTAAGGCCGATATAGCCCATGTTGACGTGGACGAAAGTGATCGGTGCCAGCAGCAATCCCGCGCATGCCGAGACTGATGCAGATATGCCCCACACCAGCATGTTGATCCGGCGCACCGGGATCCCCATGTAGAACGCGCCGAGCTGGTTCTGCGAGGTGGCCTGCATCGCGATGCCAAGTTTGGTATAGCGAAAGAAGAGGTACAGGACGGCAATCAGGACGGCAGTCGCCACGATCACGGCCAGGTGCTCCATCGACAGGATCAGCATGTCCTTGCCCTGACCCAGGCGCAGCACCTCATCCTTGTAGGGAACTGGCAACGAATGTGTGTCCGTGCCCCAACCGGGAATCATCGTGACCAGTCCGCGGGCCAGATAGCCGATGCCGATGGTGAGCATCACCACCGTGAAAGCCGGTTGCCCGAGCAGCGGTCGCAACAGGACACGCTCCATGAGCATGCCAAACAGCATCATCACCGCCAGGGTAGCCAGGAAGGCTGCCCAAAACGGCATTCCCAGCACAACCATGAACGACAAACCGAGAAAGCCGCCCAGCATCATTAGGTCGCCCTGGGCGAAATTGATGGTTTCAGTAGTTTTGTAGATCAGCACGAAGCCGAGCGCGATCAGGCCGTAAATACAGCCTTGTGCGACGCCGCTAATCACTAGTTGCAGAAACTGCACCGCGCCTTGCCTCCCCCGGGTCGTTCCACGTCGCGTTGTGCGATCCGACGCAGTCTATCGGTGCCGCACATCGCGGTCAAAGGGATGCGCTAGCCGCGTGGCGCGCCGAGCCCCATCGAGCGCGTGATCACCTCTTTCATGATCTCGTTGGTACCGCCGTAAATCCGCTGGGCGCGGGCGTCGGCGAAGGCGCGGGCGATCGGATATTCCCACATGTAGCCGTAACCGCCATGCAATTGCAGGCACTCGTCGAGCACCTTGCCCTGGACATCGGTGCACCAGTACTTGGCCATCGACGCGGTCGCGGTATCAAGCCGCTCATCGAGAACGAGTTCGATGCAACGATCGACAAATACCCGCGCCACCTGCACCTCGGTCTGCATCTCGGCGAGCTTGAAGCGGGTGTTCTGGAAACTGGCGACGGTGGTGCCGAAGACCTTCCGCTCCTTGACGTATTCGACCGTCCAGTCGATTGCCGCCTGCGCCGAGGCAACCGCCGTAATCGCGATCTGCAGCCTCTCCCACGGCAACTCCTGCATCAGGTAGACAAAGCCCTCGTTCTCGCGCCCGAGCAATTGCGTGACCGGAAGACGCAAGTCGTTGAAGAACAGCTCCGAGGTGTCCTGTGCCTTCATGCCGATCTTCTTCAGCCGCTGCCCCTTCTCGAATCCCGCCATCCCCTGCTCTACCAGCAACAGGCTCGTGCCCTTGGCGCCGGCAGCCGGGTTGGTCTTGGCCACCGTGATCACCAGATCCGCCAGGTAGCCATTGGTGATGAAAGTCTTTGACCCATTGACGATGAACTGCTCGCCGGAACGAATCGCGGTGGTCCTGATCCCCTGCAGATCCGAGCCTGCGGCCGGCTCGCTCATCGCAATCGCGCCAATCAGCTCGCCGCTGGCCATCCGCGGCAGGTAGTGCTGCTTCTGCTCCTCGGTGCCGTAGCGCTCGATGTAGGGGGCGACGATATCGGAGTGCAGCGAGAATCCCAGTCCGGTCAGGTTCTGACGCGCCACCTCCTCCATGACCACTACCGAGTAGCGGCGATCAGCCCCGGCACCGCCGTATTCCTCGGGCATCGTCGGGCAGAGAAAGCCGTTGGCTCCGGCCTTGCGCCAGATCTCAGGGTCGACGTAACCGCGCTCTTCCCAAGCGGCATGGTGGGGCGCGGCTTCCTTCTCCAGGAAGCGCCGGAACGAGTCGCGGAAGGCCTCGTGCTCTGGCTCAAAAATGGTTCGCTCGATCATCGTCATATCCTCGGTATCAGTCCTGAACCCGCCGGCCGGCAATTGCACCAATGTATCAAAATCCGAATAGACTTCCTGCACTGGAGAACGAAAATGACTGAAGCATTCATCTTCGACGCGATTCGCACGCCACGGGGCCGCGGCAAGAGCAGCGGTGCACTCAACGAGGTCAAACCGGTAACGCTCGTCACCACCCTCCTTCACGAACTGGAGCGCCGGCACACACTTGACACCTCGCAGGTTGAAGACCTGATCCTGGGATGCGTGACGCCGGTCGGCGACCAGGGCGCGGTAATCCCCAAGACCGCGGCACTCGCTGCCGGGTGGGACCTGAAGGTTTCAGGGGTGCAGATCAATCGCTTCTGCGCCTCCGGTCTGGAGGCCGTAAACATGGCCGCCCAGAAAGTGAGATCGGGCTGGGAAGACCTGGTCGTCGCAGGCGGCGTCGAATCAATGTCCCGCGTGCCGATGGGCAGCGACGGTGGCGCCTGGGCGCTGGACCCGGAAACCAATCTGCAAACGGGTTTTGTGCCCCAGGGCATAGGGGCTGACCTGATCGCGACCCTTGATGGCTACTCGCGCGAGATGCTCGACGAGTTCGGCGTTGCCTCTCACCACAAGGCGGCACGCGCGCGCAACGAAGGCCGCTTTGCGCGTTCGCTCATCCCGATGACCGACGAATTCGGAATCGGCATCCTGGACCGTGACGAGACCATAAGAGCCGACGCCAACATAGCCGGATTGGCCCAGATCAAGCCAGCCTTCGAGAAACTGGGCGCGCTCGGGTTCGATGCGGTGGCGCTGCAAAAGTACCCCGAGGTCGAAGCGATCAGCCATCTGCATCATGCCGGCAATTCCTCTGGAATCGTCGATGGTGCGGCACTGGTGATGATCGGCAGCGAGGACGCTGCCAAGCGGCTCGGCCTCAAGCCACGGGCGCGCGTCGTTTCGGTCGCGCTGACCGGCACTGACCCGACCATAATGCTGACCGGTCCGATGCCCGCGACCCGCAAGGCGCTCGCACGCGCCGGACTGGGAGTGGACGACATCGACCTCTTTGAGGTCAATGAAGCCTTCGCCGCGGTCGTGATGCGGTTTATCCGCGAGATGAAGGTCCCGGCCGAGAAGGTCAACGTCAACGGCGGAGCAATCGCAATGGGGCACCCGCTGGGGGCGACCGGGGCAATGCTGCTGGGGACTTTGCTCGATGAACTCGAGCGCCGCGACCTGCGCCGCGGTGTAGTAACCCTTTGTGTCGGCGGCGGAATGGGAATCGCCACCGTTATCGAGCGGGTCTGAAGCCCGCCTCGCGCCGGTTATCGCTGGCGGGGAATAATGTCCTGGCTCTTGCCGAGCACGTTCGGACGCTGGAATACCGGCGGGCGACGATCGTTGAGCAAGGTGATCGCAGCCTCGTCCTGCACCAGCGATCCGCTGTTGCGCGCCGGCACCAGTGTTTCTGTCGAAAGCGGCCGGGCCAGCAGGAAGCCTTGCCCGTAGTCAATCCCTAAGCCCATCAGGGCTTCGAGAACCTCGACCGTCTCCACCCATTCCGCGACTACCGACATCCCGATCTGATGGCTCAGGTCAAGGATTGCGCGCGTGATCGCGTAGTTCGCGGGCTGGGTGTCGAGCACGCGAATGAAGGAACCGTCGATCTTGACGATGTCCGCCGGCAGTTCCTTGAGGTAGTTGAACGACGTATATCCGGCCCCGAAATCGTCAAGCGCCACCATCGATCCAAAAGAACGCACGCGATCGACGAAACGCCGCGTGTTCTTCAAGTCGTACAGCGCGACACTCTCAGTGATCTCGAAACAGACCCGCGAAGCAGAGCGCGGATAGCGTCGGATCGCTGCCATGGCATCCTGCAGGAACCGTTCGTCATTGAGCGAGGCGCCGCTGAGGTTGATGGCTGCAAAATTGACCCGGTCGCGATGT
>JACZKY010015521.1_pt1 | contig 24906 bp, 19 predicted proteins | sample 8237611 | NCBI WGS metagenome assembly JACZKY01 (sample SAMN16148055, study PRJNA663545) | marine sediment metagenome | biome: sediments and biomass from bioreactor inoculated with such sediments; feature: coastal sediments; material: methane- and iron-fed bioreactor; isolation source: Bothnian...
GCGTGCATACCATCATACGTACGGCCTCCCGACGCTGACCACGAACTGTTCGAACAACTACGGTCCGTACCAGTTCCCCGAGAAGCTGATCCCGCTGATGATCGCGAACGCGCTCGCCGGCAAGCCGCTGCCGGTGTACGGCGACGGCCAGAACGTGCGCGACTGGTTGTATGTCGGTGACCACTGCAGCGCGATCCGCGAGGTGCTGGCGCGCGGCGTGCCGGGTGAGACGTACAACGTCGGCGGCTGGAACGAGAAGAAGAACCTGGAAGTCGTGCACACGCTGTGCGACCTGCTCGACAAGGCGCGGCCGAAGGCTGCCGGGTCGTATCGTGACCAGATCACCTACGTGACGGACCGTCCGGGACATGATCGCCGCTACGCGATCGATGCGCGCAAGCTCGAGCGCGAACTCGGCTGGAAGCCAGCGGAAACATTCGAAACCGGCCTGGCCAAGACGGTCGACTGGTATCTCGACAATCAGGCGTGGGCCGACGAAGTGGCGTCGGGCGAATACCGCAAATGGGTCGAGACCAACTACGCGCAACGCAGCTGAGGAGACACGCGATGGCACGTAAAGGCATCATCCTCGCGGGCGGTTCCGGCACGCGGCTGTATCCGATCACGCATGTCGTGTCGAAGCAGCTGCTGCCGGTGTACGACAAGCCGATGATTTACTACCCGCTGTCGACGCTGATGGTCGCCGGCATTCGCGACGTACTGATCATCTCGACGCCGCAGGACACACCGCGCTTCGAGGCGATGCTCGGCGACGGCAGCCGGTGGGGGATGAACATCCAGTACGCGGTGCAGCCGTCGCCTGACGGGCTGGCGCAGGCGTTCATCATCGGCAAGGAGTTCGTCGGCAACGATCCGTCTGCGCTGATTCTCGGCGACAACATTTTCTACGGGCACGATCTCGCGAAGCAGCTCGAGCGGGCGGACGCGCAGGAAAGCGGTGCGACGGTGTTTGCGTATCACGTTCAAGATCCGGAGCGCTATGGCGTCGTCGAGTTCGACCACGCGTTCCGGGTGTTGTCGATCGAAGAGAAGCCGGAGAAGCCGCGTTCAAACTATGCGGTGACGGGTTTGTATTTCTACGACAATCGCGTGTGCGACATCGCCGCCGACATCAAGCCGTCGGCGCGTGGCGAGCTGGAGATCACCGACGTCAACTCGTGCTATCTAGCCGACGGTGCACTGAACGTCGAGATCATGGGGCGCGGTTATGCATGGCTCGATACGGGCACGCACGATTCGCTGATCGAAGCGGCGAGCTTTATCGCGACGCTGCAGAAGCGGCAGGGGCTGGTCGTCGCATGCCCGGAGGAGATTGCATTTCGGAGGGGCTGGATCGACGAGGAGCAAGTGCTCAAGCTTGCGCAGCCGCTGTCGAAGAATGCGTACGGACAGTACCTCAGGAACCTTCTCACGAATCAGGTCGCATGGCTATCCAAGTAACGGCAACGGCGCTCCCCGAAGTGAAGCTCATCGAGCCGAAGGTGTTCGGCGATGTGCGCGGGTATTTTTACGAGAGTTTCAACGGGCGCGAGTTCGCGGAACAGGTCGAGCCCGGCATCGAGTTCGTTCAGGACAATCATTCCCGCTCGACGAAGGGCGTGCTGCGCGGGCTGCACTATCAGGTACAGCATGCACAGGGCAAGCTCGTTCGGGTAGTCGAAGGCGAGGTATTCGACGTCGTGGTCGACATTCGTCGTAGTTCGCCGAACTTCGGCAAGTGGGCGGGCGTGATGCTGTCGGCGGACAACCATCGGCAACTGTGGGTGCCGCCTGGTTTCGCGCACGGCTTCGTCGTGGTGTCGGAGGCAGCGCAGTTCCTGTACAAGACGACCGATTACTGGTTCCCCGAACATGAGCGTTGCATCGTGTGGAACGATCCCGAGATCGGTATCGAGTGGCCGCTCGATGGCGAACCGGTGCTGGCTGCGAAGGACGCGGCGGGCAAGCGCCTGAGTGAGGCCGAAGTCTATGCGTGAGGGCCGTCAAGTCGAGCCGACGATCCTCGTGACGGGGGTGAACGGTCAAGTCGGATTTGAGTTGCTGCGTACGCTGCAAGGGTTGGGGCGTGTGGTGGCGTGCGACCGGTCGATGGTCGATCTGTCCGATCTGAACCGGCTGCGGGCCGTTGTGCGTGATCTGAAGCCAAGGGTGATTGTGAATGCGGCGGCCTACACAGCAGTGGATCGAGCGGAAACGGACGTAGTGGCTGCACGGCGACTGAATACGGAAGTGCCGCGCGTGCTTGCGGAGGAGGTGTCGCGGCTGAACGCGTTGCTCGTTCATTACTCGACCGACTACGTTTTCGACGGCACGAAAGACGGTGTCTATGTCGAGACGGACGCGCCTAATCCTCAAAATGTGTACGGCCGGACCAAGCTTGATGGCGAACTGGCGATTGCGGCTACGGCGTGCGATCACTTGATATTGCGTACGAGTTGGGTCTACGGACGGCGTGGTCACAACTTTCTATTAACGATGCTCAGGCTTGCGGCCGAGCGATCTGAGCTACGGGTGGTGGCCGACCAAGTCGGGGCACCCACTTGGTCGAATTCAATTGCTGCCGCCACGGCACATGTTCTGGCGCGATACTTGGCGGCGAATGCCGGAAACGGCCGGATATCGCAGTCGGGCGTCTATCATCTTGTTGCGGGTGGGGCGACATCATGGCACGGCTTTGCCCAAGAGATTCTTCGACTGGCATTGGGCGACAATGTACCGTCCGTATTACCGATTCCGGCGAGCGAGTACCCTACTCCCGCGCGGCGCCCGGCAAACTCACGCATGTCCGGCGCGAAACTGGCCAGTGCGTTCGGCGTATGGATGCCGGGGTGGGACGAAGCGCTCCGGCTATGTCTGGATGCCTGAGCGTTTGGTAGTGCACGCGGTTGGAGAAGGCAATCGTGGCAATAGGTTGGCCGGCTACACGCATGTTGCCTCGTCGGCGCCCGGCGAGCGCGCCGCAGTTGCGTGCGCGTGTTCCGAGCGGAGTGAGGCGGCATTGTAGATGGGGGGCGGTGTCGAACAAATCGATTCAATGAAGGGTGCTGTAACGATGGACTCAACATCACAAAATTCTGTTCCCGACGAGCCGGCTCAGTCCGCTGACGGTCTACGGGTGCTGCGGACCCGTATCGAGCTACTTGAAGCCGAACTCGTCCAAGCACGGGCGCTGGCGCGCGAGGCAACGATGCGTGCGCGTCGGCATAGCTATCAGGCCTCTGCCGCACAGGCGCAGGCAGATGCCGCAGAGCGCCAACTGAGTGCGGTCCTGTCCAGCACGTCCTGGCGCCTCACCGCGCCGGTCCGCGCCCTCCTGCACGTCGCGAAATCTGCAATCCGGTTTGCATGTGATCCGTCATGGGCGGTATTGAAGCGACGCAGCATCTTGCTTCTTCGCGAAACTGCGCGCCGTAGCACATCGGCACGGGCTGTGGTGCTCTGGATTCGCGATCGCTATCCGCGATTGTGGGCGCGACTCGCGCCGCTGGCGGCCCCGCGCTTTGCCGGTGCGCAGTCCATCTCGGTTACACGCTGGAAGGAAGGGAGCGTGTCTCGGCGGAACTACGCTGAGCTGATTGCCACGCGCGCGCCGAAATGTGATCGCGCAACCATCGATGCTTTTCTCGACGCAGGCATGCGAGGCGTCGACTCGAGAAAGGTTGCCGGGCGGCTGGCCGAAATCTGTGCCGCCACCATGCCGGGTCGCAGCGGTGAGCGGGCTGCGCCTTGACGCCGATGGAAGCAGGCAGGGCGGTTCTTACATCATGAACGACGGAGTAACACGCGCAGTGGGTTCATCAAATACCGTATCGGAAATCATGGTCGACATCGAGGGTAAGTCATTCCCTGTGAAATCACGGCGAACGGGCGCCATCCATCAGTTTCATTCCGGAAGTGCCGTTGCGGACGCCGTGACCAACAGTATGTTCATGATCCAGAGCCTGCTGCGGGAACTGGGATTCGAGTCCGATATCTTTGCAGAACACATTGCGCCGGAGCTGACCGGCAGTATCCGCTATTTCAGGGAGTACACAGGCGGCAAAGAAGATGTGATGCTATTGCATCATTCGATGGGACATGATCAGGATGAGTGGGTAACGAATTTGCCGTGCACGGCCATTCTGATCTACCACAACATTACGCCTGACTCGTTTTTTGACGAGGGTTCCCCCTTTAGGCTCTACTCGGTCAAGGGGCGTGCCCAACTCGATGCATTTCGCGAGCATTTCGCTGCATCAATCGCGGTGTCTGATCTCAATGCACGAGAACTGACCGATCGCGGCTACGAAAAAGTCACAACGATTCCACTCCTGATCGATGCCGCAAGGATCCGCTCGGCGGAATGGAACGATGTGCTCGTTCAAGAGCAGTCGCAGGTGATGACGGTCTTGTTCGTCGGTCGTATCTCACCGAACAAGGCTCATCGAGATCTCGTTGAGGTGGCGGCCCAACTGCGGGCAATGATGCCCAAGCCATTCCAGTTCGTGTTTGTCGGAGGGTATGGAGAAGAGGAACCCTACTACCTCGAATTGCGGCAGCTGATTGACGAACTCGAGCTAGGCGAGATCGTTCGGTTTGCAGGTAAGGTGCCGGATGCGGACCTCTATGGCTGGTATCGAGCGGCGAGTGCATTTTTGTGTCTTAGCGATCATGAAGGATTTGGTGTTCCGCTGATCGAGGCGATGACGTTCGATGTGCCGGTGATCGCTTACGCGAGTAGCAACATCGAGGCTACGCTCGGTGGTGCAGGGCTGCTCATTCACGACAAGCACCCGCAAGCCGTCGCCGCGCTCGTGCGTACCGTATCCGAAGACCGCGCGCTGCGTCGCGCAATAGTTGCCGAGCAGCGCAATCGGGTTCGACAATTCGAGCGCCCGGCGCTGCTGGTTCAGTTGCAGCAGTTCCTGCGACAACAAGGCATTGAGATTCCGAATCCGGTCGACCTGCGCACTGGTACTGACCTGGAGCGTCGACCGCGCTATCAAGTCGAGGGGCCATTCGAGACGTCATACAGTCTCGCACTGACCAATCGGGAACTGGCTTTTGCGCTCGATCGTGCAAATCCCGGCGAGGTCGGGTTGTTTGCGACGGAGGGGCCCGGTGACTATACCCCTGACGTTAGAAAAATAAGCGCGATCCGGGGCCTTTCGCAACTGGCGTCACGTGGCCGCAAGCGCAGTGGTGCCGACGTCGTTGTCCGCGATCTGTATCCGCCGCGCGTTCACGACATGGATGGCCTATACAATTTCCTGCATTTCGCATGGGAAGAGTCGGAGTTGCCTGCGGCATGGATCGCTGCATTCAACGATCATCTCGATGGAGTGGCGGCGATTTCGGCGTTCGTCGCAAAGATTATGCGAGACAACGGCTATGCAGGACTAATCGCTCCGGTCGGCAACGGTGTCGATCATGTCGACAGAGCCGTGCGGCGCGACTATCGTGGCCCCCTCGGGAAGGGCTTTCGCTTTCTGCATATATCGTCATGCTTTCCGCGCAAGGGTGTGGACGTGTTGGTCGAAGCATTCGCGAAAGCCTTCACCGCGCGCGACGATGTATCGCTGATCATCAAAACGTTTCCCAATCCGCACAATACGGTTTCTGCCGAGCTACAGGCGTTGCGCAAGCGCTATCCTGACTGTCCGGAGATCGTCCTCATCGAGGAAGACCTAGATTCCGGCGAGATAGTGGATCTCTACCATCGCTGCCACGCCTTCGTTGCACCGTCTCGCGGAGAGGGCTTTGGGTTGCCCATGGGCGAAGCAATGTGGTTCGGTCTACCCGTTATCACCACGGCGTTCGGCGGCCAAGCCGACTTCTGTACGGACGATACTGCGTGGCTTGTCGACTTTACGTTTGAGCGTGCCCGGACGCACCTCGGATTGTTCGACTCCGTCTGGGCTGAACCGAACGTCGACAGCCTTGTTGCCCAACTGAAAGCCGTGCATGAAGCGTCGGCCGAAACTCGTGCGGAAAAGGCGCAGCGAGGCCGAGCATTGCTTGAATCGCGCTTCACATGGGATCGTTGCGCTGAACGCCTCATTGCACTGGAGGGATCGGCTCGGCGTCTGGAGCCCGTGTCCGCTCGGCGGCTGCGGCTCGCATGGATTTCGTCGTGGAACACGAAATGTGGAATCGCGACCTATTCATCGTTCCTGGTCGGCAGTCTCGACCCAGCATGGTTCGATGTCAGAATTCTCGCGTCGCGTGACCCTGGCGTGGTCGTTGAGGACGGGCCCGAAGTGACACGCTGCTGGACGGATCAGCGCGGCCGTATTGACGACTTGCTGGCCGAACTCGACCGATGTCGACCGGACGCCATCATGTTGCAGCACAACTTTGGTTTCTTCAGCATGCCCTCGACGGCACGAATCGTCGAGTATGCGAACGCGCACGGAATTCCGATCGTGATTACGTTTCACTCGACGAAGGATGTCGATACGTCGGACTATCAGGCGTCGCTGTCGGAAATCGCCGGAACACTGCGTGGGGCCGACCGCTTGCTCGTGCATGGTCTCGACGACTTGAATCGGCTGCGGGCCTTGGACCTCGTCGATAATGCGACGCTTTTCCCCCATGGCGTGCATGCGCGCGAGTCGTCTGACCGGCTTGCATGTCGGACGTCGTTGAACATCCCAACCGATGCTCCGGTAATTGCTACGTATGGCTTCCTGCTTCCGCACAAAGGTTTAGAGGAGGTCATTGAAGCGTTTTCGATGATGTCAAAAGAACTACCGCAGGCGCGTCTTTTAATGGTCAACGCGCTGTATCCGGTTCGGGATTCGGAACTGACGGCGGAACGATGCAGCCATCTGATCAAGACGTTCAAGCTCGAAGACCGTGTACGAATGATTACGGAGTTCCTGCCTGACCGCGAGAGCTTCGCGTACTTGGATGCGGCCGACCTTGTAGTATTTGCGTATCAAGATACGGCTGAATCGGCCAGCGGCGCGGTGCGGTATGGGCTGGCCGCCAATCGACCGGTGGCCTGCACACCGATCCCGATCTTTGATGACCTCGGCGAGCTCGTGCATCGGTTCTCGGGTACCGATGCGCACGCGATCTCGGCTGATCTGACCACGCTGCTCGGGGATTCCGCGCTGCTGCGAAGCAAGGCCGAGGCTCAAGCGGCGTGGATCCATGCTCGGTCATGGGACGAGATGTCGTCGCGGTTGGGCGGCATTGTTCGCGGGCTCGTCGCCGAGCGGTCGTCTGTCGGTCGGGGCGGCTGATAGAATGCCGGGCTTGCCGAACATGAGCGGATCTGGGGGCGTGCTGCCCCTGATGATCACCCTGCAGTCGGCGCGGTGCAAAAGGCTTAGGCGCTTGAGTTCACCAGGCAATACGTTGACCAAGCGCGTTTCACTCGAGTCCGCTGTCGAAGGGACTCCAATTAATTAGGTATCGAAAACCAATGCAGGACAAAGCACATCACTCCCTCGGGAGTTCTCTGCGGTTGGCGTGGATGCTGGCGAAGCGAGATCTGAAGAATCGCTACGCCAGTTCGTACGCGGGTACGGCGTGGAACGTGGGCGTACCGCTTCTTTACTCCCTCATCAACGTAGTCGTGTTCTCGATCCTGATGCGGGGTCGAATGGGGGCGCATTACGGAGACATTCCGTTTGCGCTCTTCTATTTCGTGCCATTCTCGCTGTGGACAGTTTTTACCGAAGTGACGGGACGTAGCACTGGCATCCTGCGGGAGTACAGCTATCTCATCAGCAAGATCGCGTTTCCGGTCTGGGTCTTGCCTTTGATTCCACTCACCTCGGCGCTGATCAGCCAGGGCATCATTTTCGTTTTCGTGGTCGGACTGTTGATCATTAAGGGCGTCGTACCAGGAAGCATGATTTGGATGTTTCCCGTTATTTGGGCGCTGTCCCTCGCGATTTCGATCGGATTTGCCTACGGCATCTCGGCCATTTCAGCTTACGTGCCCGACATGGTACCGATTGTTCCGCTATGCACGAACATCGTCTTTTGGCTCACGCCGATCCTGTATCCCGCGACCATGGTAGAGGCGTCGCGCATGATCTGGATGCGTAACATCGTCATGACGCTCAATCCGTTCTACTACATGGTGGAGACATCTCGGCAGGCCGTATTTCCCGGGATTCCGTTCAATTGGGAATATGTCGGGATTCTGATTGTCGTGGCAGCGGTTACCGTTGCGATCGGTGCATATATTTTCCGTAAGCTGAAGCCCGGCTTCGCAGACGTGCTTTGAGGGATAAGAGCTAGTTCATGTCGACACAAGATCGCTCCAAGGTTATCGAACTGAGCAATATCAGCAAGATCTACCGTTCGTATTCTTCGCCGCGACATCGCTTGCTTGAGCTGATGTCTGCGGGCAAGAGGCAGTATTTTCGCGAAACCCGCGCGCTTGACGATGTTTCGTTCTCGCTTGAGAAAGGCGATAGATTCGGCGTGGTTGGGGAAAACGGCAGCGGCAAGAGTACGCTACTGAAGATTCTGGCAGGCGTCCTCAACCCGAGCTCCGGCCTGGTCAATGTCTCCGGACGCGTATCGGCATTGCTCGAACTCGGGGCGGGATTTAATCCGGAACTGTCCGGCCGAGAAAACATCGTCCAGTTCTGCATGCTGCACGGTATGCTGCAGGAGCAAGCCATTGCCGCTCAGCCCGAAATTATCAGATTCAGTGAATTGGGTGACGCAGTCGATCATCCCGTCAAGACGTACAGTAGCGGGATGGCAGTGCGGCTGGGGTTCGCGTGCGCCGTCTATGTGCAACCTGACATTCTGATTGTTGACGAGGCGCTGAGCGTCGGTGATGCGTACTTTCAGAACAAGTGCCTGCATAAGATCCGCACGATGCTTGATGAAGGAACGACGTTCATCTATGTGACGCACGCAGCGGATTCGGTTCGTGCACTTTGCAACCGAGGCCTGTGGCTAGAGAAAGGGCGCGTTCGATTGCTGGGCAGTTCGAAGGAGGTCGGCGCTGCTTACCAGAGCGAGGTGTTCAGCCGGATGGTGCGAGCTGGCATCGAAGTCACCGAAATCGACGATGACGAGGTTTCTACAGATTCGCGAGCGATGGCTGGGGAAACAGTGACCACGCATACGCATGCGCGTCCCGATAAGGCCCGTACTCGTGCATTTTCGTCGCGTGTCGAGCCGTTGCGTACCGGTACCGGCGAGATCCGGATCGACGATATCAGCGTAATAGATCCGGACGGCAACGAGTGCGACACCATCGACATCGAGAAGAAGATGCGCATTCGCGTGTTCTTTCACGTGGTATCGCCTCCGCCTGAGCGCAGTTCCCTTGCACTTGGCATCACCGATTCATCGGGGCGGCAGATCCTCCATTTCAGTTCCGCTGTACAGGATGTGTTCCCGTCGGAGGCGACAGCGCATATCCAGCATATGATGGAATTCAGTTTCGCGAACCCGCTGTGCCCGGGCGAATATGGATTGATCGCAGGAGTCGGTGTGACGACGGAGCATCCCGAAAATCGGGGACAAAGTCTCGTCACGAATGTCATCGACTACTGCGTAGGCGGCGCGCGGTTCGCAGTGCGGTTCCCCGACGAAGTAGTGAAGCGGGATCTATGGGGCGTTGTGCACGTGGACTACGATGTTTCGATGCATTCGCTCGATTGAGCGGTCGCGTCGGTTTCAGTCGGATATTCACATGTTTGAGCGTCTTAGGACAAAAATCCGGGAACGACTGATCGAGGCCATTTCCGATCGTGTAGTTTCGCGTCTCGCTGAATCGGCGACGTTCACGGACGAGGTCGCTCGGCGCGTAGCAGCAGAGCAGGTGGTCAATACGTCGCAATCCGAGCCATGGGAGTCAGATGCCGTCGTTGAGCGCCTCGTCGAGCGCATGACGCCCGGGATTGCGCAGAGGCTAGTCATGGCACCAGTCGTGTTCGGTGGTGAGTGGGATCGCATCTCGCTTGGGGAGGGCGTCCAATTGGTGAACACGCTGATGAATGTGTCGTCGGGACGCATCGTCATCGGCGATCAGACCTTCTTCGGTCATAACGTCAGTCTGATCACGGGCACGCACCCGTTGACTGAACAGATGTCGGCCCGGCATGACTATCCACGGGAAGGGCGCGACATCATGATCGGCAGAGGGGTTTGGATCGCATCAAATGCGATTGTCGCTGGCCCCTGCACGATTGGGGACCACGCCGTGGTCGCCGCGGGTGCAGTCGTGACATGCGACGAAGTCGAAGCGGGTTGGCTGTACGGTGGTGTTCCCGCACGCAAGATCCGGAAGTTGATTTGAGTGTACGCACGGAGTTCTAGGGCCGAGCTGGATACAGCAGTTCGTTCGCGCTGTCGAACAGAAGTGGACGACGCAAACTTCGTGAGCACCGCGCCTCGATCGCGGCAGAGAATCATTGAGCGCATTTTGAGAGTTGATTGAATATGAAGGCTGAAATTAAGAAGATGGTGCGAGCCGTTGCGAACTGGCCGGTAGTGGGCCGATTCGTACGCATCGTGGTTGCGGCGATACGGCTCCCTGAGTTCCGTGCCGACGTCATGCAGCGTCAGGACGTGTTCATGCATCGTCAGGACGTGTATGAGCGAGATCAACTGCCGATGATCTTGCGTAGGTTGTCGGAACTGAGCGATCGCCAGCGGTTGAATGACAACGACCAAGACAATCTAGTGCGATCCGTGCCCGTTGCATTGCGACGGCTTCATGCAGATATCAAACAGCTGAAGGCCGTGCTCGAAGAGCGCGAACCCGTGAACTCCCGTCTGTCGGAGCTCGACGCCCTCGTACGTCGCCAGGACGAGCGCTTGAGCAGCATGGACGATACCGTTGGATATCTGCTTGGCCGGGTCGAATTCGTTCGCCGGGAACTGATGTTCGAAATGCGCTACGGCGCTTCGTCGCCGGCTGAGAAGGAAGACACACTGAAGGCCAAGACGGAGATCATCGCGCACGACAAGGTGGCTGCAGCTGCGAGCAAGGGCCAGTTGCGACTTAACCTCGGGTGCGGCCATATCGCGCTGGACGGCTATTTGAATGTCGATCGTCGGGCCCTGCCGGGAGTTGACATCGTTTCGGAGGTGGATGAACTGCCATTCAAGGACGGCGAGTTGGCGGAAATTTTCTCCGCCCATTTGCTCGAGCATTTTCCGCAGGAACAGATGGTTCGCGAGTTGCTGCCATACTGGCGGCGTCTTTTGAAGCCGGGTGGTGAGTTCCACGCTGTTGTCCCCGACGCCCAGGCAATGATGAAGAATTACATCGACGGGGACTACCCTTACGCGTATCTGCGTGAGGTGACATTCGGTGGTCAGGATTACGACGGCGACTTCCACTTCAATATGTTTACCCCAGAGTCTATGGGGGCCATTCTGAGCGAGGCGGGGTTTGTCGATATTTCGGTGATCGAGACGGGACGACGCAATGGGAACTGCTACGAATTCGAGATCGTGGCAAAACGTGCGACGTTGGCCTCATCCAATGGTCTGTGATCACGCACAGTAGTCGCCCATGCGCTCAATCACGCATCAACGGCCGTGACGAACCCACACGACAAGCCCGCTCTGCGCATCGAATGCGCGAGCGACGTTGCCCTATCGCGTATATCACCATCAAACACTGTACCGAAAGATCGAGGTAACCCATGTTGAGCTTTTCGATTGTCATAAATACGCTCAATCGTGCCGCATTGCTGCAGAAGACGTTAGAGAGTTTTCGGTGGATTCGGTACGCTGGTGACTTCGAGGTCATCGTAGTTAACGGCCCATCGACCGATGGGTCGGCGGACGTGATTTCGTCTTGGTCGTCATTCATTCGCGCCGGGACGTGCCCCGTGGCGAATTTGTCGGTTTCCCGTAACGTTGGTATCTGCATGGCGGAAGGTGACATCGTTGCCTTTATTGATGACGATGCGATCCCCGAACCGGAATGGCTCACGCAACTCGCAGCAGCGTACGATTCTCCCGAAATTGGTGGTGCAGGCGGGCTAGTGTTCGATCAGACGGGTTACACGTTCCAGTATCAGTACAGTACCGCCAACAGACTGGGAAATTCGAACTGGGCTGCGAAGAAGAGTGCGGAGCATCTGTGTTTTCCGGCATCCTATGAATTTCCTTATCTGCAGGGGACAAACGCATCGTTTCGCCGATCAGCCCTGATGGAGGTGGGCGGCTTCGATGAGGAGATCGAATACTACCTCGATGAAACGGAACTATGCTGCCGATTGGTCGATGCGGGATACGTCATCCGACAGTTGCCGAACGCCTACGTGCACCATAAATTCGCACCGAGCCATGTTCGCGATGATCACAAGATTACACGTTACCGCTATCCGGTGATCAAGAACAAGATCTATTTTTCGCTGAAGCATGCGCGCAAATATCTGCCGCTTGAGGAGATTTTCGACGACAACCGGAAATTCTCGCAAGGGCATGAAAACGATATTCGTTTCCATATAGACGGCGGCCGTCTTGATAAGTCCGAACTCGATAAATTCAAGGAAGAGAACGCACGCGCGTGGGATACCGGCGTTGAACATGGGTTGAGCGGGCGAACGGAACTCATCACTGCCGAAAAGAAGGCACGTGTCGCCGGCGAATTCAGGAAATTTCCGGCATTCGGCGATTCAAGTCAGGCCGCAATTGTTTTGATTGCACGAGATTACCCGCCGGCGCAAGCGGGTGGGATTGCCACGTTCAACAAGGATCTAGCCGAAGGGCTCGGCTCGGAAGGTCGAATCGTTCACGTGATTACACAGAGTCCAGATTTCAATCGCGTCGATTTCGAAAATGGAGCGTGGATTCACCGTATCGTAACGAAGGAGATCGTGCGCTCTAGTGAGGCTGTCGAGAGAGACATTCCCCCTCATATCTGGAACTGGTCGGCAACGGCGCTCGAGGAAGCAGGGCGCATTGCCTCGCATCGTGAGATTGGCGTGGTTGAGGCGCCGATCTGGGACTGCGAGGGATGCGCATTCCTGTTCGACGGTCGTTGGCCGGTAGTGACGAGTTTGCATACGACGCTACACTTTTGGATTCAGACGCATCCGGAGTACGCCGCCGACGCGTCGTGGATGAAGTCATTCGGCAAGCCAATGCTCGCGCTCGAGCAGGAAATGATGACGCGCGTGAACGGAGTTCGCGCCAATAGTCGGGCGATCATAACGGAGATCGAGGCTGCGTACGGGTTCAAGTTCGATCAACAGAAGACGGTCGTTGTTCCGCATGGCCTCGCCGAAAATGCGACCGCGTCGGAATTGAAGCCTACCTCGTACGAAGATGACGTCACGCTCTTGTTTGTCGGTCGACTCGAGCCGCGCAAAGGCATCGACGTGTTGCTGGAAGCGCTTCCAGACGTATTCGCGGAAAATCCTAATCTCAAAGTACGTGTGATTGGTGATGACACGCTTCCGGGTCCGACCGGACGTCCTTTCAAAGACGCTTTTATTGATTCGGAGGCTGGGCGCAAGTGGGCCCATCGTCTGTCGTTCGAAGGCCGTGTGTCGGATGAGGTGGTGCGCACCGCTTATGCGGAATGTGACATCTTTGTTGCTCCGAGCCGGTTCGAGTCATTCGGCCTCGTATTTCTCGAGGCCATGCGTGAAGGAAAGCCGGTTATCGGATGCGCCGCGGGCGGGATGCCGGAGGTGATTTCGCACGATGTCAGCGGATTGCTGGTGACGCCGGGCGACGCGAAGGCACTTGCGCAAGCAATTCGGCGGCTTGTCGGTTCGGCGGAGCTACGCGAACGTATGGGGGCAGCAGGAAGACAACTGTTCGCGGAGCGGTTTACGGCAACTCGGATGGCATCCGAGAGTTCGGCACTTTATTCGCTTGCGATCGAAAACCATCTCAATTCAGTTGCACGATGAAAGTCTCATATGTGAACGGAATTTGCGTGAAGAATGACGCGATTTCCAACAGCATCCGTGACGAAATACGCGCTTTGCGCGAAAGCGGGATCGATGACGTTCGCCTGTACGCATATGCATGCGAGTATGACGATATTCCGTCGAAGGTGGTATGCGATGTGAGGGATGTTGCTTTCGATCCGCACTTTCTTCGCAGCGACGTCGTCATCTTCCACTTCGGCATCTACTATCCGCTATTCGACCTGATGTCGATCGTTCCGGCCAATGCGCGATGTCTGGTGGTGTTTCACAACGTTACACCACGGGAATTTGTCAAGCCCGAAAGCCGCGCACTGATTGACCAATCATTTTCACAGATGGCGAATATCGGGTGGGCGGATCACGTCATCTGTGTCAGCGATACGAACCTAAATGTGCTTCGCAAGGCAGGTATCAACACGCCAGCTACGGTATTGCCACTGGCGATTCACTCAATGTCACAACCCCCAGCAAGAAAGCCGAGTGTCGTTGACAACATCGTACGCGTCGCATTCATCGGTAGGTTCGTGAAGTCGAAAGGGCCACATGAGTTGCTGTTGGCCCTTAGTAATGTGCTCGCAACGAACGAGACATGCTCGCTCAAAGTGGATATGGTGGGCAATTTGTTGTTTTCCGATCCTGAGCTTCTGGCGCAGATCGAGACGATCATTGCCGCGTTGGTGCGACGGTTTGGCCGCCGCATTGACGTCAAAATCCATGGCAATGCGTCTGAAGAGCAGAAGCACGACATCCTGCAGGACGCGGATCTGTTTGTGTTGCCAACCTATCATGAAGGCTTCGGCGTTCCCATTGTTGAGGCCATCTCCAATGGATGCTATGTCGTCGCCTACGACAACTCCAATGTACCATCGGTGACCAATGGCTTCGGTCGCCTCGTTGACACGGGCTCCATTGATAGCCTAGCTGCAGAGCTCACACGAGCAGTAGATAAGGTCACTTCGGATGCATGGCGGGGTCGGGGCGACGAGAGTTATGAGACGTTTGTCAGGCACGCAACGCGATATGCGGAACAATTTTCGCCCAGTAGGGTAGCGAGGAGTTTCGTCAATCTCGTAAGCAAGATCCGATAACTCAAGGGGCCTGCCGAGCGGGGGATATCGCTTGGGTAGTGATAATGGCACCCTATTTTTAAGATAACTAGCAATGGCGAATGCCAAGACAGCCTATTTCCCTTATATCGACGGCCTGCGTGCGTTGGCGGTGTTGTCCGTCATGCTTTTTCATCTAAACGCGCATTGGCTTCCGGGTGGGTTTTCCGGCGTCGATATTTTTTTTGTAATCTCGGGGTTCGTTGTCAGCTCCTCGGTCGCGAATCTCGGACCAATCTCGATTGGACGATTTCTCCTCGTGTTCTACGTACGGCGGATGCGGCGAATTTTGCCAGCACTGATTGTCGTGTTGCTTGTGACAGGGCTCGTTTCCGCATTGTTTATCCCATCGTCCTATCTGAGTGACAAAAGTCAAAAGACGGGGTTTTATGCGTTTTTCGGCTTGAGTAATTTCATTTTGGGCTCAGCCGGTAACGACTATTTTTCTCCGACGGCCGAGTTCAATCCATATACCCATACTTGGTCGCTTGGCGTTGAAGAGCAGTTCTACTTGGCTTTTCCGTTTTTGTTCTGGGCTTGGCTGGCACGAAAGAATTGGCGACATCTGTCATTGATTCTGATTGCGGCAGGGTTCGGTGCGTCCTTGGTGTGGGGGCGGTGGCTCGGGCAGGCAAACCAAACTCAAGCGTTCTACTTCATTTTCGGTAGATTTTGGGAATTGGCAGCCGGTGTGTTGCTGTACCAATGCTTCGTAGTTTCGGGTTTCACAATGAACGCGTCGGCCCGAATGCCCGCTACTGCCGCCATCAAGGGCGGAGCATGGATATCATTGGTGATCGTGATAGTTGGACTGGTGATTTCGAAGTCAGATCATTATCCGTTTCCCGGTGCGATCGTCCCGGTGATCGGCACGGTTGGCCTGCTCGGATTTTTGTATCGCCGTGACCACGCAGGTCTCATTTCGACACTTCTCGAGAGTGGTCCTGCTCGCTTTGTCGGGCGAATCTCTTACTCGCTCTATTTGTGGCATTGGCCGATTTACGTGGTGTTGCGCTGGACGACAGGGCTCGAATCGCTGGTCGCGATCGTTAGCGGCATCGTGCTAACGTTCGTATTAGCGATGACGTCATATCGTTTTATCGAGGAACCGTTCCGCCACGGATTGTCGGCAACCCGGGTGCCACGCTTTGTTATCGTGGGGTGCGGACTGTGTTTGATGGCTGGTGGCGCGACGCTGTCCTCCATGATGGCAGAAGCCCAACCGAGATTTTCCCTGAGTACCGTGACGAGACACGGCGACGATTGGTATCCCTACGGGACCGACACGAATCCAGCTTTACCCGGGTGCCATACCGACGTTGCACCTCAGGACGTGAAGGGCGGGCAGTTGTGGGTTTATTCACGTAAAAACTGCGATTTTTCCGCGAAGAGTTCGCATCGGGTTTTTGTAATCGGAGACTCTCATGCAATGGCTTATTCAGGAATGTTCAAGCAGTTTGTGGTGCGAACAGGTGTCACGGTCTACGCTTATAACAATGCCGGTTGTCCGTTCGTGAGTTTGCAACCGTGGCGTGAAAGTGGAAACCCGGTTTGCCATCAATATGGCGACTCGGCGTTGAAGGATATGCTGACGAAGTTGCAGCCTGGTGACGTAGTCTTTTTGCCGTCATTGCGCTTGCCTCGAATGATCGATCAATGGGCCTATTTTGGTGACGAGACTGCCCGGAATCAGTTGTTTGGTGACGAGGCAGTCAAGGGCCGAGCACAATCGGTCGAAGAGGCAATTCCAGTTCTGCAAGATATACAGAAGCATGGCGTTAAGATTGTCTTGGAGGCGCCAAAGCCGATTTTCCGTATGGTCCCATATCGTTGCTCAGATTGGTTCAATCGGCATAATCCAATTTGCGTACGCGGGCCGGTGATCTCTCGCAGTGAAATAGACGAAATGCGGGCACCGATTCTGAACTCCTATGCGCAGATGGAGGCGCGGGTGCCGAATGTATACACCTGGGATCCATTGCCACTGCTCTGTTCGGAGAAGGCATGCTCAGCATATGATGGCGGAAGACCGTTGTTCTTCGACGGTGATCACATTAGCGGATACGGTAATTTACGCGTATTGCCAGGTTTCGAATCTCTCATGTTGAAACTGTTGTAATAGTTCGAAGCACCAAACCTAAGCCGCGCGTCATGTCGGAGCGCGCATGTATTCGACGCACGTGACGTGGCGGCAAAGAATGTTTGAGGAAAATCATGGCAACTGTTTCCGGGCATGGGGTTCGAATCGGTCGCCTTGCTGAAATTAATGGGTTGCGCGGTATAGCCATACTCGCGGTTGTCTGGCATCACTTGAGTTTCGCTCTTGTTCCGACGCCACCACACCTGTGGGGCATGCCTACCGAGCCCGTACTATGGAATGGCTGGATGGGTGTGAACCTATTCTTCATCCTTTCCGGTTTTGTGCTGTATTTACCATATGCGATGGGCACGTGAACCTTCGTCGGGTGCAAAGAGGTCGTTCAGTTTTACAGGCACCGCTTCCTTCGACTGATGCCGCTGTACTTTCTTGTCGTCGTAGCGACGTTCGCTCTGGGCGGTAAATTCGTCAATGCAAATGAACAGACGGTCCGTGAGATCGTCCGATGCTTAACCTTCATCTTTCCTTTTTTTTCGGATACGTACTCGCCATCGTCGAACTGGGCGCTCTGGTCCGTCGGAACCGAAGTGCTGTTCAGCTTGATATTCCCGCTTTTGGTTGCAATAGGAGCGCGCATTGGTATGACTCAAATGCTCGGCTTCACGGTTGTCGTTTCATTGTGCGTCAGGCTATTCCGCAGGATCTACAATCCGGTGTTCTTCGGACCGGACTGGGTGATCGATGCCCTTCTTATCGGCCGTCTCGATGAATTCGTTATTGGCATGTGGCTCGCGCGCGCATATGTGACCGGACACTGGCCGCATGGTCGCCGCGTTCTGCCTCTTGCTGTTGTGGCACTGCTCGTTGTCGCGTCTTGCGGTTTCACGGCGTGCTTTGACAAGCGGATTCCGGCCCAGTGGACGACTGTACCCAACAACGTGCTTGATATCGCATTGGCGGTGGTGGTCGTCAATGCGCTGAACGACGGGTCGCCGTTCGGAAGACTGCTGCGTTCCCGCGTGCTGCAGGTGCTTGGTATGGCCTGCTACAGCCTTTATCTCTGGCATCTGCCCGTATTGCGGGCATTGCAGATCGATCGAGGAGCGGGATCGATACGTATCGCCTGCTTTATCGGGGCGACGGTATTTCTTGCGGGGATGACGTATCGCTTCGTCGAATTTAGAAGTGTAAATTCGTGGCGGCAGCTCTTTTTCGCCGAGCCTGGTGGAATATGCTCGATCATTAAGGCTGCTGGACGGTGAGCGCAGCAACTATTGTACTGATCGCAGAGGAACCCGCGCCGCGACAGACATCTGGGTTATTGCGGAGCGTCGGTTCGCCAGCGCTGGTTGCCGAAGAAATCTACCCACCTATCTAGGCCGGCACCCAATTTTGCCCGATTGTCACGTCTTCCGATGTCCAGGAAATCTTCGGTGAAGCGCTCACGAATGTCTCGATAAACGTCACCCATCCGGTCAGATATCTTGTCGAGGCCTCCACTGCGGCTCAAATGTGCGCTGCTTATCTGGTGTGCTGGAACGTTTAGATAGTCGGCCATCGTCAGAAAGAAGTCGGACGGCGATGCCATCAGCGACTCGTACGTCACCCGCAGAGGCTGGATGCCCGTTTTATCGAAATAGGCGTCCCAGTTAGCTTCATGCGATAGAAGCATCATCAGCTTTGTCAGAATCGCGAAGAAGTCGTATCGAACTTCTGGTGAAGATGTGTGTGACTCACTACCTGTCGGCATGTGCCATACGCCGGTTTCGTCGGCGATGTAGAGGGATACCGCTTGCTTGATCGAATTTTCTCGCCGGACATAAACCCATCGATGGTTGGGCAGAATGTCGTCGAGCGTAGCGTAGCCGTCAACGCTGCTTGCCAACCAATCATCGAGGTGTGCACGATGGTCGTGCATGATTTTTGAGCCAAAAATACCATTGACGCTTCGATCACGTACCAACGTTTCAAAATTCTCTGCGAAACGCTCCCCCGGCGTTACGCCAAACGGCGATTGCTCGGAGTAGGGATACTGGAAATACTCGGTGGGGCGCCCCAACCCGGCCTCAGTCAGTGCATTCGACAAGACTGTGCTTCCGCAACGAGGGGTGAATGCAATCGTAAACGTCCTTTGTATGCCGGCTTGCTCCAGCCTGCTCAGAAGCGTCGCTTTATCGGTGCTCGGGGACATCATCTGCTTGCATGGAAATTGATTGTCGTGAGGCGACTCGTCAGCGACGGTGTGTCCGCCGTCACTGTCACCCCCTTACCGGGACAATTGATGGTAAAGATCGACGTACCGATCGATCATCTGTCCAGCAGTCAGATTTTGCTCGAATCGCTCACGTGCATGTTTACCAAATGTTGCGGCGAGGTCGGGATTGTTCCATAGAGTGGTCATTGCGCCGCGCAGGGCGGCGGGATCGTTCGGGGGTACAACCAGTCCAGTTCTTCCTGCGACATTTACGTACGATGTACCGGTGCCAATATCGGACGAAATCAAGGCTTTGCCAAACATTGCTCCTTCGACCAGCGAGATGCCGTATGCCTCCGCGCGGAGATGAGACGGGAACGTGAGAGCGTGGCATGTGCTCAGAAGAGCAACCTTATCTTCGTCCGGCACCGCGCCGACGAACATCGCGCGGTCACCTAGCGCCAGTAGCGCGGCCTGTGCCTTGAGTTCACTCTCTACCGGGCCGGCTCCGACGATCACTACCTTCATCGGCGTATTCGCCAGTGCATCCAAGAGGATGTGTAGGCCTTTGTAGTAGCGCAAATTGCCGACGAAGAGGAAAAATTTCGAGCCTACGCGGTTGTGCCAATAAGCGACTCGCTCGGGGTCTACCAGTGGGTAGCGGGATTCATCGAGGCCAATAGGAATAACGTCGACCTTGTCCTTGAATTGGCGCAATACCGGGCTTGTTTCAAGGTAGTTGGGCGATGTCGCAACGATTCGATCGACGTCGCGTAGAAACAGGTGCTGCAGGGGCTTGTAAGCTTGAAGGAGAACCTTCTGCCGCGTGATGTCCGCATGATACGTGACGACCGACGGCTTCCGACAGCGTGTGGCGAAATGCACGACATCCATGAACGGCCACGGAAAGTGGTAGTGAACGACATCGGCCCGCCGGGCCAGTTCTGCAAAGCGCTGGAATGCCGCAATCGAGAAGGGGGAGGACGCAATCTGAAGATTGACCTTGGCTCGATGGTGAACATGATCGCCGAAGTCGACGGAAGTCGTGTCCGTACTAACGGTCAAGACTTCGCTGGTGATTCCGCGCTTGTGGGCGCCCGAGCAAACCTGGGCAATTAGCTCTTCTACCCCTCCCATTGAGTCCGGGCGGTAGGTCTTATAGAAATGTAGGACGTGCATATCGCTTCAGGTCACCAGAGGCGCGCAAACGGCAGAGGGCGATATCCCACTGCTCCCTTGAGCCTCGCGCCGCTCGGTGTCAGGTTGCAGGCGCCCGTCCGTAGACGTCCTCGAATCGGACGATATCGTCTTCGCCGAGATATTCTCCACACTGTACTTCGATCAGTACGAGGTCAACGACCCCGGGGTTGATCAGACGATGCTTGTGTCCAGCGGGAATGTATGTCGACTCGTTCGGTTGCAGCGAAATTACGCGCTCTCCATTGACGACGTCCGCACATCCGCGCACGACGATCCAGTGTTCGCTGCGGTGATGGTGCATTTGCAACGACAACGATGCCCCAGGCTTGACGACAATGCGCTTCATTTTGAAGCGATCGCCTTCTTCTAGAACCGTGTAGGTGCCCCATGGACGATGAACCGTCCGATGGATGCGATAGGCATCGTGATTCGATTGCTTCAGCTGAGAGACGATTTGCTTTACGTCCTGCGCTCGATCGCGCCGGGCGATCAACAGTGCGTCAGGGGTATCCACGACCACGAGATCCTCAACGCCCACGGCACCGATCATCCGATCTTCTGAGCGGAAATAGCAGTTTGAAGTTTCGTAGAGAAGGGCGGCGCCTTCAATTCGATTTCCTTGATCGTCGGCCTGAGTTAGGTCGCTGATAGCCAGCCAGGAGCCGATGTCGCTCCAGCCGATGTCGCACGGTACGACTGCCGCCTTGTTCGTGCGCTCCATTACGGCGTAGTCGATCGAGATGTCCGTTGCCGTTTCGAATGCTGTGCGCGCGAGCTCCACGACGTAATCGTCGTCGGTCGAAGTCCAGTTTCCGTCGGGAATTGCGTGCTTGACCGGCTCGGCAACGTCTGTTGCCAGCGCTTCCATTTCGTCGAGCATTGTCCCGGCAGCGAAACAGAAAATACCGGCATTCCACGCATGCCGACCATCACTCGCAAGCTTCTCCGCCACTTCTGCCTTTGGCTTCTCGACGAAGCTGACGATGTCGCAAGCGCCAGCTTCTTCGCGCGTGTCACCGTCGTATTCGATATAGCCGAAGCCCGTTTCAGCGCGAATAGGTTTGACGCCGAACGCCACGACCTTGCCCGCTTTGGCGGCGTCCGATGCCTTCTGGATTGCCGCATTGAATGCGTCAAGGTCGTTGATCAAGTGGTCCGCCGGCATGACCAGCATCACAGCTTCCGGACCATGGCGCTCACGCACGACCAGGGCTGCGGCCTCGATTGCTGCTGCGGTATTGCGCGATATCGGTTCGAGTACGAACCCCATCCTGACACCGTCGCGGCGTATTTCAGTGCATTCGTCCTTGGTCAAGAAGTACGTGTCGCGATTCGTGACGAACACGACTTCCTCGACGTCAGGAATGCCACACGCACGAAGGTAAGTCTTTTGCAGGAGTGATTGACCGTCCGCCAGCTTGAGCAGGGGTTTCGGAAAAGCTTCGCGCGAGACCGGCCAAAGGCGGGTGCCCGCGCCACCGCAGATAATGATGGGAACGATGCTCATGTAAACTTAGGCGGCAGAAATCTATAGTGCAATACGCGATTCTAGCCGAGATTCCGGCAGTTCCCGTCCCGCCCAGCGCAATAGGTTACAAATTTTTGCGGCATCGGGTCGGTGCGCGTGTCCTGGACCAAGCCGTTCGGGGTGGTACCGACCTATGTCGTAGGCTTCGTTGGTTGGAGTCGGCGCGGGATGCACACGGTCCCTAGATCCGTGACTGCGTTCGTCGACGCAACGCGCCATTTCATAGTCGGAACGTCGAGGGGGTAAGCGCGCGTGTCGCGGTTGGATGAGCCCGGCACAAGCGTCGTTCAGCACGTACGCAGCGCAGGCGCGGCAGCGGATCGCCCGGTGCCGGGTTATTGCGGGCGGAGTGTTAAGCTATCGCCCCGTCCGTGGCCGGCAGTGCCTGTGATGGTATTCGTGTTCCGCGTATTTCCTTCACCGGGGCAGAATTTGGCGCCGCGCTCGGTGGGGTTCGCGATCGAAGCAAATGCAGCGATCGATGTCCAACGGGCACCCCGAGAGAACACAAACAGCGTGACCTATCGTTAGTGGACCGCATGAAGCTTGTTTTTGATTTGAATTCGCTGCGGCCGCCGAGAAGCGGTGTCGGTTACTACACTCAGCATCTGCTTGAAGGACTGCGAACCCGGCGGGATATCGAAGCCCTGGCAGGATGGCTCGGCCAGAAAGTATACGAAGGCAGCAGCTTGATCGAATTGATGTGTGACCAAGCCGCGCTGAGAAAGGCGGCTCGTCTGACGCGTGGGCCGGTGGCATGCGCAGTTCGTGCAGCGCGCAATGTCCCAGGCGTCTATGATGCGCGCACATTGCTCAGAGGATTTGCCTCGGCGCGACCACGCGATCTGTTTGCCGCCCGCGGCTATATTTACCACGAGACAAACTTCATCGCGTCTCGGTATCGCGGACCGACCGTCGTTACGATCCACGACCTATCGCATCGTCGCCATCCGGAATTTCATCCCCAAGTCGCCGTTAAATACCTGAACGACGGATTACCCCGGACGTTAGAGCAGGCGCGCGCCGTGATTGCTGTGAGTCACTACACCAAGCAAGCTATTCAGGAGATCTATGGCTTGCCGGACGATAAGGTGACTGTGGTCCATCTTGGCGTGGAGTCCTGTTTTAGGCCGCATAGTGAAGAGGAATGCGAGGCGGTGCTATCGCGTTTTGGACTGCGCCGTCGGGGCTTCGTACTATCAGTGTGCACACTTCAGCCCCGTAAGAATCTGCGACGTCTCGTGGCGGCGTTTTCTCGCCTGCCGCTTACGGCTCGCCAGGCATTTCCCTTGGTATTGATAGGCGCGGACGGTTGGATGAATTCGACGCTGATGCGCGAGATCGAACCATTGGCGAGGACCGGTCAGTTGATCGCACCAGGATATGTGTCACGCCAGGATCTCGTGCAGTTGTTCGCGTCTGCAGCGGTGTTTGCGTACCCCTCGCTTTACGAAGGATTCGGTCTACCGGTTGCCGAAGCGATGGCGAGCGGCGTGCCCGTGCTGACCTCGAACGTCACTTCCTTGCCCGAGGTGGCTGGAGGGGCGGCATGGGAGGTCGATCCGTATGCTGTCGAGGCTATCGCGGACGGTCTTGAACGTATATTGGGAAGTGAATCACTGCGCTGCGAACTGGCCGCTAAAGGCTTGAGGCGGGCAGCAGAATTTTCGTGGTCCTCGACGGTCGAGCAAACTTGCCACGTGTACCGGTCGGTGTCGGAGTGATCACTGCGATGGTGCGACATGCCGTCGTGCCGTTCATTGGAAGGTATGCATGATGCGAGTTGCGATTACGGGTGCGAACGGATTCGTGGGCCGCGCTGTCAGTTCACGTGCTCATGCACAAGGCAATCACGTTATCGGACTGGTGCGTCGGTCTGGCGTGTGCGAACCCTACGTGCATGAGTGTGTGGTGGGCGACGACAACTTCGCTGGTGTTGCGATCGGTTTCCCCGATCTAGACCGTTGCGACGTTGTTATTCATTTGGCTGCTCGAGTCCATGTTATGCGGGACCGAGTGGCAGATCCGCTCGCTGCGTTCAGGGCGGTAAATGTCGACGGGTCCTTGAACGTCGCAAGGGCAGCGTTGCGTGCCGGTGCACGCCGTTTGGTATTGGTGAGCAGTATCAAGGCGCTGGGCGAGGGGGATCCTGGACGACCGTGGTGCGAGGACGATGAGCCGATGCCGACAGATCCGTACGGTATGTCCAAACTGGAGTCCGAACGCGCGATTCGGGAATTCGGAGAGACGGAAGGCCTCGAAGTTGTCATCGTGCGACCACCGCTCGTCTATGGTCCGGGCGTCGGCGCGAACTTTCTGGGATTGATGAAGGCGGTCGACAAGGGGATTCCATTTCCGCTGGCGAGTGTCACCGCTCGCCGTAGTCTCCTTTATATCGAAAATCTGGCCGACAGTTTGCTGCACTGCGCGAGCGATCCACGGGCCGCCGGTGAGTGCTTTCATATCGCCGATGACGGCGCTCTTTCCATTCCTGATTTGTTGCGTACGGTGGGCAATGTGCTGGACCGGCCAACGAGGCTCTTTCCAATGCCGATCGGTGTGTTGCACGTGCTCGGCAAATTGATTGGCCGACGTGCTGCCGTCGACCGTCTGACCGGTAGCCTGCGGTTGGATACCGCTCATGTCAAACGTACCTTGGACTGGCGGCCTCCGTTTACGACGCAGCAGGGCCTCGAAGCCACCGCCGCATGGTATCGTTCGCGCGATACACAACAATAGCCCACATGCATTTCCCGATATCCACGTGGCCGCAGGCGGCCGCGGTGGCGCTGGCCGCTGCCATCGCGTCGACGGCCATCCTGCGCATCCTGCTCGCCACCGGCCTTGCGTGGCGCCTCGCCACCGATATTCCGAACGACCGTTCGCTCCATACG
>JACZKY010041861.1_pt1 | contig 24617 bp, 27 predicted proteins | sample 8237611 | NCBI WGS metagenome assembly JACZKY01 (sample SAMN16148055, study PRJNA663545) | marine sediment metagenome | biome: sediments and biomass from bioreactor inoculated with such sediments; feature: coastal sediments; material: methane- and iron-fed bioreactor; isolation source: Bothnian...
CGCGATCCGCTCCGGATAGGTCGCGCCGAAAACCTTGGGGGTGATCTCGCAGAAGATGATGATCAGCAACGCCACCACGGTGGAGGCCATCAGCACCACCCGGTCGTTGTTGCCGAAGTGGCTGATCGCCAGCGAGGTGACGATCGCGGTCAACGCGGTGTTGGCGACGTTGTTGCCGAGCAGGATGGTGCCCAGCAGCTTCTCGGTCTGGCCGAGCAGTTCGGTGGCGAGCTTGGCGCCGCGCCGGCCCTTGTTCACCAGGTGACTGAGACGATGGCGATTGAGCGCCATCATGCTGGTCTCGGAGATCGAGAAGAATGCTGACAGCAGCAGGAGGACAAAGAGCGCAGACAATTGCGCCCACAGCGGCAGTGATTCCACGCGACGAGCGCCGCCCGGGTTGCGGGCCGACGGGTTGGATGCAGAATCCCTAGCCTAGCGCAAAATCCCCACTTGGACGACTGTCGTGGCGGCGCTGCGTTGTTACGCCGCACCTCTGAGCCGGCTCTCGCCGCGCTAGCGCAGCACCAGGTTGTCGCGGTGCATCAACTCGGGTTCCTCGACGTAGCCGAGGATTTCGCTGATCTTGCTGGAAGCCTTGCCCATGATCCGGCGGGTCTCGGCGCCGGCGACGCAGGACTGCCTTGACAGGCGAAGCGCCGGCGACGTACAACTCGACAGTAGTGACGCGCACCGCGGCACGCTAGACCGCGCATACCGCAGTTCCCTGCGCCGCGAACTGATCCAGAGAGGGCCCGCTCCCCGCCATGAGAACCGTAGTCGTAGCCGAGCCTAACCTAGTCCAGATCATTGACATCGCCGCCCCGGTCCCGGGACCCTATCAGGCCCTGGTGCGCACCGAAGCTGCCTGCCTGTGTAACAGCACCGACGGGAAGCTTGTCTCCGGCCATTTCCCGGGTGTCGACAGCTATCCGCTGATCCTCGGGCACGAGTCCGCAGGCATCGTCGCGGCCGTTGGCGACAAGGTTCGCGCATTCAAGCTCGGAGAGCGCGCCATCGGAGGACTCGTCTTCAACTTCCAGGAACCCGAGTACGCTTCCGGCTGGGGTGGCTTCTGCGAATTCACGCTCGTCAACGACCACGACGCAATGGTGGCCGATGGCGTTGCTGACGAAGCCCACGGCTGGCTGGAATGCTACGAAATCCAGACCCCGGTTCCGGCCGACATCCCGCTGGCTGAGGCCGTGCTCCTGTGTACCTGGCGCGAGGTCTATGCCGGACTGGGCGACTTCAACCTGCACCCTGGTGATGACGTCCTCATCTTTGGCGCCGGCCCCGTCGGCCTGAGCTTTGCCAAGTTTGGCAAGCTGCTCGGGCTCCAGTCAATCGGGATCGTCGAACCGGATCGTAGCAAGCACGCCAAGGCGCTCGCAATGGGGGCACACGAGGCCTTCACTCCCGACGAAGTGAACTCAGCGGCATTCATCGCGCGGAACGCGCGGCGCTATGACGCGGTCATTGATGCGGTTGGGAGCGGCGCGATCATCAACGCCGCATTGCCACTGATCAAGATGGCCGGATCGATCTGCGTCTACGGCGTCGTCGGTGCGGAAGCCATCACCATCCACAAGTCGACCGGGCCGTACAACTTCAACCTGTACATGCACCAGTGGCCGACGCGCTTTCGTGAGCGCGCCGCCATGGAACCACTGTGCGCGTGGATTCGGGACGGCAAGCTGAGTGCCGCCGAGTTCATCACCCACGAGTTCAAGCTCGCGGAAATCAATACCGCCCTCGCCGCGGTCAAGAACGGCAAGGTCATCAAGGCCCTGTTGACCTACTGAAGTCCTGGAGAGCGTGGCATGGGCGAAAAGGTAGTCATTGCGATCGATGTCGGGACGCAGAGCTTGCGTGCCGCGGTCGTAACGCAGGAGGGCGAGATCCTCGGGATCGCCCAGATTCTGCACGACACCGACGAGCCGCATCCCGGTTGGGCTCAGCAGCGTCCGGCCCAATGGTGGGACGAGACCTGCCGGGCAACGGCTCAGGTCTTGCGCGAAACCGAGATTGCGCCCGCGTCGATTGCGGCGGTTGCCTGTTGCGGCCAGATGCACGGACCGGTCGGTATCGACGAGGCCGGTGGGATCACGACGGAATGGGTGCAACTGTGGTGCGACAAGCGCTGCACACCACAGGTCGAGGCGATCCGCGCAGCCCACGAAGAAGCGTCACTCATGGCGCAGGCGGGTAACCCCTTGAACCCAGCCTGGACCGGGATCAAGGTTCGCTGGGAGAAGGAAAATCATCCGGACCGCTATGCCCGGACGCGTTACTACCTGGTTCCCAAGGACTTCATCAACTACTGTTTGACCGGAATCGCCGCAGCTGACCCGTCCGAGGCCTCCTGCTCGTACGTCTACAACTGCACGACCGGGTCTTACTCTCCGGAACTCGCCTCGGCGGTGGGCATCGATCTGGCTAAGCTGGCCCCGGTGAACCCTTCTCACCGGGTGATCGGCAAGGTCACCGAGACCGCTGCCCGGATGACCGGGATCCCTGCGGGTACGGCGGTCGTGGCGGGTGGCGGAGACTTCCCGGTCTCCATGCTGGGATTTGGCATCGTGGGCGACGGCATTCTTGCCGACGTTACCGGAACCAGTTCGCTGCTGGCCGCGCACAGCGCGAGCCCGCTCATCGACGCCGGGATCCAGAACTGCCGCCACGTCGTCGCGGGCTGGGTCCCGTTCACCATCCTCGATTGCGGCGGCATCAGCATGAAGTGGTGCAAGGACTTGCTGAGTTCCGTGAACGGCGAAATGAGCTATGAACGGCTGATCGAACTTGCCGCCCAAGTTCCGTTGGGCAGCAGCGGTTTGCTGTTCTATCCGTACATGCGTGGCGAGCGGCGCAGCGCGAACGTCCAAGCGAAGGGGGCGTTCGTCGGCGTGAGTCTTGACCACGAAGCCCGTCATTTCATTCGCGCTGTCATGGAAGGCGTCGCCTTCGCGATGGGCAGGGACGCCGAAGCATTCCATCGGCTCGGGGTGGACGTGGCGCGCGTCTTCAGCGTCGGGGGCGGCACGCGCAACCAGCTCTGGAACGAAATCAAGGCCGGTGTTCTCGGCAAGCCGCTCGCGATCTCACCGGAACCGGAAGCTGGCATCCGCGGCTGCGGCCTTCTGGGCGCAGCCGGCGTCGGCCTGATCGGCGATCTGGCGGCGGAAGCGATCGCGCGGCGGCCCGTGCCCCGAAGCGTCGTGGCCGCCCCCGGTGACATTGCCGCTTATGCGGTGTTACAGTCAGAATTCAACCGCGTCTACGAACACATGTTGGGGTTCTGGCCAGCCCCAAGCATCTAGCTTCGCCAAGGTGGGCGCGCACACTAGAGGGAAAGCAAAGGCAGCTGGCATGGACCTGCGTTCAGCAACCAAACCGACGTTCTACTTCATCGGCGTCAGCACCGGGAAGTCGTCGATCATGAAGGTCTTTCCAGCCTGGGTCAGGCACCTCGGCCTGGGCGATTGCGAGATCCGCGGCATCGACTGCAAGTGGCACGACGACCCTGCGGTATACCGAGAGGTCGTCGCGTTCCTGAAGCGTGACCCGCTGTCGGTGGGGGCTTTGGTCACGACCCACAAGCTCGACCTCCTGAAGGCCAGCCGCGACCTGTTCGACGAACTCGACCCCTACGCCAAACAACTCGACGAAGTAAGCTGCATTTCAAAGCGCGACGGCAAGCTCCGGGGCCATGCCAAGGATCCCATCACCGCAGGCTTCTCCTACGACGCGATCGTCAACGCGGATAGCTGGCGCAAGGGCGCCGAGATCTGCCTGCTGGGTGCCGGCGGATCATCCCTCGCGCTGACGATCCACCTGATGCAGCAGCCGGTCGGGCGTCGTCCCGCACGGATTTTCGTGACGAATCGCAGCCCCCAACGGCTCGCGGAGATGAGGCAGGTTCACGCCCGAATGGAGTGCCCGATCCCGATCGAGTATGCGCTTTGCCCCGACGCTGCGGAAAACGACCGAATCGTCAATCAGCTCACGCCGGGATCGATGGTGGTCAATGCAACCGGTCTGGGCAAGGACGCGCCGGGATCGCCGCTGACGGATGCCGCGCTCTTCCCCCTGAACGGGATTGCCTGGGAGTTCAACTACCGCGGCGAGCTCGTATTCCTGGATCAGGCGCGCCGGCAGGAGCGAGCGAGAAACCTGAGAATAGAGGACGGTTGGGTCTACTTCATCCACGGCTGGACGCGCGTCATTGCGGAAGTCTTCGCGATCGACATCCCGACGCACGGACCCGAGTTCGAGAAGCTCTGCGACGTCGCAGCACACGTGAGGAATTGAGGATGCACGCCCCCCACAACGAAATGCTCTCCAGGCTGGTTCGATTCAACCTCAGCGACGGCATGTCGCCCGATGTATCCCCAATCCAGCGGCGGCTCTCCAACATGAAAGGAATGTATGCTGATGAAACGGCTTACGTCCGCTTGGTTGGCGAGAGTGACCCGATCGTCTATGAATTCCACGACCTGGGACTGCCCGAACGCGATGGTGCGATCGCCTTTGGCACCAGCATCACCCATCCGGGCAAGGTCGGTGAAGAGTATTTCATGACCAAGGGCCATTTCCACACGATCCTCGCCACCGCCGAGGTCTACTACTGTCTGCGCGGCCACGGCTACATGCTGATGGAAAGCCCGGAGGGGGATTGGGAGGCGCAGGAACTGCGCCCCGGCTGCGCGGTATACGTCCCGGAGCGCTATGCGCATCGCAGCATAAACGTCGGGACCGATGCGCCGCTCATCACCTTCTTCGCGTTCCGGGCCGACGCGGGCCACGACTACGGCACTATCGAGACCAAGGGATTTCGCAAGCGCATCGTCGAACGCGCCGGCAAGCCCGAGATCATCGACAATCCACGCTGGAAAGCCGGCTGATGAAGGTTCTGGTAACGCCCCGATCGGTAACTCGCAATCATGGACACCCGTCCCTCAGCGCGCTCGAGAGCGCCGGCTGTGAGGTCATCTTCTCGAGCCCGGGAACTTCGCCCAGCGAAGACGACTTGCTCGCGCTCCTGCCGGGCTGCGTCGGCTATCTGGCCGGAATTGAAAAGATCACCGCGCGGGTTCTGGATGCGGCATACGAACTGCGTGTCATCAGCCGTAACGGCACCGGAGTCGACAACGTCGATCTGGAAGCTGCCGAACGCAACCGGATCACGGTCTGCCGTGCCGAGGGCGCGAACGCGCGTGGGGTGGCCGAACTGGCGTTCGGTCTTATTCTGAGTCTCGTGCGCTCGATTGCCTTCAGCGATGCTGCGCTGAAGACGCGAAGTTGGACGCGCCGGGACGGCTTCGAAGTCGCGGACCGTACGTTGGGCCTGATCGGTTGCGGCGCGATTGGCAGGCACGTCGCACGGTTCGCCCTGGGCTTTGACATGCAGGTGGTTGCCTGCGACCCCTGCCCGGATCACGACTTTCGTCCCGGAGCCCGGTTCTCCTACGCAACGATCGATGAGTTGCTGCGCCGATCCGACATCATCAGCCTGCATTGCCCGCCGACGACCAACGCCACGGCGCTGGTCGATGCGGAAATGATCGAGCGCATGAAGGTCGGCGTCTATCTGGTCAATACCGCGCGCGGTAGCCTGCTCGATCAGGACGCCGCCCTGGCAGGTCTGAGCAGTGGCCGGATTTCCGGGATTGGGGTCGACGCCTTCGACCCGGAGCCGCCGGCGGATTGGCGGCTCGCGCTCGACCCCCGAGTAATCGCCACGCCGCACATTGGCGGGTATACACACGAAAGCATCCAGCGTGCCATGTCGATCGCGGTCGAAAACTTGCTGCACGTCCTTGTGCCTGAAAGATAGTTCACTCCGGAGTGGGAAAAGGACCATGAACAGCCCCGTCATGCAGCGGATCAACGAGCTCAAGCTCGTGCCGGTCATCGTTCTGGAGGACGCCGCATCCGCAGCACCCCTGGCCGAGGCCCTGATCTCGGGCGGCCTGCCGTGCGCCGAAGTTACGTTCCGTTCTGCCGCCGCGGTCCAATCGATCCGCAACATGGCGAGGTTCGCCGACATCTGTCTCGGTGCCGGCACCGTACTGAATGTGGATCAGGTCAAGGCGGCCGTCGACGCCGGTGCCCGATACATCGTGACGCCCGGGTTCAACTCCGAGGTCGTCGGCTACTGTGTCGAGCATGACATCCCGGTTATTCCCGGCATCTCGACCCCGACCGAAATCGAGTTCGGGCTCAAATTCGGTCTGGAAGTCCTCAAGTTCTTTCCGGCCGAATCCTTTGGCGGACTCCAGACCCTGAAGGCAATTAGTGCGCCCTACGCGATGATCAAGTTCATCCCGACCGGAGGAATCAACGCCGCCAATGTCCGGGATTACCTCGCCTTCAACAAGGTTCACGCATGCGGCGGCAGCTGGATGGTGCGCAAGGATCTCATCGACGCCGGAAAGTTCGACGAGATCTCATCCCTCACCAGAAGCGCGGTCGATCTCGTCGCCGGACTGTGAGGGCCAGCCGTGCGACTCATTGTCGTTCCCGACTACCACCGTGTATCGCAACGCGCGGCTGACCATATCTGTGCCGCCATCAACGCCCACCGCGCCACGGATCGTCCGTTCGTTCTCGGCCTGCCGACCGGATCGTCTCCGCTCGGCACCTACGCCGAACTGGTCGCGCGCCACCGCGCGGGCGAGGTTTCGTTTCACAATGTTGCCACCGTCAACATGGACGAATATGTGGGTCTCCCGGAAGCCCACCCGCAGTCTTACCACAGCTATATGCGTCGCCACTTCTTCGACCATATCGACATCCCCGCGGTCAACATCCACATTCCCAACGGCAACGCGCCTGATCTGCACGGTGAAGGCCTCTCCTACGAGGCGCGAATCACCGCCCTCGGAGGGATCGACCTGTTCCTGTCGGGCGTAGGCCACGACGGCCACATCGCCTTCAACGTTGCCGGCTCATCGCTGGGTTCCCGCACGCGCGTGCAAAAACTCAACCAGCAGACGATCGCGGCGAACGCCCGTTTCTTCGACGGCGATTACCGGCAGGTGCCCACCCATGCCATCACCGTTGGGGTCGGCACGATTACCGACGCACGCCAGGTGCTGGTCGTGGTGAGTGGTGAAGAGAAGAGCCTAGCCCTCCAGCACGCAGTTGAGGGCAGCATTACGCACCTCTGGACGATCACGGCACTGCAGATGCACCCCGATGCCATCATCATCACGGACGAAGCCGCGGCCAGTCAGCTCAAGCCCGATACCGTGGCCATGTTCCGATTCCTGGAGCGCGACGAAACCGTGCGCGTTCCCGACGGTCACGACGCGCGGTAGCAACTAGAGCCGATAGACCCGTTCCGCGGTTGCGTACATGACCGCGTGCTGTTCCTCTGGTGTCAGGCCCGCCAGCCCGGCGCGGGTGGCCGCGACCAGGTCCGCGTAGCCGGTCCACAACTTCTCGATGGGGAAGTTGCTCCCGAACATGCATCTCTCCGGCCCGAAGAGCGCCAGTGTTTCCTCGATCACCGGCCGCCAAAGAGTAGCGTCGCACCGTCGTTCAAACGTGCCCAGACCCGAGAGTTTGGTGCAGACGTTGGGACACGCCGAGAGCTCGAGCATACCCTGGCGCCACAAAGCCCACCCCTGCTCGCTGCGGTCTTCGAGCATGCCCGAGTGGATCAGTACGAAGGTGAGGTCGGGGAAATCTCGTGCCAGCCTTGCACCGTCCTTCATCTGGCTCGCGAACACCTGAAGTTCGAACACGAGCCCACGCCGGGCCACTTCCTTCAGTCCCGCGCGCGTGGCGTCGTCGTTCATTAGGTCGGGACGCGGCGCAAAGCGGTACAGCGCCTTCTCGTGCCAATGCATTTGCTGGCGAACACCGCGCAGATTCGGGTACACAAGTTGGCGATCAAGGGTGTCGCCGACATCAGCGGCAGCGAGATCCGCGTATCCTACGATGCCCTGCAGCAGTCCATCCCGGTCCGCAAGCGATTGCACCCAGGCCACTTCATCGACCTCAGAGCCAGGGGCTACATTGACCTGGACGTAGACTGACTTCACCACGCCGGAGCTTGCTACATCCGCCCGATATTCCTCGATCGGATAGTCCCGCCGCAGCGGTTCGTAGGGGCCAAAAATGCGCGGAACGACCGGTCCGTTGAGCCACGGGGTGTGCGCGAAACGCCAGATGTGATGATGCGCGTCGATGATCCCGCTGTTCGCGGCTTGCGTCACGTTTGCCATGGGTATCTCCAGTCCACCAGACGAATTTCAGGACACAGGGCGCGCCTGGGGCGCAGACGGCACCGGCTTCACTTGTTGTAGGCGCTGAGCATCTCAAAGAAATCAAGGTCGATATCGCCGGCCAGATATTCGCCGCGCACCTTGGCGAATTCCAACTGGCAGGGCGAGCGCAGGTGCTCCTCAAAATCCTTTCGGGAGCGCCAGTTTTCATAGAACCCGAAGGTGTTGGGATCGACGACGCTGCGATGGAAGTGGTAGTCGACGCAGCCCGCTTCCTTGCGCGCCTCCGCTGTCAGATGCTGCAGGACTTGCTCGAGCTCCGCAGCCTTCTCCGGTTTGGCGTGCAATCGAACCATCAACGTAATCATGCCGTCCATGTCTGGTCTCCATCGAGAGGCAGTGCCGTCCGAACCGAAGCCGGAGCACAACACCGGTTTGATGCAGCGCGACGCGGATCCAATCCGCCTATTTCATCGTATGACCGCCATCAACGATGAAGCTCTGACCCGTGGTCCACGCGGCTTCGTCGGAAGCGAGATAGAGAATGATCCCGACGAGGTCCTCAGGTTTGCCGAGCCGTCCGAGCGGAATCGGATCGATCAACGCCTTGGCCACGACCGGGTCGGCCAGTACATCCTTGGACATGTCGGTCAACGTCGTTCCCGGCAGGACGCAATTCAAGTTGATCTGGTGGGGGGCCAACTCGACCGCGGCGGCTCGGGAATAGGCCAGGATCGCGCCCTTGGATGCCGTGTAGACGGACAGCAGCGGTTCTCCCACGACGGCCACAATCGATGCGCACAGAATTATCTTGCCCGACTTCTGCGGGATCATGACGCGGGCCGCCGCCTGGGTGCAAAAGATATTTCCCTTGACGTTGGTGTGAAAGATGCGGTCGATATCCTCTTCCGTGTGGTCCAGCAGCGCCGCCTTGTGGACCACGCCGGCGTTGCTCACCATCACATCGAGGCGGCCATAGGTCGTGACCGCGAATTCGACCATGCCCTCGACCTCGGACTTGGTTCCCACGTCCGCCTGGAAGGCCCGAGCCTGACCGCCGGCGCCCGTGATCAAGCCGACCACTTCATCTGCTGCCGACCGGTTGTTGGCATAGTTGACGACGACCTTCGCACCTTCGCGCCCGAGCGCGATGCAGTAGGCGCGCCCCATCCCGCGCGCGCCTCCCGTAACAATGACCACCTTGTCCTTAAGTCGCATGTCGATCTCCATCTGATCCAATATGACAGCGCCGCATCAGGATAGCGCGGCACCCTGCGCATTCACGTACAGCGCATAGACGGACGTGCTCGCCGCCATGAAGAGGCGATTGCGATGCACTCCACCGAAGCACAGATTCGCACAGCGCTCGGGCAGAGCGATGTGGCCGATCACCTCGCCCTGGGGCGAGAAGACGCGCACGCCGTCGAGCTCCGGCGTGCCCATCCCCCATCCGCACCAGAGATTGCCGTCGACGTCGATGCGCAGCCCGTCGGGAGTGCCTTCCCCTGCACCTACGATGACGCGACTGTTTCCCAGCCGTCGGCCGTCGACCACGTCGAACACGCGAATGCAGCGCGGCTGGGTCCGCGAGTCGATCACGTACAGTTTCGTTTCGTCGGGCGAGAACGCGAGCCCGTTGGGGCCTGCCAGGTCATCGGCGACGACACTCAAACGCCCGGTGCCGGCGTCGATGCGATACACGCGCTGGGGCTGCTCCGATGGTGCGATACGGCCCATATAGTCGTTCTCTATCCCGAAGTCGGGATCGGTAAACCAGATCGAATCATCAGAATTCACGACGACATCGTTGGGCGAATTCAGCCGCTTTCCGTCATGCCGATCAGCCAGCACCGTGACGCGACCGTCATACTCGGTACGGCTCACGCGGCGCCCGCCATGCTCGCAGGTCACGAGCCGACCTTGACGGTCGCGAGTATTTCCGTTGGCCAGGCGGGAGGGCCGGCGAAACACCCCCACCGCGCCCGTTTCCTCGTCCCAGCGCAGGATTCGGTCATTCGGAATGTCGCTCCACAACAGGAAACGACCGTCTCCGAACCATACCGGCCCTTCCGCCCAGCGGCATCCCGTAGCAATCCGTTCTACCGCGGCGAATGGATTGCAATATTTCGCGAAGCTCGGATCCAGGATTCGAACTGCCGGATCGGGATAGCGCTGCGTTGATTCCCACATATGGGCTTGCTCCATGAGACCGGGCGGCGCTGCGACGCGGGGCCCTGCGTCGTCTAGAGCACCAGGTTGGTTGTCGAGTCGATCAGATGCATATGGTCCAGATGGGCGTGCAACACCATCGGCTCGCCCGGCTGCACCGCACTGCTCGCCTCGACGCGCCCGCAGACCTGGACACCCCCCATCATGAAGAACACCATTGCCTCCATCCCGTGCACCTCGATCACATCCGGGCAAACCATGAACTCCGCGAATTCGCCGCTCTCTTGATCATGGGCTTCGCTCAGGTGCTCGGGCCGGATCCCCAGCAGGAGCGGCTTGCCCACCGCGGAACGATAGCGCTCGGCGCGGCTCTGCGGAACGCGGAAGGAAGGTCCGTCGGCAACGGAGACGTTCAAGCCTGCGACGGTCTGCGCGAGTTGGCAGCTCAGGAAGTTCATGGCCGGCGAACCGATGAATCCCGCGACGAACCGCGTCTTGGGACTGTGGTAAAGCTCTTGCGGCAGCCCAAACTGCTCGATGCGGCCCTCATTCATGACCACGACCCGGTCGGCGAGCGTCATTGCCTCGACCTGGTCGTGGGTCACATAGATCGTGGTGGTCCTGATTTTTTGATGGAGACGTTTGATCTCGGTGCGCATCTGTACTCGCAGTTTCGCGTCGAGGTTGCTCAGCGGTTCGTCAAAGAGGAACACCTGCGGGTTGCGCACGATCGCGCGACCCATCGCGACGCGTTGACGCTGTCCTCCCGAGAGCTGCCGCGGACGGCGTCCCAGGAGTTCACTGATGTCGAGAATCGTGGCCGTGTCCTCGACCCGCTTGCGGATTTCGGCCGCCGAGATCTTGCGCATGCGCAATGCAAAAGACATGTTTTCGAGCACCGTCATGTGCGGATAGAGCGCGTAATTCTGAAACACCATCGCGATATCCCGATCCTTGGGGGCGACGTCATTGATCAGCGTGCCCCCAACGCGGATTTCGCCCGCGGTGATCTCTTCCAGCCCAGCGATCATGCGCAGCATCGTTGACTTCCCGCAACCCGACGGCCCGACCAGCGCCACGAACTGCTTATCGGGAATCTCGAGGCTGATTCCCCGCACCGCCTCGACCGTGCCGTAGCGCTTCACCACCTTGTCCAGAATGACACCCGCCATATTCCCCGTCCTTTCATCCGGTCACAATCGAGTTTGCATAAGCGACGCCACGCGCGGGCGCCGGCGTGTCCTAGCTTCCATCCCCGAATGGCAGCATGAGCACCGTCCGCGTCAGGTACTTGCCCTGACGGAGGTTCTCGAGCGCCTGGTTGACATCGCTGATCGGCACCAGCTCGCCAATATCCGGATCGAGACGGCCGGAGTTGACCAAGGCCACGACGTCGCGGAACTCGGCGCGCGTGCATGCGCGCGAGCCTAGCACCTGTTTTTCCTTGATGACTATATCGTACGAGGAGACCTCAAGCACCGGGTCGACATAACCCATGCAAACGACCTTGCCACCGTTGCGACACGCCGCAATCGCCTCGAAAACGGTCTCCTTGCGACCGACGTTGTCCACCACCACATCGAAGCTTCCGATGCGCTCGCGAACTGCATCCAGAAATTTCTCGCGACCGGGATTGATCGTGTGCTCCGCCCCGAACGCGCGCGCCCGCTCGAGCTTGCGGTCGTCGAGATCCGTGCAGGTGACCTGTGCGCCCAGGAGCCGGGCAATCTTGACGCCCTGGATGCCGAGACCACCGACCCCCAGAATGGCCACCTTCGACCCCAGGCCAACGCCGCCGACCGTCTTGAGGCCGCGATAGATCGACGCCACGGCGTCAGGGATGATGGCGGCCTTTTCAAAAGACACCGCGTCACTGATGCGCTCCAGGTTGACGGCCGGAACATTCACGAACTCCGCCATGCCCCCGTTGCGCTCGAATCCGATCCGGCTCAGGCCGGTGCACCGGTTGGTTTCACCGCGCAGACAAAATTCGCAGTGTCGGCAGCTGACGTCCACGAAAACCGTGACCCGGTCACCGACGGCAACCTCGCTGACACCGGGTCCCAGCCGAGCGACCACCCCGGCGGTTTCATGGCCCAACACGAGCGGGAGCTTGACGGTCGGCACCCGCCCCTCTGAAATGTGGGTGTCGGTCAGGCACAAGCCGCTCGCCTTGACGGCGACCGTCACTTCACCGCGCCCGGGTTCGGCAATCTCCAGATCGCGGATCACCAACGGCCGATGGAACTCCTCCAGAACTGCTGCTTTCATCGTCTTGACCTCATCGCCCCGCCTTCCCCGGTACGCCCGCGAGGCCCATCATTGGCCCGAAGAAACCCTCCCGCTCCAGTGCCGCCACCGGCTCAAGGTCGACGCTGTCCTGGGGATCACCAGTGCTCGCCAGGACGCCCAGCCGGTGGAGCACATGGGCCGCGCCGCGCATCCCCTCCAGACTGGGAAACATCATGCCTCCCATCAACCGCGCGAACATCACCCAGGTCGGTCCGAGGACGTCGGGATCGGACTCGCCGGTGTACTTGAGCAAGACGCCGGTCCCGAAGGCGGCATCGGTGCGGAACCGGTACACAGCCTGGCAATACGCCCGCACGTAGCGCATCACCGTATCCGGGCGATCCTTGAGCACGCGCCGGGTGGTGGCCGCGCAGCTGTTTTGAAAAGCCACATCCCAGCGCCCGAGATCCTCGACAACCCGCCACCCTCGCTTGGCTGCCTGGAACGGCTCCGGGGCATGCATGATCGCCACATCGACCCGCCGCTCGTCGAGCAGCATGTCCAGCCGCGGGCCTGCGGATCCGACCGCGACGATCTCGGCGTCCTTGGCGAGATCCCAGTTCCAACGCTCGAACGCCAGGGCGATCGAACACTCGTCGGCGTCGTTGCGCGTGGTAACGCCCCAACGCTTGCCGCGCAACTGCTCGCGGGTTGTGAGCCCCGGCCGCGCGGAGATCTGCTGGGCGCTGCGGCTTATCGCCGATGCGATGATCGCCGCGTCTCCGCCAAGCCGCAGATTGGCCACGAGCAACTCGGGACCAACCGAATTCGTGAAATCAACCTCACCGTTGATGAGTCCCTCGAGCGCGTGGCTGTGCCCTGGGATGAAGACGAGTTCCGGGTCGAGCCCCTGCTCCCGAAAGTAGCCGCCCTCGACGGCCGCGAAGACCGGCGCCAGGCCTGCCCCCCAATGTGCCACCGCAATCCTGATCTTCTCCATGTCCCTCTGTCCTTTCAAGTCTGTCACCGGCACCTCAACTCGCAGCGTCGATCTCAAGGCGAGCAAACCGGCTTACTTCAGCCCGCTCAATCCGAACCCCCGATTCAGCGCGCGCTGCAGAACGATGAACAGCAGCACGGTGGGAATGGACGCCAGGACCGCGATCGCCAGCTGCTCGGTGGGAGGGCTGCCGTAGTCCTCTGCAAAGCGGATGAGGCCGAGCGGAAACGTTCGAAACTCGTCGCGAGACACGACCACCAGCGGCCAGAGAAACTGATCCCAGTTGTCACGGAACGAGAACACGGCCAGTACGGCCAGCGCCGGCAGACACTGGGGGACGACGATCTGGAACAGGATGCGCAATTCGCCGGCGCCGTCGATGCGCGCCGCCTCGATGTAGTCGGTCGGAACCGAAAGAATCGACTGGCGCATCAGGAAGATCCCGAAGGCATCGATCAGGAACGGGCCCGCCAGGCCCTGATAGGTGTTGAGCCAGCCGAACTCGTGGATGACCAGGAACGTCGGCACGAGCGTCACCTCCAGCGGCAGCATCAAGGTCGCGAGGACGGCAAGCAGCACGTACTTGTCCCCGGGAAACCGGAATTTCGCGAGGCCATAGCCGGCGATCGTGCAAAAGATCACGTTCGTCACCATGACGGTCGTCGCGACGACCGCGCTGTTGAAGAAGTACATCGGGAAGGGCGACCGAGTCAGCGCGTTCGAATAATTCTCGAAGTGCCATTCCTTCGGAATCCACACGTTCGACAACTCGTACATTGCCTCCCCGGCCTGAAACGATGTGGACAACATCCATAGCAGTGGGAGAATAAAGCAAAGCGTCAGCACGGCAAGCAGCAGCGATCCGAGCCAGCGCCGCTGCGTATGCTTGAACCGCGCCCAGGAAATAACTTTTTTCATATGGCGACTCACCCAACGGACTTCAATTCGCCGCGCTCGAACAAGCGCATCTGAGCGAAGGTGAATACGAGCATGATCGCAAACAGCACCACCGAGATGGCTGCCGCCTGCCCCATCTTCAGGTACGAGAATCCGGTCTCGAAGACCATCATCGAGAGCACGCGGGTTGCATCACCCGGCCCCCCTCCGGTCATGAAGTAGGGCATCAGGAAGATCCTGGCGCTGAGCAGCGCGGAAACGACCACCACGAAGAAAATCGTCGGAACCAGCAGCGGCAAAGTGACGTGCCAGAATTGCGAGCGCGCATTCGCCCCGTCCAGAGTCGCCGCCTCGTAGTAATCCTCTGGAATCGCCAGCAATCCTGCCAGAAACACAACCATGAAATAGGGCGCAAACCGCCAGACCGTCACGAAGATGATCGACGGCATCGCGAATTTCGCGTCGCTCAACCAGTCGACGCGCTGAATGCCGAACGGATGGAGCAACTGCGTGATGAGACCGTGGGGGTGGAGCAGGAAGCGCCAGATCAGGCAGACCACGATGATGGGAACCAGGTTGGTGAGGAACATCCCGACCATGTACGAGCGCGCACCCGGCACCCGGGTCTTGATGGCCAGCGCCAGCCCGAGCCCGACCAACGTGATCAGCGTCGTGGATCCGGCGATATACACCAGGGTGTTGACCAGACTTACCCGGAAGATGGGGTCGGCGGCGATGTTGCGAAAGTTATCCAGGCCGATGAACGTCGGCGTCGACATCATGTCGTAGGACATGAAGCTCAGCCCTAGGGCCCATAACATCGGCCCGTACTTGAACACCGCAAAGAAGATGATGGTCGGCAGCACAAATCCGATTCCCCAGAGCTGAATGCGCTGGTGAAAGCGGATTTGCAGCGCACCACCCGGTCCGAAAATCGCCCGCATGCCCCCCCCCGTATCACAACGGCAACCTTGCGCCCTGCGGCGCAAGGTTGCCGTCTTCAGCTACTGCGCGTTTCGCGCGCTCACGCCGGCTTGAACGACGCCGTCGCCCGATCGACCTCCGCAGCGATTTCGTTCAGAGTCGCCTGAATGTCCGCGTTATTGAGCATGATCCGCTGCACTCCGCGGTGCACCGCATCGGCCAACTCGTTGAAGACCACCGTCCGCGGCAGGGCCACGCCATTATCGCGCGCGGTAATGATTTCGTCGACGAACGGGAACTCCTTGACCTCTGGGCTGTCGGCCCAGCCACTCTTGCGCGCCGGCGGGAACGGTGCCGTATCCTTCCAGGCGTCGCCCAGGTCGCTCATCATGAACCGGTACATGTCCTGCAAGGCTTCCTGCTTGGATTTCGTCGTCTTGGCGTTGGCCACGAGATTGAAGCCGTAGGTGGTCGCATACCCCTTGCCGGGTATAACCCCTGGATACTGCACGGGCCGGTAGTATCCTTCCTTGAACATCGCCTGATTTTGGGACTGGATCGCTACTGGCGGAATCGGGTGGTTCAAGAACATGGACGAGCGCTCTTTGAGCCAATCCATCATCGGCAACGGTGCCGTCGCGATCGAATCAGCGGGGTCTTCGGCACCATATTTCCGGGCGATCGAGGCACGTATCGTCATTGCCTTGAAGCCGGCTGCATTGTTGACCGTGCACTTACCGGCGCTGTTGAACCAGGCGCCCCCGCACTGACTCAGGATCGCGTTGAACTGGAACATGGTCCAGACGCTCGTATGCATGGCGAACTTGAACCCCTGCCGCACAAACCGATCGCCGTCCTTGATCGTCAGCCGCTTTGCAACCTCGCCCAGTTCTTCCCACGACTTGGGCCAATCCTTGGCCGCGTCCAGGCCCACTTCCTTGAACTGCTTCGTATTGAGGTAGTTGACATAGCCGTAGAACCAGAGCGGGTAGCCGTAGACCTTCCCTTCTTGCACGGCGCCGGCCACGAAGGCGGGCGCGAAGTCGTCAGAGAAGGTCTTCAGCGACGGATAGCCTAGTCGCTGCACGTCCATCGGCGCGAGCAGGCCTTTTGCCTGCCAGGTTGGCATCAACCAGTCCTGGCTGACGAAACCGTCCGGCGCCGTGCCCGTGGCAAAGCCTACGCTGAGCTTCTTGCCGAGGTCCCCGAACGCGAAGTACTGGAAGTCGACCTTGACGTTTGGATTCTTCTCCATGAACAGCTTGACCCGCTTGTGCACCCACGGCCGCTGTTGGGGATTCTCAAAGGTCCAGAAGCTGATTTCGATCGGATCCTTGGCCTTGGTCTGAGCCACCGCAAGCTTGGTGATCGGGACTGTGGCCGCAGTCAGTGCCCCCGCTGCGGACGCATGCAGCATGTCGCGCCGCGTGAAGTGATCGGCCTTGGAATCGGGTTTCTTCGATGTCGAGTCAGTCATTTAGGTTTTCTCCATGGATAATGTCTCACGACTTACGCTCGGAGTCCCGTTTTCTCAAACTGACTCCCGCTCGCACCTCTGCCGACGCTGCGACTGCTGAAAAATCACTCTCACCCCGACCCTCCGCCAAGGACTCGGCATAGATTTGCCGGACCAGACCAACGATCGGCATGGGAATCGTGTCCGCGTCGGCGCAATCCAGCGCGATCCCCAGGTCCTTGCACAGCAGCTTCAAGGCGAACTGCGCCTTGTAGTCTCCAGATAAGATGTTCGGCGAGCGCCGCTCCAGAACGGCTGAAGCGCCGCTCGTATTCTTGAGCACGTCGATCATGACCTCGGGCGCAATGCCAGCGTTCGCCCCCAGGCACAATGCTTCGGCGAGCACCGCCATGTTCGCCGCCATCAGCGTGTTTCCGACGAGCTTGACGTAGCAGCCCATTCCAGGACCGCCGACGAGAAAAATGTTCTTTCCGAGCGCCGCGAGCACGTCGCGCTGGGACTCGAACACCGTCGCCTCGCCCCCGACCTGAATCGTAAGTCCCCCCGCAGCGGCCACTCCTACCGTGCCGCTCACCGGCGCATCGAGCATGGCGCTGCCCCGCGCTGCTACGCTTGCCGCCAGGGACTGGCTCACCGCCGGGGAGATGGTGCTCATGTCGATCAGGACCGAGCCGGGCGCCAGCCCCGCGAGCACGCCGTCTTTTCCAAGAACCACCTGCTCGACATCGGAGGATCCGGTCAGCATCGTAATGACGACGTCACTGCCCGCGGCCACGTCCTGCGCAGAAACCCCCGCCTTCGCACCCAGGTCGATGATCTCCTTCATTCTGGACTCGGTTCGATTCCAGACCGTGAGATCGAAACCGGCCTTGAGCAAATTCCTGCTCATGGGATTCCCCATCATACCCAGACCTATGAAGCCTACCTTCTTCGCCAAGACGGAACCTCCTCTCTCTTTGCAGCGCGGCACTCCTAACGCAACCCCGCCTCCTGTACGCCGCGGATGATGCGGGCCCGCTCCTCTTCGCCAAGAGGCTGAAGGGGCGGCCGAACCAGCGCGTTGGGTTGGCGGCCGAGAAACTCCAGGGCGACTTTCATCCGATTGTGCATGTTCACGAACGGCTCGCAGTAGAACACCTGCGTCAAAGGCCAGATCCGCTCATTCACCGCCCGGGCAGCCGCCAGATCGCCCTTGTCCAGCGCCTCGAACAGCTCGGCGTGCAGCTCCGCCACCACCGAGCCGCTTCCCGACAGGATCCCGTCGGCCCCCAGGGCGGTGCTCGCGAAGAGCATCGTGTTGTTGGTCGTGAGCACACTCACTTCGGGCCGTGCTTTCTTGATCGCGCGCAGATTTCTCTCAAAGGTCGGCAGGTGGTCGCTGCCCTCCTTGACGCCCACGAGATTGGGAATATCGAGCAGACGCAGGAGCAATTCGGTCGGATAGCCGAGCGATGCAATCGGAAACTGGAAGATGACCACACCGATGCCGATCGCCGCGGACACCGTCCGGGCAAAGGGCAACACCATCGCCTCGGTACGGTTGCCGCCGCCTCCAAAGACCGGGGGCGGAAAGAGAAGGATGGCGCTCGCTCCCGCAGCTTCGGCGTCGCGGGCGAGTTCCACCGCCTCCGGCGGCGAGTCGGTGTACACGCCTGCCACCACCGGCGCCTTGCCCCGCGCTTCCCGCACGGCGATTTCAACGACCCGTTTTCTCTCCTGGCGCGTCAGCGACCCTACCTCGCCGGCGTGACCGTTGCAGACCACGCCCCCACCTCGAGAGGCCTCGACCAACCAGCGCACGTGGGCTCCAAACGCATCCTCGTCGACGCTCAGATCCGGCCGAAAAGGGCACAGACTGGCAGGCAAGGAACCACGCAGGCGCAGTGAACTCATAGCCGAACCTCCATCGTGAGGCAAGTGCTTGCGCGGCCCCGAAATTGGCCCGCGTCCGACACCTTCCTTTCTTATAATAGACCCCGATCCGCAATGTCAATCACGGAAAAGACCCCGATCTGCAATGTCGATCACCGCGCAGCACACTTACGCGCCATCACTGATGGGCAGCGCGCGGTCCTGGCTTTGGCGTTCCACCATCCAGCCCGGGAATTCGCGCGGCAGGGCGCTGACTTCGTCGAGCGTAGCCAGTTCCTGCTCGGACAAGACCAGTTCGGCGGCGCCGAGGTTGTCGCTCAACTGCTCTGAGTTCCTGGCTCCGACGATCACACTGGTGACATGCGACTTGGCCAGCAACCAAGCAATTGCGACGCGCGCCACCGACACGCCATGCGCATCTGCCACGAGTCGCATCGCGTCGACGCAGCGGAACCCACGCGGCCCGTCCACATAGGGAAAATCAAAGGTGACGCGGCGCGCTCCCTCAGGGCCGGCGTTGGCGGCACCAAATTTCCCGGAAAGCAGCCCCCCCGCGAGCGGGCTCCAGACCAGAATTCCCAGCTGTTGGTCCTGCGCAAGCGGCACGAGCTCGCGCTCGAGGTCGCGTCCGGCAATCGTGTAATAGAGCTGCATGCTCTCGAACCGGCTGAGGCCGCGTCGTTCCGAAAACGCTAGCCCCTTCATGACCTGCCAGGCCGGGTAGTTGCACAGTCCGATGTAGCGCACTTTGCCGGAGCGCTGGATCGCGTCCAGGGCGCTGATCGTCTCGTCGAGCGGGGTGAGTGGATCGACGCCATGAATCTGATACAGATCGATGTGGTCGAGCTGCAATCGCTTCAGGCTCTGATCGACGGCCTGCATCAGATGGTAGCGCGACAGTCCGCCCTGATTCGGGCCAGCGGACAATTTGGCTCTTGCCTTGGTCGCAATCACCAACTCGTTGCGCGGCAGTCCGAGGGACTTGAGCGCCGCACCAACGAGCTGCTCAGATTCTCCAAAAGAGTATGCATCGGCCGTATCGATCAGGTTGACCCCGGCATCGACCGCCTGTCGGATCAGTTGCTCGACCTGCTGCTTCCCGAGGCTGCCCATCACCTCCCACCATCCCTTCCCACCAAAGGTCATGGTCCCCAGAGACAGCTCCGAGACAAACAGTCCGGTGCGACCCATCAGCCTGTAGCGCATCTACCCCTCCGCCTAATTGTTGGACTCAGCCCACGATGCCGTTGGCTTACTTCGAGGTCTCGAGAGCCTTCTTGTGCAGCGCCTGGTAGATGTGCCGGAAGTCATAGGTTGCGTAGTACTCGGTACGGAAAGGCTTCCAGGCCCGGTTCTCCATCATCATATTGACTTCGCGCAACTGGGATGGGGGCACACGCAGTGTGACGACTTGGCCGATGCCCATCATCACGTACCAGGTCTCGATCTCGACACCATCCGGGGGGAAGTCGCGCCAGAAGTTCACTTCGTCCAGTTCACGATTGATCTCGGCCAGATTCTTCGACTGATCGTGCTTCAGGAATATGGTGAGCAGGATGTGATCGCTCGGGGTGGCGACGGCGGGATTGCCTGGCATCGGTAGTCTCCTTGGGGTGCGTTGAAAGGGGCCAGAGTAGCATCGCCGCGGAAGCCGGCGCGGCCCTAGTTACTACTGTACCGCGTTTGAGCCCGCTTGCCCTGCGCGGGGCTGTTGGTCTAGGAAATCTAGCAACCGCGCATTGAACTCCTGCGGTTGCTCGATGTTGGACAGGTGTGCGGCGTTGTCAATGATGTGCAGCGCGCTGTGCCTGATTTCGCGATGGAGCACTTCGCTGGCTGCCAAGGTGCAGGCGGGATCGTCACGGCCGACGATGATCACCGTCGGCGCCGTGATGCGCTGCAACAGGTGCGTTTGCGACATGTCACGCACGGCGGAAGCGCACGCGATGTAGCCATCGGGTCGGGTCTGAAGAATGAAGGAGCGCACCTCATCGATGGCTGCCGGGTCGGCCTCAATGAAGCTGGCAACAAACCAGCGCTTGATGGTGCCTTCCACCAGACCTTCGATGCCCTCGGCGCGGGCGACCGCGAAGCGCTCTTCCCACAGCGACCGGGGGGGCATCTCACTGGCCGTGTCGCACAGGGCCAGTGAGCGGACGAGTTGCGGATGGCGAATCGCCAGTTGCTGGCCTATCATGCCGCCCATCGACAAGCCCACGAAGTGAACCGGCCCAGTGCCGGCGGCTGCGATCAGCGCGGCCGCATCGTCGGCCAACAGCTCGATGCTGTAGGGCCCGGGCGTGGTTTCAGATGCCCCGTGGCCGCGGGTGTCGTAACGCAACACGCGGTAGCGTTCCAGCAGGGCAGGCATCTGCCGCTCCCACATGGCATGCGTGGACATCAGGCTGTTCGAGAGCATTACGACCGGGGCGGTGTCGCTTCCGTCGATCCGGTAGGCAATGCGTGCGCCTTGAATGGCGGCGAACTTCATCAGGACTCCCTCCACGATTGCGTCTTCGCTTAGACCCAAGTCCATCTCAGTAGTTCAGAGTCTAGGAATAACCAGCCGACTTGAGTAGTCTAAATATGCGCATCAGGTGACCTGTTTTTTGAATCACCCCGGGCGAACGATCCGCTGTCCGCCGAACAGGCGCCGCGAAGCTTCGACGCTGCACTGCTGCAAGGCGATGACTTCCGGGACCGATTGGGCGTAGCGACGCGCAACGAACGCATACGGGGGGGCGTGCAACTTGAAGTCGGTTTGCAGCCGCACCACGCGACCTCGCCATTCCGGCTTGACCACCTCCGCCCGGGGCGCCACCGTCAGCATCCCCGTCGCCGAGGCAAGTTCCAAAAGCTTCATCAAGCCGCGGCATTCGACCCTTGGCGTCGGCGGTGCAACGCCGTGGCCAAGCATCGCGGCGTCGAGCAGCCCGCGGATGTGCGAAGTCGCGTGCGGCAGCACCCACGGCCCCGGCAGCAGATCATCGAGGGTGGCTGCCGGCGCAGTGAAGAGCGGGTGACCCCGCCCGGCGACCAGGCACAGATCTTCGGCAAAGAGGAAGGTCGTCTCTAGCGCGTGGCCACTGGACAGCACGGCCGCGCTGTCGATGCTCCCGAGGACGGCATCCACGGCACCGCTCTGCAGGTCCTGCAGGAGGGACGCAATCGTGCCCTCGCGGATGTCGATCTCGACCGTCGGCAGCTGCGCGCGCATCAGACGAACCACCTCAGGCAGGAGCGCCGTGATGATATAGGGCGAGGCCCCGAGACGAACCGCGCCACCGGAGGTGCGGCTGCGGTCCGCCATCGCGACCGCCTGCGCGACTTCCTCGAGGGCGACCCGCGTGCGGCTGAGCACGAGGCGTCCGGTCGGGGTGAGACTGGTGCCCGTGTGGTCGCGTGTCACCAGAACAGACCCAAAGGCATACTCGAGCGCGTCGATAAGCGATACCGTGGCAGCCTGGGTTACGCCCATTTCGCGGCCGACCTGACGCAATGACCCGAGCCGATCCAGTGCGTCGAGGAGTTGCAGATGCCTCAGGCGCAGCCGCGAGACCGCCGTAGAGAACGCCGGCGCCTCGAAGACCGGCACCGGCCGCGCCGGGTCGGGTCCTTCGCTGCTGTTGCGAGTTATCTTCACCATGGGTGCGACCGCGAGTGGAGATGTAATCTTGCCATGCGACACCGCAACCGGGGTCCAGTACCCACGGCGGTTACATCCAACTGCGTCGCGCGGCCGGGAATCAGGATTCCACGCCGCGTGCCTTGAGCGCAACATCCACCCACGAACGGTCGGCCGTCCCCGCGACGATTTGGCGCATCATCTCGTCTTCCATATTTCGGCATGCGGCGGTCAACGCGAGAAGAGCTTCGGCATCCGCCAGCGCAACGGCGACGACGCCGTCCTCGTCCCCGACCACGATATCTCCGGGGTTGATCACCAGGCCGCCGAGCGCAATCGGAACATTGATTTCGCCCGGACCGTCCTTGTAGGGGCCGCGGTGCGTCACGCCCGCCGCATAGACCGGATAGGTCCCGGCGCTGATCGTTCCCAGGTCCCGGATCGCACCGTTGATGACGAAGCCGGCAAGTCCGCGCCGCTCGGCATGGCGCATCATCAATTCTCCTATGATCGCATTGGTCAGATCACCCGCTGCATCAACAACGATGACGTCGCGCGGCTGCGCCATGTCGATCGCCTTGTGGACCATCAAATTGTCTCCGGGCCGGGTCCTCACGGTAAGCGCGTTCCCGACCATCTTGCCGCCATGGTGCATCGGCCGCAGCGGTGCCCCGGCCGCGAACATGCGGTTCAGGCAATCACTGATATGCGCGGTTGGGACGTCCAGAAAGCGATCCAGCAGGGCAGCCGGTGCCCGGGGGACATCCGTGACAATCCGAAATCCATTTCTCATGGCTTCTGCTTCCTGTTCTCAGGTTGTTAGGAGCATGCGCCGACACGCGCTGGACAGCGCTCGGTTTCCCTAGCGCAGCACCAGGTTGTCGCGGTGCATCAACTCGGGTTCCTCGACGTAGCCGAGGATTTCACCGATCTTGCTCGAGGCCTTGCCCATGATACGGCGGGTCTCGGCGCTGGCGTAGTTGACCAGCCCGCGGGCAATCTCCTTGCCTTCCGCGTCGAGGCACGCCACCAGTTCGCCGCGTTCGAAATCGCCGCGCACCTCGGTGATGCCGATCGCCAGCAGGCTCTTGCCGCCCTGCGCCAGGGCGCGTGCGGCGCCGGCGTCGAGCCGCAGTGAGCCGCGCACCTGGAGGTGGCCCGAGAGCCACTGCTTGCGCGCCGTCAGGCGCGCGGTGCTGGTGATGAACTGGGTGCCGATCGCTTCTCCGGCCGCCATCCTGGTGAGTGCATCTTGCTGGCGGCCAGAGGCGATGATGGTGTGTGCGCCGCTCGTCGCGGCACGCTTGGCGGCGAGCACCTTGGTGGCCATGCCGCCGCGCCCGAATATCGATCCCACGTCACCGGCCATGCGCTCGAGTTCCGGGTCGCCAGCTTGCACCGAGGCGAGCATCACGGCGGCCGGATCCTTGCGCGGGTCGGCGGTGTAGAGGCCTTCCTGGTCGGTGAGGATCACCAGCACCTCGGCCTCGATCAGGTTGGTCACCAGCGCTCCGAGCGTGTCGTTGTCGCCGAACTTTATCTCGTCAGTGACCACGGTGTCGTTCTCGTTGATGATCGGCACCACCCCGAGCTTGAGCAGTGTCAGCAGGGTCGAGCGGGCGTTGAGGTAGCGTCGCCGGTTGGCGAGATCATCGTGAGTCAGCAGGATCTGCGCGGTCTTCATGCCGTGGTGGCGGAAGCACTCTTCGTAGACGTGGCCAGCCCCATCTGCCCGACAGCGGCCGCGGCCTGGAGCGAGTGCATTTCGCTGGGACGTTTCTTCCAGCCCAGGCGCAGCATTCCCTCGGCTACCGCACCCGATGAGACCAGCACCACTTCCTTGCCTTGGGCGCGCAGCGTCGCGATCTGTTCCGCGAGCCGCAGGATCGCCGCGGAGTCGAGTCCCTTGCCGCTGTTGGTGACCAGCGTCGAGCCGACCTTGATAACGATCCGGCGCGCCTGCACGAGCAGCGGCCGCGGCGGGACTATTTCCCTGCCCGACGGGAGTTGCGACATGCTGTTGTGACCGGCTGGCTCGCTCATCGTCGTGGTCCTTGAGCTATTGCTCCGGCTCCCCGGCAGGCGGCGCGGCATCGGCTGCGTCTTCGCGATCGAAGCGCACGTCGGCGTCGGGAATCTCGGCGCGCCGCGCCAGGTCGAGGTACTCGTAGATGCTCTGGCACAGTC
>JACZKY010072034.1_pt1 | contig 24439 bp, 22 predicted proteins | sample 8237611 | NCBI WGS metagenome assembly JACZKY01 (sample SAMN16148055, study PRJNA663545) | marine sediment metagenome | biome: sediments and biomass from bioreactor inoculated with such sediments; feature: coastal sediments; material: methane- and iron-fed bioreactor; isolation source: Bothnian...
GGTGGTGTAGACCAGGCTCATGGCCCGCAGTGCGAGTTGTCCCATGGCCAGGTCGCGGCCAAGGATCAGGATTATGCGAGCCAGTCGCAGCGCGCGTAGTTGCCACAAAGGCCGAGCGGCCTCTTGCTGGCCCCAGATGAGCTCTTCCAGGCGGCCAAGCATGCCGGTGCTGATCCACTTCATTTCGCTACCTCAAGCTGCAATTGCATGGTTACGACCTTACTGTCTGCGCCACCACCCTGCTGGGCCTGTTTTCTGGAGCATCGGGTTGGGCGTTTGCTGCGCTCACAACAATTTGCGAACAGCGTGCGCAACTGTCCCACTCCGCTCCGGGCGGCGCGCTGTTGTTGCAGTGGACTATCCTTGGCGCTGGACGGTTATGTTGCTTCCACTATAGCCCATAGCCCCAACCAGATTTACTCTTGCGCACCATCATCCGGGGCGCTGAAATGATGTACGTCAAGCCGAGGCAGGGTCACGGCTCGCAACACCGCTTGTTGGACGTCAGAAAACAAGAAAGCCCCGCAGAACTGGGCTTTCAGGGGTGCTTCCAGAACTGCTTTGGACAGTCTGAAACGTAAGCTTGGCGCTGGACGGAGTCTTGGCCGAACCCCTCTCTGGCGAAGAGTTTCCCTGCAGCAGGGAAATTAACCGGGAATTCCGCGGCAATTTCCCAAGCACGCCACGAATGAACCGGCTTGTGTCGCAGGCACGGCGCGGCGCCATGCAGCTACAGCTACGGCCGCATCAGTCCGTCGTAAATGAGCTTGATCCCGATTCCGAGCAAGGCCCAATAGCTGATCTGGTAAAAAACGCGTTCATTGAGGCGGCCCTGAATCATCACCCCGAGCTTGACGCCAATGGGCACGAGGGGCAACAGCACGAGTGCCGTAACGAGGTTGCCGGTGTCGAGCTGCCCCAGGAGGGCGTAGGGGATGATCTTGGCGTAATTCACCAGGAAGAAGAACCACACCGTCGTTCCGACGTAAATCCGTCTATCGAGACGCAGCGGCAACAGATAAGCCATGATTGGTGCCCCCCCGGCATGAGCGAGGAGACTGGTAAACCCGGAAACAGAGGACCAGAAGACGCCGCGCGGCCATGAAGTTCTGGCGGGCGGCCGGTTCCTCGCCCAGCCGAAAAGATTGCTCAGCGCGAATGCCACGGCAATGACACCGATGACCAGGCGCAGCATGTCCTGGCGCACCAGGCCGAAGACCAAGGTGCCGAGCACGACGCCGGCAACCAGCCCGACGATCAGAATCGGCAGATTGGCGCGATCGTAGACACCCCAGAAGGCGCGCAGCCCGAACAGGTCCGTGACGCAAAGGACCGGCAGCATCACGGCCACTGCCTGGAGCGGTGAGACGACGAGCGAAAGGAGCGGTACGGCCATGCCACTGAACAGTCCTGGAATTCCGGTCTTGGAAATTCCGGTCAGCAGGACTACCGGGATCGCAATGGCATAGAAAACCGGATCGGTGATGATCATGTTGTGAGTCTTGCGACGTGACCCCTTCTTTAGCAACAGTTTGATTTAAAGTCCATCGCCGCAATGAACCGCCCCGCGACTACCGGATACTGGTTGCGCTGAGTCAGCCTGCGATGACCGACTCTCCTTGTCGACGGGACGATTCAGTCTACGATTATCACTTCTCTCTAGCCTGATTTCCCGCTTGCACGATGGTAGCAGCGCGACCATCACGATGCGCGACCGCCTCCATCTGAACCAACCCACCCTCCGCGATAAGATTTCCGAACACCGTAGCGCGAGGAGGATAAGGGTTGCTTACGTTAGCACCATAACCAGCGTTGAAACCGGAATAAGTACGCCAGTCAGTGAGCACGTTGTTCGTGCCTAGAACGTCGTCCGTTGTCATACCCGTTGAAGTCAACAGGGAGGCAATTCGATGCCAGGTCATACGCGTCTGCGCTTCCCCACCTTAGGCAAGACAGCCGTCTGGCCCTATGTCGCACTGTCCACCGATGTAGAGTTCGTCACCAGCCAATACTGCTGGCGATCCAAGATCAAATCCGGATTGAGGCAATGTACTCTGTATCGAAACGCCACCTCCCTCCACCACTACGACCTCAAGTTGGATTACCCAAGCAAAAAGCCACCGGGTCGCGGTGGCTTTTTGACAATGGCGTAGTGGACGGAGTCTTGGCCGAACCAGTCTCAGGAGGGATTTTCCCTGTAACAGGGGATTTTGGTCCTGCATCAGCGACCCGGTCGCGTCAATATGCGCGCCGCGCAACGCAAACTGCATGCCGAAACCTGCCACCGCAATTCGGGTTGATCTAAGGGCCAGCACCCAAACTCCTTCTCCCGCAAGAATCAGGTGATCGTGAATACGGGGCACTTCAACTTCAGATCGGGGCAGGCTGCCCGGGAGAAACCACTTAGAAATCTTCGGCTCACTCGCCCTAACCGCAGTTGCAAACGGGACCTGTTAATTCGCAGGACCCAGGTTCGAGCCCTGGTCGGGGAGCCTAGAATCCTCGGTGCGTGGCGGGGTCAGGACGGAAGACCCAATATGCGACGCGCCTCCTTCGGAGTGGCAAGCATACCGCCGAGATCGCCGATGATCCGAGCGGCCTTCTCGACCAGAGCCGCGTTGCTGGGCGTCGGCACCCCCTTGCTCAAAGTCACAGTGTCCTCCATGCCGATCCGAATGTGTCCGCCCAGGATCCAAGCCTGTGCCAGCATCGGGAAGGCCATGCGACCTATGCCGAAGCACGCCCATTCTGCGTTCTGAGGCAACAGGTTGCGCGCATATAGGATGCTCTCAGCCGACGCGGAGAACCCATAGCGGATGCCGGTGACGATCTGGAACAGGGGCGGTTGCGGCAACACGCCGTCGTCGATCAGCTTGCGAGCGAGGTGAATGTCCCCGCTATCAAAGACCTCGATTTCCGGCTTGACCCCGGCGTCGATGACGAGCTTCGCCATCGCGGCCACGCTCCACGGCGTGTTGATCACCGCTGAGGATCCGGACCACATGGTGTTCAAGTCGAGGGAACAGATATCGGGGCGCAATTCGACGACATGCTCGACGCGCCGCTCGGGCGAAGTCAGCGTCGTGCCCGGCGCAGCGACTTTCGGATCGTCTCGGCTCGGGACGAAACGCTGGCCTGGCCCCGTTGTGAGATTGATGATTACGTCGCAACCGGAATCGCGAATTCGGTTCACTACCTCGCGGTAATGCTCCAATTCCATGCTGGGACGGCCGTCCGGATAGCGCACATGGATATGGCTGATCGCCGCGCCGGCCTTGGCTGCGTCGATAGTGTCCTGAGCAATTTCCTTTGGCGTCTTGGGTAAGCGGGGATTTTGCTCCACCGTGGTGAGATTGCCGGTTACGGCGACGGTCAGGATGGTGGGTTTGCTTGAAGCTGTGGCCATGAGCGTTATCCGTGTCAAGAAGGCGAGATGCCGGTATTCAAGACCGCGGCAAGAGCGCGGGCCAGGAGATGCACAGCTTCGTCGATGTCCACTTGCTGCGCGATGTAGGGCGGCGCGAGCAGCACATGATCTCCACTCGTGCCGTCGATCGTGCCACTCGATGGATAGCAGATCAGACCCATTTCGAACGCTTTCTGCTTCACGCGCTCCGCGATCCGCAGGCGTGGGTCGAAGGGCGACTTTGTAGCCCGATCGGCAACAAGTTCGACCGCAGTGAGCAGACCGCGTCCACGAATGTCGCCGATGTGATGTGCTACCTCCGCATTGGTGCCCAGCACCGCGGCGAGTTGTGCCATCAGGTGCGCGCCTTGCGCGCGCACGTTGGCGAGGAGATTCTGGTCGCGAATTGCGTTCTGCACGGCAAGCGCTGCGGCACAGGCGACCGGGTGAGCCATGTAGGTATGGCCGTGCCGCAGTGTTCCCGTTCCCCGGGAGATCACGTCGACCACCTTGCGCGAGACGATCACCGCGCCGATGGGCTGATAGCCGGCTCCCAGGCCCTTGGCGCTGGTGACGATGTCAGGAGCCACGCCCTCCTCCTCGAAGGCGTAGAGGGTGCCGGTACGGCCCATGCCACACATCACCTCATCCAGGATGAGGAGGATTCCGTTCGCGTCGCAGATTTCGCGGATGCGCCTGAAATAGCCCGGCACCGCCGGCTGGGCTCCTAGCGTTGCGCCGCAGACCGTTTCCGCGACAAAGGCTGCGACGTTCTGCGGGCCGAGCGTGGCGATAGCGGCGGACAATTCCTCCGCGACGCGCAGGCCATATTCCTCTTGACTTTCGTCGGCGAGGCGATCGCGGTAGGGATAGCAAGGGGCAATCTTGGTTGCCTCGAAAAGGTATGGCAGGTAGGCCGCGCGGCGCGGCTCGTTGCCGCTTATGGCCAAGGCACCAAGCGTATTGCCATGGTAGCTCTGGCGGCGGGAGATGAAGTGGCGCCGGCTTGGCTCTCCGTTCTCGAGAAAATACTGGCGCGTCAGCTTGATCGCCGCCTCCACCGCCTCGGATCCACCGGCAACGAAGAAGGCCCGGCTGAGACCTCCCGGCTCGCCCTCCGTCAGGCGTTCCGCAAGATCTTCTGCGGCGGCACTGGTGAAATAGGAACTGTGCACATAGGCGACAGCGTCGATCTGCGCCTTCATCGCGGCGGCGACGCCGGGATGATTGTGACCGAGACACGAAACCGCCGCGCCGCCCGAGGCGTCGAGATAACGGCGACCCTGCGTGTCGACGAGATAGCACCCCTCTCCGCGAGCGATCGTCGGTAGCCGCTTTTGCAGCTGACGGTGGAAGAGGTGGCTCATGGTTTCACGCCTCAGGTTGCGGTTCAGAGATGATACAAATGCCATTAGCCTTCTTGTCAGAACGGGCTTCGGAACGGACAACCACGGGGCGGATGCCCTCTGGTAGATCGATGCGCTTGACAACCAACTTGGGTTGTCCCAGCATCTAATGTATACAGTCGACGAAGTTTGGGAAAGCCCCTTGTTGGAGGATTGCGTGGGACGTGACAAGAAGCCGAGCGTGCTCATGCTCGACCCGGATGCGAATCGCTACATCGCGCGGCTTGCGACGCAGTTTTCGAATTTCGCCTTCATCCCCTGTGCCACCTATGCGGACCTGCCGGCGCTCGTGAATGACTTCGCGCCGGAAATTGCCTTGGCCTTCAAGATTGACGGTGCGCCGTTTCCACGGCGGGACTTCGTCGACAGCAGCGAAATCTCGTGGATCCACGCCGCCGGTGCCGGTATCGAGCATCTTCTGCCTTGGGACCCGACCCGCGTGACGGTCACGAATTCGTCAGGCATCCACGGCGACATCATGGCGCAATACGTGCTCGGCGCGATCATCAACTTCAATCACCACGGTCGCCGCTATTTTCTGCAGCAGGTTGAGAATGACTGGCACAAGCATTACAGCCGCACGATCGAAGGGCAGACCTTGACGGTCGTCGGCTTCGGCAGCGTTGGCTCTGCCGTCGGCGATCTTGCCGCTCGCGCCGGCATGACGGTAATCGGCGTCCGCGCGCAGTCGCAATCCACGGAGGGCGGCGGCGCCGTGGTTGGTGTGGACCGCTTGGAGTGGGCGGTGTCGCAAGCAGATCATCTCGCAATCTGCCTGCCGCTCACGCGCACCACCCAAGGAATGATCGGCGAACGCGTACTGGCCGCACTCGCGCCGGGCGCGCATTGCATCAATGTCTCGCGTGGCGGGATCGTTGATGAGACCGCCTTGCTGAAAGCGTTGCGGGCTGGCCGCATCGGAGGCGCCACGCTCGACGTCTTTGCGCAGGAGCCGTTGCCGTCGGACAGCCCGTTCTGGAACATGTCGAACGTGACGATCACACCGCATTCCTCCAGCGATATCGCGGGCTGGCAGGATCGCGTGGTCGCGCTGTTCGGCGACAATCTCGCGCGCTGGGAAAAGGGCGAAGCGTTGCGAAACGTCGTCGACCCCTCCCGGGGTTATTGAGGGAACGACGCGAGGGCCGTATCCAAAAAATCACAACCTAAGGAGACAGAAATCATGAGAATCACACTGAAATCCCGAATGCTGGCGATCGTCGCCGGTGTGATCGCGTCAGGTGCTGCTATGGCGCAGACGCTACCCACACACGCGTCGGTGAACTTCACGACCGGCAGCCCGACGGGAACCTGGTTCCCGGTTGCCGCCACGGTAGCTGAAATCACTAATGCAAACTATCAGAACCATCCGATTTCGGTGACTCCCAGTGCCGGCGGCGTGGGTAACGCTCTGACGGTGGGATCGGGGCAGGCGGACATCGGCATTTCCTATGCGCCATTCTTGAAACTCGCCCAACAGGGCAACAACAGCATGTACAAGCCCTCATTCCCCAAACTGCGCGCGATATCGGCCATGGTTGCCAACGCCTTGCACATCGTTGTCAGTGACAAGATGAACTTCGGGGAAGTCATCAAGAGCAAGAAGCCGATCAATTTGGCGACCGGGCCGACCGGATCGACCGAGTTGTTCACGATGCAAGAGGTACTTGCCGGGTACGGCGGTTCCGTGGACAGCGTGCGTAGCGGCGGTGGCCGTGTAGAACTCCTCAACACGGCCGGCCGCTCGGACGGATGGAGCAACCGCCAATTCGACGTCGTGAACTTCTTCATCAATCCGCCAGCCGCAGACGTCATCGCGCTGATGGCGAAAAGGCCCGACTCGAGGATCCTTTCGATTGACCCCGCTATTGCGAAGAAGATCTCTGACCAATGGGGCATGCTGGAAGTCCGCATTCCGCCCGGAACTTACCCCAATCAGAACGAAGAAGTCATTACCCTCGGCATGCCCTACGTCTACTTCACGACTGCCGACGCTGACGAGCAACTCATCTACAACATGACGAAGGCGATCGCGGAGAACAAAACTCGCCTCACCAACACCCAGTCGAGCTTCAAGGACTGGCAACCAGAAAATATGCCCAAAGGTTTGGGTATCGAACTCCACCCCGGCGCCGCGAAGTATTACCGCGAGCGCGGTTGGATCAACTGACGCCACACCTGCCTTGGCCGAGGCGGACTCTCGTCCCGCCTCGGTGGGGCGCATCGATATCGGCTGACCCCATGTTGCTGGTCTGGAGGATATTTTCTTGATAAGTTTCTTCGAGCGCTTCGGATTGATTGATCCGCGCGCCACCGAGCTGCGGAAACTCGCTTTTCCTGGAGAGCAGCGGCAACCGAGGGGAATCCTCGGCCTTGTCATTTCGATCCTCTGCATCGGTCTTGCTCTCACCACGCTTGCCCTCGCATTTTCGATCCCGATTGGGCCAACGCAGATCGCGGCTTTGCATCTCTCCGTTGCGATCCCGCTGATCTTCTTGCTTTATCCGGGTTTCCGGTCGAGCGCAGGCCAGCAATCCGCACCCCACTGGTCCGATTGGCTGCTCGCGATTTTGGCGGCGTCGGCGTTCATCTGGGCCTTTATGAGCGCGGTGCGCTTTCAGTCCCGGATGGCCTATTACGATCCGGTCGCGCCACTCGACATGGCTTTCGGGATCATCGCGCTCCTCGTTATCTTCGAGGCAACGCGCCGCACTGTCGGGTTGACGATCGTCGTCATCAATTTCGTGTTCATGGTTTACGCGCTGAGCGGGCCGATGTGGCCAGGCCTTTTCCAGCACCGGGGCACGGACCTTCCCCGTCTGATCGAGCATCTATACATGCTCTCCGACGGAATGTTCAATTTCATCATGGGGATCACGGCGACTTTTCTCTTCACATTTATGATGTTTGGGGTGTTCCTGCGCGTCTCCGGTGGCGACCGAATTTTCACCGAACTCGCACTCGCCGTCGCTGGACAAAGACGCGGCGGACCCGCCAAAGTGGCGGTGATCTCGAGCGCGCTGATGGGCATGCTCTCCGGCAGCACGGTGAGCAACGTGGCGACCACCGGGGTCATGACGATTCCGCTGATGAAACGTTCGGGCTTCACGCCTGTTGAGGCTGCTGCCGTGGAATCCACTGCCTCCCTCGGCGGCGCGATTACACCGCCCTTGATGGGCGCTGGCGTCTTCCTGATGGTGGCCTTCACGGGCGTTCCTCTCGGCACCATCTTGCTATATTCGATTCTGCCCGCTCTACTCTATTTCTTGGGTCTCTACGCCTATATCGACGTTAAGGCACGCAAGAGAAAGTTGGTGGGCCTACCAAAGGAGAGCTTGCCGCGCGCTCTGGACGTCCTTCTTGCCGGCGGGCACATCTTTATACCGGTCTTTGCTTTGGTCTACGTTCTCGTAATCGGATACACACCGTTCTATGCCAGCGCGGTCTGCGTGATCTCCATTCTATTCGTAGGCGCCATTCGCGCGGCGACACGGATGAACGCGGCGATGCTCCTCGTCGCACTCGAGGGCACGACCCGCGTCGTGATCACGATCACGGCCTTGTCGGCCAGCGCGGCGGTCATCTACGGTGTCATCACGCTGACTGGACTGATTGTGAAGGCGTCCTCGATTATCCTCGCCCTGTCCGGCGGCTCGCTGCCGATCGCCATCGTCCTCGTCGGATTGATGTCTTACGTGCTGGGCATGGGCTTGCCCGTCACTGCGGCCTACGTGCTGCTCGCGGCGCTCGGCTCCTCGGCACTCGTTGATCTGGGCGTTAGCATGCTGGCGGCTCACCTGATCATCTTCTGGTTCAGCCAGGATTCGACGATTACACCGCCCATCTGCATGACTGCGTTCGTCGCGGCACGAATCGCTGGCGCCCCTCCGATGCGAACTGGATGGGAAGCGGTCAAGCTTGCCAAAGCCCTCTATCTGATGCCCTTCGCCTTCGCCTATTCGAGCATTCTTTCGAACAATTGGATCGAGATGACATTCGACGCTATACCTTTGGCATTGATGTTGATAACCATGCCCATGATCTTCGAGGGCTACGCGACCCGCGCACTCCTCGTGATCGAGCGCTTGCTTCTAGCGATCGCGGCGGGCTTGTTCTTCATGGGCAGCATTGGTTCTACCGGCGTAGGTCTCTTTTGGACGATGGGAGGATTTGCCCTGGCGGGTATCGTGATCTTCATCGCCCACCGTCGAGGCGACGAGTATCTAGGCGCCCCGCAGGTGGTTTCCCCTGAGTGATCAACAGTCAATTTTTGGGTTTTGTGTCGCCCCGCGGTGTCTAGCGTAAGGTCAGCGAGTGAAAATTCGCGTCTAAATCAGCGAAATGGTCCAAATGCTTGACAAGAGAGCGTCTGTTCATACGGTCGACACGATATTGGCGGCAATTCTTCTCGCCGACACTGGCGATGAGCTTGCGAAATCGCCGCTCTTGAATCAACGAGGCAAATTGAGACGCGGGAGACCCTTCGTCACTGAGCGGCAGCAGACAACAATCGGAGACCGGTCATGAACAAAGGCAAGGTATCCTGGCGGGGGAATTTCCCGGCGGTGGTGACCCCGTTCACGAAGAGCGGTGAGATCGACGAGAAGAAATTCGTCGCCAATATCGAACTTCTCCTCTCGGAGGGTGCGCACGGCGTGGTCGTGGCGGGCTCGAACGGTGAATCCTGGGCACTGAAAGGGCCGGAGCGTCTGGCCTTGTTCAAGCGTGCGAAGGAGGCTGTCGGCAGCCAGGGCACCGTGATCGGCGGCACGGGAAGCATTCCCACCAACGACGTCGTGGAACTCACAAAGGCCGCGCGCGATACCGGCGTCGACGGTGTGATGATCATGCCTCCCTACTATTGCGGGGCCTCTCGGCGCGAAGTCATCGAGCATTTCCGCATGATTTCGGATGAGGCGAGAGTGCCGATCCTCGTATACAACTCGCCGAAATCAACAGGCGTCGACATCGTGGCCGATTTCGCGGCGGAACTCGCCAAGCTCGAATGGGTCGTTGGCATCAAGCAAAGCACGCTCGATTTCACCGTCTTCGAACAAACTGTGGCCGCCTGCGGTGAGGATATCCTGGTTTTCACGGGTCATTCCGCCAAGCGCGGACTGGCCTCTGTCCTCGCCGGCGCGGTCGGCTTCGTCTCGAGTCTGGATCCGCACGTGCTCGGGCGCGAGGGAATTTCGCTGTTCGAACTTTCCGTCGCCGGCGAATACGAGAAGGCGCGCAAGGTGCAGATGCGCACGCTAGCCCTTGACCGCGGCGTGGGTGGCGTTACCAGCGGGCCGGCCGTTATGAAGGCGGCGATGAACATGCTCGGTCGTCCCGGCGGCTACCCGCGCCGTCCGCTGCTCGAGGCGTCTGAAGCCGAGAAGGACAAGATCCGCCAGGTTCTCGACGAACTGGGCCTTTTCTCCCAGGCGCGCTACGCGGCCTGATCAACCATCGCGACAGGGAACTCCACGATGAACAATGGCAAAGTCGACTGGCACGGCAATATCGTTGCCGTCGCGACCCCCTTTACGCGGGATGGCGCGATTGACGAGGTGAAATTCAAGGCGAATATCGAACTGCTCCTTGGCGAAGGCGCGCACGGTATCGCCGTTTGCGGGTGCACGGGCGAAGCGTGGGCGCTGGAAGGTCAGGAGCGGCTTCAGCTCTTTCGCATGGCCCGTGAGGCGACGGGGCCAGGCGTGCCCATCATCGGCGGCACTTCCGGCATCATGATCGACAAGGTCTCCGAGCTCTCGAAAGCGGCGCTGGAAGCGGGCTGCGACGGTGTCCTGGTCATGCCGCCCTATTACGCCGTCATTGGCGAGCGCGAGATCCACGCGCATTTCAAGGACCTCTCGGACAACACCAAGGGTCCGATCTTCCTCTACAACATGCCCAAGCGCACGGGGATCAATATGTCGCCGGAGTTCATCTCCAAGCTCTGCGACCTCGAATGGATCGTCGCGCTCAAGCAGAGCTCGAACGATTTCAATGAGCTCGAGGCGACGCTCGCCGCGTGTGGCGAAAAGATCAGTGTCTTCGCCGGGCATTCGGCGGAACGTGGCTTTGCGGCGGTGGTACTCGGTTGCGTCGGCTTCGTTTCGAGCCTCGAGGCTCAGGTTTTGGGCCGGGAAGCCATCGCCCTCTACGATCTTGCCAAGGCCGGCAAGGTCGAGGAAGGTCGGCGCGCGCAGCAGCGGGCCGTCACCCTCGACAAGGAGATGCGCAAGGTGGGCACATTCCCGTCCAACATGAAGGGGGCGATGAACCTGCTCGGCCGCCCCGGAGGCTTCTGTCGTCGGCCCCTTCTAGATCTCGACGCGAACGAACTCGCGCGCGTGGAGGAAATCCTCGCTGGTCTCGCCCTGATGGGTCGCCAGGCCGCTGCTTGACCTGATGGCGGAGGGGGCTGCCCAGCCCGTGATTCCCGCAAGGAGGAGAGTCGTGAACATACCATTTCCCGTGCGCGGCAACGTTCCGGCCGTCGTGACGCCGTTCGACGAGGCCGGTGACATTGTTTTCGGGGACTACGAGCGCGTCCTGCGTTGGCATCTCGACCGCGGCGTCGACGGATTGTGCATTGCCGGCGACAACGGCGAGAGTTGGACTCTCTCCGTCTCGGAACGGGCGAAGCTGGCGGAGATGGCGGTGCGCGTTGCCGCCGGCCGCGTGCCGGTCGTCATGGGCGCAAGCGCCACGACGGCGCGCCAGACGATCGCCTATGCCCAAGCCGTGGCCGACAAGGGCGTCACTGCCCTTATGATCGGGCCACAGCCATACGTGATGAAGGCGACCACGAGCGAATTGGTCGCGCGGTTTGAGGCGATCCATCGGGCCGTACCACTACCGATCCTGCTCTACAATTCGCCCCGGCGCACGCATATCAGTCTGACGATCGATTCGATGCGTGCGCTCGTCGAAGCGGTTCCGATCATCGCCCTCAAGGAAGCGTCGCGCGACTTCTTCTACCTCACCCACGTCATACGCGAGTTCAAGGATAAGCTTGCCGTACTGATCGGCCCGGCGCCTTTCATCATCCCGGGAGTGCACCTCGGCGCTGCCGGCTTCGTTTCGAGCGGGCCCGAGTTCTTCGGCCAGGAGACGGCGAAGGTGATGGCGGCGGCTGTGACGACGCTCGACGAAGGCATGCGCTCGCTGCATTACCGCTACACCGTGATCTACGAAACCCTGATGGGGCTCGGCACCTGGCCCTCCTCGCTCAAGGCGACCCACAATCTCCTTGGGGTGAGCGCAGGCGTTCCGCGCGAGCCCGTCTCGCCGTTGGCGGGAGACGATCTGGCGAAACTCAAGCGCGTGCTGCAGGAGATTGGGGTGCTGGAAGCATCCGGGGTCCGGACGGCGGCATGAGCATCTCGTCATTCCCGAGCCCGGCAACGCGAGCCGCAGGGCGGAAGGTAACCCGGCGAGAACTTCGCCTCACAACCGGCCAGCATCAACCTTGATACGCTCGCCCGTCACGGACGAAGCGGCGTCGCTGGCCAGGAAGAGCGCCACTTCGGCGACCTCCTCTGGCTCCACCCAGCGGCGAAGCGCGGCCTTGTCGGTGTAATTGACGCGGATGATCTCCTGCGCGGGCTTGTCTTCCGCCTTCACTCGCGCTGCGATGACGCGCTCCATGAGTTCGCCGTTGACGGCACCGGGGCAGAGCGCGTTGACACGGATGCCGTCCGGACCGACTTCGTGTGCCACAGCCTCGGTGATGCCGATGACGGCAAACTTGGTTGCGGTGTAGGCAGCCCGCATCGGATAGCCGCGCAAGCCCATCAGCGAGGACATGTTGACGATGGCGCCTCCGCCGCGCTGTCTGAGCATCGGCACGGCAAACTTGATGCAGGTGAGAACACCGCGGATGTTGATGGCAATCGTCTCGTCCCACAAAGCCATGTCCATGTCTTCCGCGCGGGAGACGGGGCCTGTGACGCCGGCATTGTTGATGAGCACGTCGAGCCCGCCTTCGTTTCGCGCAATCCCTGCGAACAGCGCCTTGACGCTTTCCTCGCTGGCCACATCGGTCACAGCCGCACGCCCGCCGATCTCACGTGCGACGGCTTCGAGCCGTTCCCGTCCGCGACCAGCGACGACGACGCTCGCGCCCGCGCCCGAGAAAGCCACGGCGATGGCTTTGCCGATGCCGCTTCCCCCGCCGGTGACGAGGACCGTCTTGCCGGTGAAGACACCGACCCATTTCGCTGTTCTGGTCATTTGCGGTCCCCGCTCAGATCTTTGCCACGGAACCAAAAGCGGCGAGGAAGGAATCAACCTCCGCCCGCGTCGTGACGGCCGAGATGCAACCCGCTAGGGTCGGTGTGAGCATGAAGCCTTCATTCAGAAGGGCGAGCGACGCCAGTTGCTCCCATTTTTTGTCAGCCTGGGCAGCATCGCGGTAGTTGCGGATGGTTCGACCCGTCGCGGTGATCTTGAACAGCGATCCTGCGCCCGTGACTTGGAGCGGCAGCCCCTTACAAATCGTCTGGAGCTTCTGGCGGGTGTGTTCGCCGAGGCCGTTGATTTGCGCGAATACCTCCGGCGTGAGTTCGACCATCGTGGCAAGACCGGCCACGCCGACCATCGGATTGCCGTTGAAGGTTCCCGCATGGGCAACACGGCCCGGGCGATCCGGGTTTGACGCGTCCAAGATTGCCGCTTTGCCAGCTACGGCGCCGACGGGGAATCCGCCACCGATGATCTTGCCGAGCGTTACGAGATCCGGGTTGACGCCGAGTTCCCCCTGTGCACCGTGATAGCCGACTCGGAAGGCGATGACCTCGTCGAAGATCAAGACGATGCCGTAGCGATCACACAATTCCCGCGCCTCCTGGACGAAGGCGAGATCCGGCAGGATCAGACCCATGCGGTTGGCCATCGGTTCGACGAGAAGCGTGGCGATCGCGTCGTGGTTGCGCGTGACGTATTCGCGCAGGACGTCGGGGTTGTTGTAGGGCAATATGGCGACCCGGCCATCGGTGCCGGCGAGTCCGGCCGTATCGGCCGCTGGCACGGGTGCGAGTTCGGGGCCACCGCGGCCGAGCGTCGGGCTGACCGACCAGCTCACGTCGTCATAGGAGCCGTGATAGCTGCCCTCGAACTTGACAATAAGGCTGCGCTCGCGGTGAGCGCGCGCGAAGCGAAGTGCCATCATTACCGCCTCGCTCCCCGAATTGGCGAAACGGATACGTTCCGCGCAGGGAACACGTTGCACGATCAGTTCGCCGAGGGCGAGTTCGTGCTCGGTGGGAGCAAAATAGGCAGTCCCGAGCGGGACTTGACCTAGCGCCGCCGCGACGACCTTCGGATGGGCGTGGCCAAGAGGCAGGGAGGTTGCGTTGAACCACATATCCGTGATGCGGCGCCCGTCGGCATCCGTCATCGTCGTACCCTGCGCCTTCATCACGAAGGGCGCGTAGGGTGCTCTCAGAATGGCGTCCCGCGTGAAGCCGCCCGGAAAGACATGGCCGGCCCGCTCGAACAATGCTTGCGAGCGGGGCGTCAGAGAGCGATACCGCGTTTCAATCTGGGCAACGCGAGATTTGAGAGCACCGTAATAGTCGTTCGTCCCCGTCTCATTCTTGAGCGCGATCGGCATTGTCTCTTCTTCCATAAATGGCGCCAAGCGTCTCGTCAGGCGGAAGCCCGGGCGAGCTTGGCTTGTTTCGCTGCATCGTCTTGGGGAACTACCACACGAGTCGGATCGAACAGGGGCATCTCTGGCTGCTGGCCCAAAATGTATTGCGCCAGCAGGAGCCCCATATAGGGTCCGATGGTAAAGCCGCCGCGCACGCACCCGATCACGTAGGCATCCGAAGCGCCGGGAATATTGCCGACAATGGGCATCGTGTCCTCGACATTCCCCTCCACGCCGAGCCACGTGCGCACAATCCGCGCGTTCTTGAGGGCGGGTACGACATAGCTTGCCAAGCGCAGATTGCCGACGAGGTTCTCCGGGATGATTTCGTACCCACCTCTGTCGGGATCGCCCTTGCCCTGCCAACCGCCGCCGATCAGGACGGTCCCGTTTTGCGACTGCTTGAGCGTGAGCAGGCTCGTCGCAATGCCGAGCACCACCTTCATGATTGGCGGCATGCGTTCCGTCACCGAAACCATGTTGACGCGGCAATTCACGGGAATACGGATGCCGAAATCGCGGGCAAGCAGGCGCTCGAGCCAGAGTCCGCCGGCAAGAACGACGCGTTTCGCGCGCAAGGTCGTTTCCTTGGTGCGGATGCCATAGCCTCCACTCTCGCGTTCGACGGCGTCAACCGGTGCGAATTCGCGGATCGTGACTCCAGCCTGAACCAGCGCGGTGCGATAGGCGTCACCGAGCTGATAGGAATTCGCGTAGCCGTCCATCGGGCACCAACTCGCCAGGATGGGCTTGTCGGAAAGGCCGGGTTCGATCTCCCGCGCTCGGTTGAGATCGATCATCTCGACCGGGGCGCCCGCCTGCCGGCGCGCGTCCATGCGCTCCGTCAGCATCTTCGCCTCGTCCTCCGTGAAGGCCAGTGTCAGCCCGCCAAGCTGCTTGAAGCCAACATCGACGCCCAGCCATTCCCGGGTCGTGCGCCAGAGCTCCCAGCCCCTCATGGCATAAGGGACGAGGGCGGCACGTTTGATCTGAATCGACAGCGTCCCTGCGTTGACACCTGAGGCTTGCATGCACAGGCCGCCGCGCTCGAGCAGGGCCACCTTATGCCCCGCTTGCGCGAGACGAAAGGCGACGGTGCATCCCATCACCCCGCCGCCGACGACGATCGTATCGTATTGTTCGTCCGTCACGATCATGCACTCGCGGCAAGTGTCTCCATCGGTAGAAGCCCGGACCGTTCCATCGACTTGCGCAGGATTTCGCGCTGCGCGGGGTTGAGCGCGCGGATCGGATCGCGCGTGCGCCCGCCGGGCCGGCCGAGCAGATCGAGCGCGGCCTTGATGGCGGCCGGAAAGGTGCCGAGCCCAAAGAAATCAGCGAGGATATTCGACATATCCGTCTGGATTCGCCGCGCCGTCTCAACGTCGCCGTCCCGAGCGGCGCGATAGAACTGCGGCGAGCGGGAGCCGAAGACCGGAGTGGAAGAGTCGACGTAACCCGCGGCGCCCTCTGTGATAGCCGCAAGGCCGTAGTAGCTCGCATAGCCGGCCAAAATACTGATCCGGTCATGCGTGCGTCGGATGCACGAAGACAGGATGCCCCACTCCTTTGAACTCTCCTTCAATGCCACCACCTTCGGGTGATCGGCCAGCCGGTCGATGGCGTCGATGCCGAGCTGTACGCCGGTGCGACGGGGGATGTTGTAGAGCATTACCGGCAGGGCGATCTCTTTCAGGATCGCCTGATAATGGTCCATGATCTCATCCTGGCCGAGCATGATGTACCAGGGCGGTGAAATCATTGCGGCATCGCACCCGGCCGCCTCGGCCTGTCTGACCTTGGCGATGGTATCTGTCACCGAGATACCGCTGCAGCCGGCGATCACGGGGACGCGCCCGGCAGCCGCTTTGACGGTTGTCTTGAACATCGCCGCCCGCTCCCCGTCGGCGATCGCCCAGCTTTCGCCGGTGCAGCCGTTGACAACGACACCATCGACGCCATCGCCGATCACGAGATCGACAAGCCGTCCGAGACCATCGAGATCGAGTGACTGATCCTCGCGGAACGGCGTCGTGAGCGCCGGAATGACACCCTTGAGAAATCGCTTGTCCATTGCGGCGCTCCTGTTCATTCGTCAGCCGGGAAGTGGCGGTGGTCGTGGAATGTCGTCGTAGCTGTAGGTTCCGACGAGGGCGGTCACCGGCAGCGGCCGCAGTGGCGAGCGCGCCGTCCATTGACCGGCCGCGTCGCGTGAACCGGCGCTGGTCATCGCGATTAACTCCGCCGCTGCTTCGGCGCACATCCGTCCCTGGCAGGGCCCCATACCGCAGCGCGTGGTCGATTTGAGCTGGTTGACATCCATTGCACCCGTTCGGGCGGCGCTCTCGATCTTGGCGCGGGTGATGTCCTCACAGCGGCAAACCACCGTCTCCGGCGGCATCGTCATGGTGAGACCGGAGCGCAACGCCATCAAGGCGCTTATCGACCATCCGAACCTCTCCGCCCGGGAAAGCGCATGGCGAACCGGTGAGGTGGCTTCCTCGAAAGCGCCCCGTGCGAGAGCGCCAAGATCGCGGGCCGCCGCGAGGCCGGCGAGCGTCCCGGCATGTCCGGCCGCCGCTGCGCCGGAGATTCCCGCGCAATCGCCCGCAATATAGACGCCGGCAACACAGGTCGAGCGATCCTCGGCCACTTCCGGCACGAAACCACCCCGCTCCGCGCGGTAGTGATGCGGCACGCCAAGAAGGCGCGCCGTCTCCGTGGCCGGCACGAGACCGTGCCCGATGCAAACACTCGCAGCCGCGAGAGTTTCGGTCCTTGTGCCCGGCAGTACTCGCCAATCCCGATCGACCGGCGCGATCCTCACGGCGCAGACCTGCTCGTCGCCCTCAATGGCGGTTACGGCGTGTCCGAACCGAATCGGGACCCCTGCGGCCCGCAGTTTCCACATCCACAGTGCGCCGCGCCGAAGCAGGTCCGGCCGGCTGATAAGACCAGATAGCCGCGTTGCCCAATCGCCTGGGCGCGCGAGATCGACAACCGCCGTGACCTTACCTCCGGCTTTGAGGATGCCGGCAGCCACCGCATAGAGAAGCGGGCCGACGCCGGCGACCACGGTCGGTCCTTGCGGGACGGCCGCATGCGCCTTGAGCAGGATAGTTGCCGCAGCGAGACCTATCACCCCCGGCAAGGTCCCACCCGGTACCGGGATGATGCGCTCGGTTGTACCCGTGGCGATGACAAAGGCGCGTGCATCGAACCAGAAGGGGCCTGCGGTGCTCACCGTCGAGAGTTTGATGCCCGGCGCCGCGAACCAGAGCTTGTGACCGAAGAGCAACTCCGCCCCGCTGGACGCGAGATCGTCGCGCAGTTTCTCGCCGCTGACCAGATCGGGGTTTTCTTGCATTTGCGCCAATGAGGCGGTGTAGCTTGGTGCGCGATAGACCTGTCCACCGGCGCGAGATGCCTCGTCGATCACGGCTACGCTCAGCCCGTGACGGCGCGCTGAAATCGCTGCTGAAGCCCCTGCCGGGCCTGCGCCGAGAACTGCGAGATCGAAGGAGCGGACTTGCGTCATCCCCCGCCCCCTGTGCTGGCGCGCGCGCGCGCCAGCACATCTGTCGACACGACCATCCCGTCACGGGCCTCGACCATGCAGGAGGCGGCGAGTGCCCCATCCACCTCTACCACGCATTCCTGACAGACCCCCATCAGGCAGAACATTCCTCGCGGGGTCTGTGCGTTGGGACTGTGCCGCAGCAGGAGTCGGCCGCTCACCGCAAGAGCCACACCAAGCGATTCCCCCTCGAAGGCTTCAACAACGGCATCGTCGACGACGAGCCGAATCGATCGGCCGCGTCCGACATCGGGGTCGCGGCGAAATGCACCGCTTCCCCCTGCGCTAGCCTCTTGTCTGGGATCGGGAAGCACATTGACTCTTTTTAGTGTACTGTATACTGAAAATTGACACCGATGCCGCTTTGTGTCAAGCCTTCGGAGTCAGGACGCCGCTCTTCTTTTTGATTCATTCTGCCAGAATCGAAACCGATCGGGCCGATAGAAACTCAAGTCCGCGAGGGGTTCGTCGCCCGCCAGAATCTGGCTGACGATCCTCCCGGTCACGGCACCCAGCCCAAGGCCCAGGTGTCCGTGGCCATACGCGTATACGACATTGGGAAAGCGTGTGCACCGCCCGAGGACGGGCAGCGAGTCGGGCGTGCAGGGGCGCGATCCCACCCACAGTTCGGTCGACTGCTGCGTCAGCCCTGGAACGAGTGCCCGGGCATGGTTGGAAAGCCGATCGCCGTAATGCAGCGTCGGCGGCTTGGTTGGAGCCGCGATCTCGGCGCCCCCGGTCACTCTGATGCCGTCGCTCATTGGGGCGAGAACGATCTTGCGATCCTCGGATTTCACAGGCATGGAAAGCTCCGCTCCTTGGAGTGTGAGGTTATAGCCGCGATGGGCGATCATCGGCACCCGGGCGCCAAATTTTCCGGTTAGTCGGCCCGAATCAATCCCTCCGGCGACAACAAGACGGCGCAACGGGTAGTTCGCGGCAGATCCGACAAGCCGGATGGGACCGGACGGGCCCATCTCGATGTCAAGAATTTCGTCCTTGACCAGCACGCCGCCGCGTTCACAGAAGTTTCTGGCAAAACGGGCGACCATGCCACGCGGATCGACGCAGTGAAACGCGTTTGGATACAAGATACCGCGATGGATGTTTCGCGTCAGCGCCGGTAGGAACTGGGTCACATCCGACGGGTCGAGCAAGACCATTTCGACGCCCTGATCACGCTGAATGTCGCGTCCCTGCTGCGACCTGACGAAGGCGGCCTCACTCTCGCACAAATGCAGTTTCCCCTGGTGTCTGACGAGATCTTCGGCCTCGGCCGCCCGAAGCAGAATGCGGTAGCAATCGGGCAGATGGCTTTGCAGCGCGTGGAGCGCACGCGCGTTGGCTGCCACGCGCGCCGGATTTCCCTCCCGCGCGAAACGCCAAAACCAAGGCATTGCGCCCGGGATCTGAGACGCGTCAATCTTGAGCGGCCCGTCGGCGGAGCGCAGCATCGACGGGATCTCCCTGATTACGCCGGGCAGAGCAAGCGGCACGCAGGAGTCCACGCCCAACATTCCCGCATTACCTCCGGAGCAGCCCGACCCCGGCTCGCCGCGATCGAAAAGCGTGACCGGAATGCCGGAGAGTCGCAAGAACAGCGCACAGCAGACACCCACGATCCCAGCGCCGACGATGCTCACGTGCTCTTCGGCCAAACCGGGAGAGGTAACTGGGGCAAGCGCCACGGGACACCCTCACACGATTGACGAAACAGAAGGGACACAGGAGGTACACAGTATGCAATAATTAAACGAATCGGCGCAATGATAAAACGACTTGCTGTCGATGCTCGAAGGGAGCCGCCGGTGGTCTTGCCGTGCCGAGTGCTCGGTCACGAATAGTGCTTCAAATCCTCTCTCATGATGGGAACAGTCCGCGGCAGGTCGCTCTTCGCTTCGAGCAGGGATGCGCAACCCATAGGGCCGCGATTAAGGGATTAGGTATGGCGTTGAAGGACATCGGGACTGCTGGCGAAACCGGGAGAAAGCCGGGAAAGCCCTCGCGGGTCAGGAGCGGTCTCGGGACTGCGAAAATCGCCCCGTTGAAACGCTCGGTTCTGTCGGAGCGGGTGTCCAAGGTCATTATCCAGGGTTTACTTGATGGACGTCTGCGCCCCGGCGACCGGTTGGTCGAGAACGATCTCGTCGATATTCTGGGCGTGAGTCGCTCACCGATTCGCGAGGCCTTGAGCGAGCTGGCGCAGAACGGCGTCATCGACCGCGAACCAGGACGCGGGGGGCGCATCCGGGAGTGGTCGAAGCGCGACCTTGAAGAGTTGTTCGGCGTGAGATCGGAACTGGAGGGGTACACCGCGCGCCTGGTTGCCAGCCGATTTGTTCCACAGGATCGGCCGAAATTCGAGAAGATCATCGCCAGCATGCGCAAGGCGGCAGAGCGCAGCGCTTTCCTGGAGATGATCGAACTCGATCTCGAATTTCACGATCTCCTCTGGAAACTCACCGGTAACGCGTTGCTGCAGCAGGTTCTCCAGAGCCTGGGCCAACAATTCCGCCTGTTTCTCACGCTGAACTGGAAGTTCCACGGTGGCTTGGATGAGGTGGCCGATAACCATGTCCGGTTGCTCGACGCGATCGCTGCCCACGATCCGGCCAAGGCCGAGGTGGCGATGCGTCGCCATGTGGTTGTGGAGAGGATGGTTGCCGCTCTTCAGGCCCACGACGACGTGATCGCCTCCGAACCGGCTTGAAGTATGCGCCGCAGACGGCTCTAAGGCGCCCAGCGAAACTGCTCGACGGTGTCTTCGTTCAGCGCTATTCCCAGTCCAGGCCCTTGCGGAACCCGCACGAATCCGTCCACCGGGACGATCGGGTCGCGCAGGAGATCTGTCTTCAAAGGGTTGCCGGTGGCATTGAACTCGAGATAGGGCGCATCCTTTAGTGTGGCCAGGACCTGCGCCGTGGCCGACACGAGGATATCGGTGGCCCAGCAATGAGGGATCACGCGCACGCCACGGATTTCCGCCAGAGCCACAATGCGCATCATCTCTGTGATGCCACCGCACCTGGCCACGTCCGGCTGGATAATGCGCAACCCACCGCGTTCGATGAGATCGCGAAAACCGAAGCGGGTGGTTTCCTTCTCGCCGGTGGCGATCGGCGTTCTTGAACGGGCAGTGAGTCGCGCGAATCCATCGAGATCGTCCGGGGACAGCGGCTCCTCCAGGAAGGCGACGCGGTGATCCGCCAGACTGTCTCCTAGCCAGAGCGCATCTTCGAGCAGCACTGGGTTGCCCATATCGATCATGATGTCGGGCACGTCGCCGATCGCGGCGCGGACTTTTTCAACAAATCGCAGGTCATCGCGAACGCTCTTTCCGAGCCTACCCCACCCGAATTTCATTGCCGTGTATCCACTGGCTACATGGCGCCTCGCGCACTCGACTATGTCCTCCTCGGTCTCGGGCGTGAGGTCGCTGGCATAGGCACGCAACAGCTCTCGCCGCGCGCCGCCAAGCAGGCGGTGGATCGGCTGACCACAGACTTTCCCGAGGATGTCCCAGAGAGCGATATCGATACCGCTCATGGCTTGGATGACAACTCCACGGCGCCCGAAACTCGCCGAGTGATCGTACATGAGGGACCAGAGTGCGTTGATGTCGAGCGGATTTCTACCGACGAGAAGCTTCTTCAGCCCCTGCCCAGTCAATTGGGAGATCGGTGCGTCGATGATCGCTTTCAACACCAGCGGAACGGTATGCGCTTCGCCAATCCCGATGATGCCCTCGTCCGTGTGGACGCGGATGATCAGCACGTCCTGTAAGCCATCACCATTGGCAACGACAACCGGAAGACGCAGGATGATCGTCTCGATATCAGTGATAATCAATTGATGATCTCCTGATGCAAATTGGCGCTATTCGGTCGACAGTATACTGTGTATCGCTATAATTCAACGCATCTGCGATCGCTCCGTCACTCGACCGCTCTGTGACTCTGTCGCGCTGTTCGTTCCGCTGTGAAGGAAGCGTCCTATGTCGGTCGATTTCGCGACTGCCGCCTTGTTCGAAGGTTTGGATGTATTCCACTTCCTTGCCCTGGCCGCGGTCTATCTTTTTGCCTTCACGGTCAAGGGCGCTATTGGTGTCGGCTCGCTCACGCCCACGATTGTCTTCGGTGCCCTGGTGATCGACGCCCACCATGCCGTTCCGCTCGCGCTAATGGCGAATATCATGTCGCAGTTTCAATTCGTGCGGGAGGGTTTTCGCAACGGCGACTGGACGCTTGTTTCCAAGGTGATTCTGCCGAACTTTGCGGCCGCTGCCTTGGGGGTTTGGATCTTCGGGCGGATCAGCACGCCGACTTTGACGGTCGTCCTCGGACTAGCCTTGGGTTTGCTGGTCCTGTTCGACATGCTCGGCATCTGGCTGCGATTGGCGCGCCGCGTCGACATCAGGAAGCCACTGACGGTCATCTCGCTCTCCGCCTTCTCCGGGTTCGTCAGTGGCGTCACCGGTGCAGGCGGACTCCTGTTTGTGGCGATCTACCTGCGCATGATCACGACCGACAAGACCACCTTTCGCGGCACGATATTGCTCTTGAGCACACTCGTCGTCTTTTGGCGAGCGCTGCTGATGGCCTACGCCGGCCATATTGACCGGCAGATCATCATTGAGAGCGCAATCCTGTTGCCAATCGTCATCGCGGGCGGGGTTATCGGTTCCTTGATCCATGGCCGGATACCGGAGAAGCGTTTCAGTGAGGTTCTTCAGGCGGTGATCTTGTTCGGAGCCGCAGTTCTGATCTGGCGCGGGGCTGCGCAAATGCTGGTTCATTGAGCGTGAGCGCCGAGGTGCCAGAGGGGGTAGTACGGCAATCGATCCGCTCCCTGCGCTCGACATCCCCAGCGGTGCAGGGCGCGCTCTGGGCAATTACTGCCGCCATAGCGTTCACGATCATGGGATCGTTGATACGCGTCGTCTCGCAAGAAATGTCGGTGGCCACGATTGTGTTCTTCCGCTCGGCCCTCGGTCTCCCATTGCTTGCGTTGTGGCTCGTCACGACGGGGCGCCTCGAATGTTTTCGTACGACCCATACCAGGGCACACTTCGCGCGAGCAGCATGCGGGGCTAGTTCGCTTGCCTGCCTCGTTGTCGCCTTTCGCAATCTCGACTTCGCCCTAGCGACGGCGCTGGCCTACACGACGCCGCTTTTTGTAATTGTCGTCTCGGTGCTTTTCTTGGGCGAGCGCCCCGGATGGAAACGTTCTCTTGCAACTGGGATGGGCTTCATCGGGGTTCTCGTCATCGTCCGACCGCTACCGCTGCTCGAGATCGGTGTGTGGGCGGCGCTGGCAAGCGCACTGTTAGGCGCCGTAGCAGTGTCCTTTGTGCGCCACCTCATAGCTTTCGAGTCGACCGAGACGCTGCTTTTCTACTTCTACCTCTTCGTTGCTCTATTGAGCTTCGGCCCAATGGTTTACGACGGACATGTCCCGACGACCCAACAATTCTTCTACCTTGCCGGGATCAGCGCCGCGGGGATGATGGGTCTGGCTTGCGCCGCGCAGGCCTTCCGCCTCGCCGACACGACCATCGTCGCACCGTTCGACTTCCTTCGGCTCCCGCTGGCCTCGGTCATCGGTTTCGTGTTCTTCGCCGAAACTCCGGATGGTTGGTTGCTGGCAGGATCGTCCATCATGATCATTTCGCTCTACGGCATCATTGCCTTCGGCCGGCATAGAGTCTAGCCGCAGAGGCGGGGCTCTCACCTTCGAGGCGGGCCTGGCCTGGTGCCGGCGCAGTTGAAGCGCGGCGGGAGGGCGGTGCGGTTGGCTGTCAGGGCGCCGGGCAAGGTCAGCGCACATGATCCGCAGATGGTGGCCTTCCTGGCCCCGGACATCGTGGAGAGGTTCGTGCGCGGGGAGCCGCCGATCGATCCGGGCGTCAAACGCCTGCTGGCGAGGGCGCCACTACCGATGGATTGGGCGGAGCAGCGCCGGGTGCTTGGCTTCGAACACTGATCCGCATAGCACGGCCATCGCGAGGGGCGCTGCGGCGCCCTGTGCTTTTGGCCTTGCTGATTGGTCAGCGTCTTTGTCTGCGCAAAAGACCGACCTCCAATCTCGGCCACTGAGAACGGCGGGGATCTGCGGGCCAAGATCGCCTGAATTCGCGCCACGGCCGCAAACAGAGAATGCGACAACCCGCTGACGGCCGCGCCCCTCGGGCTTGACCAAGAAAAAAGCCACCGGGTCGCGGTGGCTTTTAGACAATGGCGGAGTGGACGGGACTCGAACCCGCGACCCCCGGCGTGACAGGCCGGTATTCTAACCAACTGAACTACCACTCCGCTGTAACTTGTTTGCGTTTTGGTGGGTGCTGAGAGGCTCGAACTCCCGACCTACGCCTTGTAAGGGCGCCGCTCTACCAACTGAGCTAAGCA
>JACZKY010072075.1_pt1 | contig 24429 bp, 20 predicted proteins | sample 8237611 | NCBI WGS metagenome assembly JACZKY01 (sample SAMN16148055, study PRJNA663545) | marine sediment metagenome | biome: sediments and biomass from bioreactor inoculated with such sediments; feature: coastal sediments; material: methane- and iron-fed bioreactor; isolation source: Bothnian...
AGATGATCGTAGATGCCGACCAGCTCCGCGTCGGCGCGCTCGAGATCGCTGCATCCGAGTTCATCGCGCGCAATCCGTCGAAATGCATCGTCGAGGCGTTCGTTCTTGTGAATGCGTCCGCCAGGCACGAACCAGAAGCCCTGAGCGGGACGGTTGGTGCGATGGCCGAGCAGGTATGCGCCGTCCTCGTTCGAGATGATCAGGTCGATCGCAACGAGCGGCGTTGCGTCGACGATGCGCAAGAAGGTATCGAGCGGCAACATGGCGGAGAGGCTCCATGAAGTTTGTGGGAATGTGCCGGCGTCGGATCGCGATGGCGTTTGCGTCGGTCTGTGAATCGGTGTGCCGATTTCGTAGACCCACAATGCCGCGGAGTTGTCGCCGACGGTGTTCATCATCATTGCCCGGCATGATCGCGCTCGTCGGTCAAAACCTCGAAGCATTCCGCCAATTGGCGCTCGCAAATCGGCGCGTTATCGCGATGTCGTTGGCGTCGAGCGTGCGGCGCGCATCGACACAATTGCATTCGGCCATGATCGTGGCGGCAGCCGCCATCTCGATTCCGAACGATCGTTTCGGCGCTAGTCTTTGGTCTGGCCTTTCGAGGAGACGCGTTCACCCCGGAACCTCCTCGGAACTTCACCTGCGCGCGTCGCGCGCGCAGGTCTTTTTATTCAGCACGGGTCGAGCTGCAGGTGCGGCGCATGTCTTTGCCGCTGCTCGACTCGCCGACGCCACGCGATGATGCGTGCCGCCTCTATCGAAGGCGGCGATGCAGCAAGCGCCAATCTCCAGAACCTCACTCTTGCCGAACCCGACGGCACCGTGCGCTGCGCTCGACGCGTCCGTCGCGTAGCACGGCATTCACGCACGACCGCGCAAAAAACGGCTGGCGCGCTCACTAACCTTCATCTACGTCAAACGCGATCGTCAATGGCGGAATCGAGGGGAAGAATGTCATGTGCGGCATGTTGCACCGCAATGTACGCTAGCAGCAGCGAATCGCGCATCGGTTGAGCTGCGCGACTTCACCGATAACTTGGCATTGCGGATATGAACGTCGCTCTCCTGATCTTCTCGAGAATCTGCTTCGTGTGGATTCTGGTCTACCTCGTGTTCAGCGTGACATCTGGCCTGTGGGCCGGTGCCCGACATGGACGTGCGATGCTGCTGCTCGAGTTTCGGCCGCGGCGGGCCCGTGGTTCGCGTGAAGTGGCGCGCGCTCGCGTATTGAAGAGAATGGCGCTCTCGGCCGTGTTCGCGCTGCCGATCGGTGTCGCGGCCCTCATCGCCGGCATAGCGCTCACATAAACGCTCGTTGAAGCGGTAAGTGATGCGCGCGACGCCGCTCATATGCGACAGCACGGGCACGCGAGACCAAACGCGGTGTTCGGTTGCCTGGCGGAATCTGCCTACTGCGGCCGCGGCCGTACGCGTGGCCGAATACGCCGTATCCATGCGGCACATGCACGAGTGACACCGATTGCATGTTGCCGTCGAATCGCATGCGTTTGCCACATCGATGTGAAGGCATCGGACCATCCCGTCGCCGTGAGCCGCATCGCATTCGCATATGGCCTGGATCGATGGGGAACCTGCGAAGCGGTGCGTGAAGTGCGCGTTGGCGCGTGCTGTCGTCACATCGCAGTGCTACTCGATTCGACGCATTCGGAAGCGGCGATTCCCGCATCTCGCTCGTCATGCATCTTTCTCCAGCACACGTGCTTCATTTCGCTGCTACACGGTAGTCAGAAAACGCCAATTTCTGGCCGATCAGGGAATTCCCGCAGGCTAATCCGACGACTGTTTGTTCTGATCGGCCAGCGTTTAAACGCCACTCGGCGCCGTCGGTATGATGCATCGCAACGGAGTCAAATTACCGAGCCGGACCGAAGTCGATTGGAAGGGATGTTCGAGAGTACGCCATGACGCACACGAATGTCGCTCATTCGGTAGATGAAGCGGAAGGAGATGTTGGAGGGAGACGGTCGCGCAAGAGTCGGGAAATCGGCGTTGTCGTATTCGAGGGATTCTCGTTGCTTGCAGCGGCTGCGGTATGCGAGGTGTTCGAGGCAGCCAATGAGATCTATGCGCCTCAAGCGGCCTCGCTTCCGCTGTATGACGTTCGGTTCTATTCGTCGCGAGGTGGAAACATCGTGTGGTCGTCGGCCGTCAGCGTACGCACGTTTGCGTGCGATGCGGCGTTGGCCGATACCTTCGATGCGGTATTCGTTGCAGGTGGAGAAGGTGCGCGGCGCGCTGCGCGTGACGCGCGGGTGATCGACTGGCTGAGGGTCGTCGTGCCGAAGGCCGGCATGGTCGAGACCATCAGCGAAGGCAGGATGTTGATCGACGCCGCGCGAAGCGGTGCGCACGCGGCCGATTCAGTCGTCGTCGATTACGACGGTTACGGGCCGGCTCGCGCCGCGTTGTCTCTGGTCGAGCGCGATCTCGGCGGCGATGCGGTACGAGCGATCGCGTCGCGGCTCGCGCTGAACGACGCGCTGGTTACGGCGGAGCATGACGACGCGCGCCACGGTGCGCCCGTCGAGCGGGTACGGGCGGCAGCGGACTGGTTGCGCAGGAACTGCGATCGGTCGATATCGGTTAGCGACGCGGTGCGGGTTGCGGCAATGAGCGAACGGAACTTCCTGCGGCATTTCAAGCAGGAGATCGGAACGACACCGTCCGAGTTTCTGCTGCAGGTGCGCCTGGAGCGCACGGTGCAGCTGCTGATGGAGACCGACATGCCGATCGGCACGATCGCTCGGCAATGCGGGTGGGGAAACGGTGATCGCCTGGCGAAGATTTTCCGGCGGCACCTGGATGTGACGCCCTCGCAATATCGGTTGCAGGCTCGCTCGAACGAGGACGTGCGACCGATTTAGCAAACACGGGATGTGCCGCGGCGACGGGACGGTGCACATCTTCTCGGATTTTCGAATCGAATCATTGCCCTGAGAGAATAGGAGTGCAGATCATGTCGGCATTCACCGAGACAGCACACGACGAAACGGGATCGGTCGATCCCGACCGCGGCGACGCAGTGCGGGCGAAGGTTCGAGTCGCGCCGGTCATTCTCGCGGGTGGATCGGGGTCGCGCTTGTGGCCCATGTCGCGCGAGCAATATCCGAAACAGCTGATCGGCGTGCTGGGTGCCGACTCGCTGCTGCAGGCGACGGTTCAGCGCATGACCGGCTTTACAGCTGGCGAGAGCGAAGTGTCGGCGCCGATCGTCGTATGCGGCGATGAACACCGCTTCGTCACGGCGGAGCAGCTTCGTGCGAGCGGGCTCGCCGCAAGCATCGTCGTCGAGCCCGCGCGGCGCGATACGGCACCTGCACTGACGCTCGCCGCAGCCGTGGCGCATGCCGATGGCCAGGACGCGATCGTCGTCGCGATGCCGGCCGATCACGCCATTGCCGATACTCCGGCGTTTCACCGTGCGATCGCATTGGCGGTCGAGCATGCACGGCGCGGTGCGATTGCGACGCTGGGCGTGCCGCCCACGCGTCCGGATACCGGTTTCGGCTACATCAAGCTCGGCGAAGCGCTCGACGGCGGCGCGCATCGCATCGAGCGATTCGTCGAGAAACCGGCTGCCGAACTCGCCGCGCAGTATGTCGAGTCGCGCGCGTACTGGTGGAACAGCGGGATCTTCGTCGTGCGTGCGAGCGTGTGGCTCGACACGTTGCGTGCGCTGCAGCCGGACATGCACGCGGCCTGCCTCACTGCGTACGTGCAAGGCAAGACCGACGGCCCGTTCTTCCGCCCGCATGAGCAAGCCTTCCTGCAGTCGCCGGCGGATTCGATCGACTATGCCGTGATGGAGCGCCTGGCGTCCACGGCGGTCGGGGCGGAGGGCGTGGTCGTGCCGCTCGATGCGGGTTGGTCGGATCTCGGCTCGTGGGACGCCGTGTGGGAGGCGCTCGACAAGGACGCCGACGGCAACGTCGGTCGCGGCAAGGTCGTATTCGAGGGCGCGACGTCGAGCTTCGTTCATTCGGAAGGGCGCCTCGTCGCATGCGTGGGTGTGACCAATGCGGTGGTCGTCGAAACGGCGGATGCCGTGCTCGTGGCGGATCGCTCGCGTGTGCAGGATGTGAAGGGCCTCGTGAGCCGCATTCGCGCGCAGCAGGCGCCGGAGGCCGACGCGCACCGCAAGGTGCGGCGCCCGTGGGGCTACTACGACTCGATCGATCACGGCGCGCGCTTCCAGGTCAAGCGCATCGTCGTGCATCCCGGCGGCCGGCTGTCGCTCCAACTCCACCATCACCGCGCCGAACACTGGATCGTCGTGAGTGGGACTGCGCTCGTCACGCGCGGCGACGAGCAATTCATGCTCGGCGAGAACCAGTCCACCTTCATTCCGCTGGGCGTGACGCATCGGCTCGAGAACCCGGGCAAGTTGCCGCTCGAGCTCATCGAAGTGCAATCGGGATCGTATCTCGGCGAAGACGACATCGTGCGGTTCGATGACACGTATGGGCGGGCGTGATGCGCCGATTCGGCTGTATTCGTTGACATCAGACGGGAGATTGAAATGTTCGGTCTGCAAGGAATGATGGCTCGACTCGTCGATATCGCGGTGATCGTCGCCGGCTCGTTGCTGGCGTCGCAATTTCGCTATCAGACGGTTTCTGAATCGCACTTCGACAGCGCGCTGGTGACGTTCTCGATCGCCTTTGCACTCGTGCTGTTTCCGGCGTTCGGCGTGTACGAATCGTGGCGTGGGCGCTCGATGCTCAGGCTGAGCGGAAAGATCTCGCTCGCGTGGTTCGCCGTGCAGGCGTGCGGCATCGTGCTGATGTTCTCGCTGCATCGATCGGACGTGATCTCGCGGTTGTGGTTCGTCTACTGGACCGCGATGACCGGGAGTGCGTTGATCGCGTCGCGCATCGGCACGCATCTGTTCCTGCGCAGCGTCCGCCACGCGGGCATCAACCTGCGTCGTGTTGCGGTGGTGGGGCATGCGCAGCATTGCCAGCAGGTGATTCGCAACATCGAGGAGTCGCCGGCGAGCGGGTTTCGCCCGGCTGCGGTGTTCGATTTGCAGCCGGCCGTCGCGGGTGTTTTGCCTCGAGTGCCGGTATTCACGGAGCTCGACGAGTTCGCGAAGTTCGTGCGCGAGACCGGCGTGCAGGAAATCTGGCTGGCGCTGCCCCTGTCGGAGGAGGCGACGATCCTGCGGTTCGTCAATGCGTTCGGCGACGACCTGGTGAACATCCGTTTCATTCCGGACGTGCGCAGCGTCGCGCTGTTCGACGGCGAGATGGTCGACCTCATGGGTGCGCCGGCGATCAATCTCGTGGCATCGCCGCTGCCGCGCCACGCGATGTGGAAGAAGGAACTGTTCGATCGCCTGTTCGCAGCCGTTGCATTGATCGGGCTGCTGCCGGTGATGGTCGTGATCGCGATCGCGGTGAAGTTGTCGTCGCGCGGGCCGGTGTTCTTCAAGCAGTGCCGCAAGGGGGCCGACGGACGAGAGTTCCAGATCCTCAAGTTCAGGACGATGCGCGTGCACGTCGAGCAGGCCGGCGTGGTCACGCAGGCGACGAAGACCGATTCGCGCATCACGCGGGTGGGGCGCTTCCTCAGAAAGACCAGTCTCGACGAGCTGCCGCAATTCCTCAACGTGCTGCGCGGCGAGATGTCGGTGGTCGGACCGCGGCCGCACGCGATCGAGCACGACCGGCTGTATCAGAAGGTCGTCGACGGCTACATCCATCGCTATCGGATCAAGCCCGGCATCACCGGATGGGCGCAGGTGAACGGGTATCGCGGGGAAACCGATCGGCTCGAGAAGATGCAGAAGCGGGTGGAATACGACCTTTATTACCTGCGGAACTGGTCGTTCGCGCTGGATATGCGGATCGTGTTGGCGACGGTGGCGAAGGGGTTGGTCAATGCGAATGCTTATTGAGCGGTTGTGGAAGTCGTGATTTGTCGCATCTCTAAACATAAACCGGGGAACACGAGATGAGATGTATTTTGGATCGGCGCGAGGCCAGGGCGACGGAAATCCGCCGTCTTGGCACACGAATCGTGATCGGCGCGGCGATGAGCGCGGCACTGTCGGCATGCTCGGTGGCGCCGGGCATGCGAATGTCGTCGCAAGCGACATTGCCGGTTACAGGCGGCGATGAAAGTACTTCGCAGCAGAACCTGCAGATTCCGATCACCGATATCAACATGGCGTTGATTCAGGAGATGCGTGAGGCAGCGCAGCGGCTCGGCGAATCGCAGCTCAATGACCTGGTAGGCAAACCGGAGCCGTACACGCTCGGCGTGGGCGACGTATTGCAGATCACCGTCTGGGACCACCCGGAACTTGCAGCTGCGCAGGGTACGCAGACTTCGACGAATTCGCGGCCGTACGACCCTGTACAGGGGTTCGTCATCGACGACAACGGCAACGTGCAAATACCGTATGCCGGCAGCGTCCATGTCGCCGGTATGCGTATCGACCAGGCGCAACGTGTCGTTCAGGCCGCGTTGCAACGGGTGTTCGTGAAGCCCCAGGTTACGGTGCGCGTTTCCTCGTTTCGTGCAAAGCAGGTGTATGTGGACGGGGAAGTGCATACACCGGGCGTCATCCCGGTCAACGATGTCCCGATGACGTTGAACGAGGCGATCAACCGCGCGGGCGGATTCAGCCCGACGGCCGATCAGAGCCGGATGGTCGTCGTGCGAAATGGCAAGTCGTACCGTATCGACCTCACGCGGATGCTCGACCGCAACGTCAATCCTTCGAAGATCCTGCTTCGGAACGGCGATCTGCTGCGCGTCGTTTCGCGCGAGGACAACGGCGCGTTCGTGATGGGTGAAGTCAGCAAGCCGATTACGGCATTGCCGTTGCGGAACGGACGCCTGACGTTGAGCGATGCGCTGTCGCAGGCCGGTAGCGTGAATAGCGCGAGTGCCGATGCCGCGCAGCTGTACGTGATACGCGGTGCGTCGGAAGCGAAGCCGCAGGTTTTTCATCTGAACGCTCACTCGCCGGTTTCGATGGTGCTGGCAAACCAGTTCGAGCTGCAGCCAAAGGACGTCGTGTATGTGGACGGCAACGCGCTCGTGCGTTTCAGCCGCGTACTGAGCCTGTTGCTGCCCGCGATCAACGCAGGTCTGACCGGCGCGGTGCTGACCAAATGATCGACACCATCCTGGTTGTGTGTGAAGGCAACATCTGCCGCAGCCCGATGGCGGAGGCGTTGCTGGCGCGCGCATTGCCGGCGGCCCGGATCAGATCCGCGGGATGTTCGGCGCTCGCGGGCCGGCGTGCCGATCCGCTCGCCGTCGAATTGATGGCCGAGCGCGGCATCGACCTTGGACAGCACATTGCCGTCGATCTGAATCTCGAACACATGCGATCGGCCGACCTGATTCTCACGATGACGCAGAGCCAGCGCAAAAGAATCGAAGCCGGCTATCCGTTCGCGAAAGGGCGTGTATTCCGGCTTGGCGAATTCGAACAGATCGATGTCATCGATCCTTATCGGCGCGGGCGACCGGCATTCGAGCTGGCTCTGACGCAAATCGACCAGAGCATGAAGCGCTGGGTCGACAAAGTGAATCGGATCAAGAATTGACTATGGAATCCGTAAATAAATCGAGAATCATCGACATGCAAGACGGTGACGAGATTCACCTGTCCGACTATGTCGCGGTCGTCGCCGAGAACTGGAAACTCATCTTCGCGATTGCCGCATTCATCCTTCTGCTCGGCACGGTATACGCGTTCGTCGCGAAGCCGGCCTATCGGGCCGACGTGATGATTCAGGTCGAGGACAGTGCCAATTCGACGCAGAACGCATTGGGCGAGCTTGCCTCGATCTTCGATACGAAGCAGACCGCTGACGCGGAGATCGAGCTGATTCGATCGCGCCTCGTGGTCGGTCACACAGTCGAAGCATTGCACCTCGATATCTCGGCGCAGCCGCGCTATTTTCCGGTGATCGGAGGCTTGGCGGCGCGCATCGCGGGCAGCCAGAAACTGGCGACTCCATGGTTCGGGATGACGCGCTTCGCGTGGGGCGGCGAGAAGATCGAAGTCACGCGGTTCGAGGTGCCGAAAGATCGCTATGACGCCAAGTATCAGCTCGTTGCCCGTGACGACAGCCATTACGAGCTCGTCAATCCGGAAGGCGATGTCGTCCTGAAGGGCACCGTCGGCCAGCTTGCACGCGGTGCGGACCAGTACGGTCCGGTGGAACTCGTCGTTGCGCACCTTCGCGCGCGGCCGAACACGGATTTCGTTCTCACCCGCGCGTCGACACAGGCAACCATCAAACGTCTGCAGGACGCGCTCGTCATTGCCGAAAAGACGAAGCAATCCGGTGTGATCGGCGCATCTCTGGATGGCTCGGACAGCGTTCGCACTGCAGCGATCCTCAATACGCTCGCATCCACGTACGTCCAGCAGAACATCGACCGGAAATCGGCCGAGGCGGAACACACGCTTGCGTTCCTCGAACAGCAATTGCCGCAGTTGCGCAAGCAACTGGACCAGTCGGAAGACCGATACAACGCATTTCGCAACCAGAAGGGCACCGTCGATCTGACCGAGGAAAGCCGTCTTCTGCTCCAGCAGATCGTCGAAGGCAAGACGAAGCTCGTCGATCTCGAGCAGCAGCGTGTCGAGATGGCGCAACGCTTCACGGGCGAACATCCGGCGGTCGCGGCACTGACCGCGCAAATCGCGGCTCTCAATGCGCAGCAGGAGCAGTTGAACAAGCGCGTGCTGACGCTGCCGGATACCGAGCAATCTGCATTGCGCCTGTTGCGGGACGTGCGCGTGAATACGGAGCTTTACACCAGTCTGCTCGATAACGCGCAACAGCTGCGCATCGTCAAGGCAGGCCAGGTCGGCAATGTCCGTGTCGTGGACTTCGCAGTGGCTGCCGACGAGCCGGTGAAGCCGAAACGGCCGCTCATCATCGTGTTGGCCGCGTTGTTCGGGCTCGTGATCGGTACCGTGACGGCGTTTGCGAAGCACGCATTGTTTGGCGGGCTGAAGCACAGCGATGAAATCGAGAAGGCGATCGATCTGCCGGTCTACGCCACGATTCCTCATAGCCAGGCGCAGATCAACCTGCAGCAGGCGATGGATCGAGGGCTGCCAGGCCCGCATGTGCTGGCAGCGCTCGAGACCGAGGATCTCGCTACCGAGGGCATTCGTAGCTTGAGAACGGCGTTGCAGTTCGGCCTGCTCGATTCCACCAATAACGTGATCGTGATTACCGGCCCTCGGCCGGATGTCGGGAAGTCGTTCGTGTCCGTGAACCTGTCGGCCGTTATCGCGAGCAGCGGTACGCGCGTACTGCTGATCGATGCGGACATGCGCCGCGGCAACGTTCATTCGTATCTCGGCGTGTCCAAGCAACCCGGCCTATCCGACGTCATCACGGGATTCAACCTCGACGACGCGATTCAGCGCGACGTCGTCACCGGTGTCGACCTGCTTCCGAAGGGATCGCTGCCGCCGAATCCCGCAGAGCTACTGCTGAGCGACCAGTTCAAGAGGCTTCTCGATGAAGTGTCGCGGCGCTACGACGTCGTGATCATCGACACGCCGCCGGTGCTTGCCGTCACCGACTCCACGGTGATCGGCCGATATGCGGGAGCGACGCTGCTCGTCGTCCGGCATGGACAGCACCCGCGGGCGGAGCTCATCGAATGCGCGAATCGCCTGCGCAGTGGCGGCGCAGCCCTGAAGGGGGCGTTGCTGACGGACGTACCGCGGCATCGATTCGGTTACGGCAGCTATTACTCCGGTTACTACGGATACGAAAGCGTTTCAGAGTGAACAACATCGCGAATGTGTTTTTGCAATCGACACACAGGGCACGTCCATTTAGGAGCATCGAATCATGAATCGTAAAGTTGCTTTGATTACCGGCGTAACGGGGCAGGACGGCTCATACCTCGCAGAGCTGCTGCTTAACAAGGGTTACGAGGTGCATGGCATCAAGCGCCGCGCCTCTCTGTTCAATACCGACCGGATCGATCATCTCTATCAAGATCCCCACGTGTCGGACCGGCGCTTCGTGCTCCATCACGGCGACCTGACCGATTCGACGAGCCTCGTGCGCATCATCCAGCGTGTGCAGCCTGACGAGATTTACAACCTCGCGGCGCAGAGTCACGTTGCCGTGTCGTTCGAGGAACCGGAATACACGGCGAACGCGGACGGTATCGGCGCGCTTCGTATCCTGGAGGCCATCCGGATTCTCGGGCTAGAGAAAAAGACGCGCTTTTACCAGGCGTCGACGTCGGAGCTTTACGGTCTCGTGCAGGAGATTCCGCAGAAGGAGACGACGCCGTTCTACCCGCGCAGCCCGTATGCGGTCGCGAAGATGTATGCGTACTGGATCACCGTCAACTACCGCGAGGCATATGGAATCTACGCGTGCAACGGCATCCTGTTCAATCATGAATCGCCGGTGCGCGGCGAGACCTTCGTGACGCGCAAGATCACGCGCGCCATCGCACGTATTGCCGCCGGCCTGCAGGACTGCCTTTACCTCGGGAACATGTCGGCGCTGCGCGACTGGGGCCACGCGCGCGATTACGTTGAAATGCAGTGGCTGATGCTGCAGCAAGAGCAGCCTGAAGACTTCGTTATCGCGACGGGGGTTCAGTACAGCGTGCGGGACTTCGTCAAGCAGGCGGCTGCCGAGCTCGGTATTACCGTGAGATTCGACGGCGAAGGCGTTGACGAGGTCGGCATCGTCGACAAGGTGGAAGGCTCGGAGGCAAAAGTGAAGCCCGGCGCCGTGATCGTGCGTGTCGATCCGCGCTATTTCCGCCCGACCGAGGTCGAGACGCTGTTGGGCGACCCCACCAAGGCACATGAAAAGCTGGGCTGGAAGCCGACGACATCGTTTGAGTCGCTGGTCACCGAAATGGTACGCGCGGACTATCAGGTGGCGAAGCGCGACGCCCTCGTGACTCTCGCGGGTTTCAAGACGTTCGAATACAACGAGTGAGCGCCATGAACAAGAACACTCGAATCTTCGTCGCCGGTCACCGTGGAATGGTCGGTTCGGCAGTCGTACGGAATCTCGACGCGAGGGGGTATGTCAATGTCGTCACGCGCGGGCGTTCGGAACTGGATCTGACGAATCAGAACGCCGTCGAGGAGTTTTTCCGGAAAGAGGCAATCGAGGTCGTCGTGCTGGCCGCCGCAAAGGTTGGCGGCATTTTGGCTAACGATACCTATCCGGCGGACTTTCTGTACCTGAACCTGATGATCGAGGCGAACGTCATTCATGCCGCGTATCGATCAGGGGTGCAGCGTCTGGTGTTTCTCGGCTCATCGTGCATCTATCCGCGCGACTGCCCGCAGCCGATCAAGGAAGCGTACCTGTTGAGTGGCCCGCTGGAAAAGACCAATGAGCCCTACGCTATCGCGAAGATCGCGGGTATCAAGCTTTGCGAATCGTATAACCGACAGTACGGGACGCGATACATTTCGCTGATGCCGACGAACCTTTATGGGCCGAACGACAACTACGATCTGCGGACGAGTCATGTGTTGCCTGCTCTGCTCCGTAAGGCTCACGAAGCAAAGGTCGAGGGGCGCGAGAGCCTGACCGTATGGGGAACCGGCCGCGTGCGGCGCGAGTTCCTGCATGTGGACGATATGGCTGATGCGACGATCTTCGCTCTCGAGGTCGGTTTGGAGTCGGGCTTGTACAACGTCGGATGCGGTTCGGACGTCACGATCGAAGAACTCGCCCGTGAGGCGATGCAGGCGGTTGGGTTCAATGGACGTATCGAGTTCGATACCACGAAGCCGGATGGCACCCCTCAGAAATTGCTCGACGTCGGCCTGCTCGCGCAGCTCGGCTGGCGCGCAAAGATCGGGTTGCGTGAAGGGTTGGCGTCGACGTATCAGGAATTCCTCCAGCGCGACGAGGTTCGTGTAATGCATGCAATTTGAGCGGGGGCTCGAGAGCATTGCTTTGGCATTTTGTCGTCTACTTCAACTTAATTACTGGAGTATTCCTGGTATCGCATTCCCCGTAATAAGGACGATGCAGCGTGCTGACGGCCACGATCGGCGTGGCCGTAAGGCCTCGCTTCCAAGTGTTGCCCAGCGGAAACTCACCCGCGTCCGAGGCGGTGATTCGTGACTTGTATTGGGAAACTATCTTGAAGATATTACACGTTTCATATTCGGATTCGGCGGGTGGGGCTGCGCGCGCTTCCTACCGCTGCTTCCGGGCGCAGGCCGATGTTGGGCTGGATACTTACTTCCTCTGCCGCCATAAAGGTCTCGACGACGACCGAGTCATCACGTTTTCTCAGACGGCGCTCGCCAGAGGGTTTGATCGATTCGGGCGTCCAGCGGTTGGCGGCCGCATTGCCCGATGGCTCGGAGCGGACACCTCGCTGATTCCGCATTCGGTAAATTTGCTTCCGTCAAGATTGTCGCGTGATCGACGCATTGAGACGTTTGATCTGCTGAATTTCCACTGGATGGGCGCGGACTGTTTGTCTATCGAAGACATCGGCCGCATCCGAAAGCCACTCGTATGGCGTTTCCCGGACCTATGGCCAATGTGCGGTTCAGAACATTATCCGGATCTTCAGGATGGTATCGGATATACCGATGGCTATCAAACGAAGCACGGTAATGAGCGATACTCCTTCGCGAATCGGATGACCTGGATGCGCAAATCCCGCGCGTGGACGCGCCCCATCAATGTCGTAGCGACGACCCGATGGTTAGCGGAAAGGGTAAGCGACAGTCCCATTATGAAAGAATGGCCCGTCACCGTTATTCCCAACGCGCTGAATACTGACGTATGGCGACCCGTTGACCGCGGCGTAGCAAAGAGCATTTTCGGCTTGCCGAGTGACAAGAAGCTCTTGGCATTTGGTGCAATGGGCGGTGGGAAGGATCCGCGTAAGGGAATCGATCTCCTGTTTAGCGCACTCAATTTGCTTCGCGGTGAGCTGAGGGATACCGAACTCTTGGTATTTGGTCAGGCCGCGCCTCGGAATGCGCCTGAATTCGGCTTTCCGGTTCATTGGCTTGGTCATTTGAGTGACGATGTCAGCCTGCGAACGTTGTACAGTGCCGCAGACTTGATGGTCGTGCCATCAAGGCAAGAGGCCTTTGGGCAGACGGCCTCTGAGGCACACGCGTGTGGTACGCCCGTCGTGGCATTTGCAAATACCGGCGTGGCCGATATTGTTTCACATCGGAAAACGGGATGGCTCGCCCGACCAAACGACGCAGAGGATCTCGCGGCTGGGATCCGATGGGCCCTATCGGACGAGACGGTCATGAAGATGCTTTCATTGAACGCGCGGAAGTCTGCGGTCGAGAAATTTTCATATTCGGTCGTGGCAAACCAATATAAATCGCTATACGAAAAAATACTGGCAAAGCAGTAAGAATGGTAGTGGTTAAATCTCGAACCAGTTCGTCAATAAATTTCGAATAACCCATATGGCCTCGCTCGTATCATTAATGGTTGCCTCTATTCCGTACTATACGGTGGGGCGCTATTTTGGTGGTTCATATGTGAACATTACGCAGTTGATCATGCTGTCGCTTGCGATGCTCGGGTTCTTGAGACTATTTCTGTCGCAGGGAAGAGGGCCTGCTTTCGGTGCCGGCACTCGATTGACCGTATGCGTGTTTTTCGCGTCCATCATTCTCGGGCTCGTTTTAAGTCCTTATGGTGACAAAGTTTTGACGAAAGGGGGTATTCAGATCGGTGGTATTTGTGTCGCGCTCCTTATGAGCGCGATCATTTCTCATGAGATTTCCCGTAAACCGACCCTGCTCGTCAAGATCGCGGAAATATCCGTGAAATCATTTGGTTTTTTTGCGTTGTTTGCGATTGTTCAATTCGTTGTTTGGAATGTTACCAGAAATACCAATATTTTAGGGTTCGATTTTCTGAATGTGATGTCGGGTGGCGATATTTGGCGGGGCGGCGGAAGTATCGGTCCATTCGTTCGGGCGAACTCGTGGGCTTCCGAGCCCGCACACTTCACACGCTATTTGGGTTTTGTCCTGAGTTTCGCATTCGCGCGTCTCGGGTTGATGGGACGCTCGGCGAAACAGGCGATGCGCCGGATAGTGCCAATTTGGGCCGCGATTTGCATCGTTGCGGGTTTCTTTGTCGCATTCTCGATCTTGGGTCTGATTCAGCTCGTGGTAACCGTAGCAATACTGTTCACCTTTGGTGGAAAAATAAAGCCTAAAACCATCGTGGTCGGATTGGTGTCAGTTTTAATCATCGGGCTTAGCATCATCTTGTTCGCAAAAATGGCTGGCCCTCAGTTTGAGTCCAAGTTGAACACTATGTCGCTGCTTTGGAATCCGGATGCTGGCATTGGTGGAAAGCACGTCGAAACGGAGCAGATCACCGCACTGGCGGTAAGTTCGAATCTGCAGGTCGCCATTGAAAATTTGGAGCAAGATATTTTGTTCGGTGGTGGGGTGGGGTCGCATGGGTTCGCGTATGACCAGTTTGCTCCGGGCGTTGTATTTTTAAATCGAACGCTATATCGGCTAAACGCGGATGATGCTGCGGTCTTGGGGGCGCGTCTGCTATCGGAGACTGGCGTAATAGGTTTTGTGAGCTTCATTTCAATATTTATTTTCGCGTCACGAAAATCTCGGCGCGATGTGCTTCGCACTGCAGGTGGTGCACCACTGGATACGATCGCATTGATACGCTTGTGCTTTGTGATATCACTGTTGTCCGTGCTGTTTATGTACATCCTCCGATCTGGCCAGTATTTCGATCCGCTGTTGTACGTATTGCTAGGCATAGTTGCATCATCGCGGCAGCAACGTGTCCCGATAAATACACACTCACCACAATTTTTGCGCTAATTACCTGGATGGATTTATCGTGAGCGAACCCCTAAAAGACGGACCGCTTGTGAGCGTTATCATTGCAACGTTTAATTGTGTCCAGACAGTTCGGCGAGCGATCGAGAGTGTCTCGCGCCAAACGTATAAGAACACGGAACTGATCATAGTCGACGGAAACTCGACCGATGGAACGCTGAAGGAGCTGGAGGATTCGTCCGCGGACATTGACAAGTTCGTCAGCGAAAAAGATAACGGAATTTACGACGCCTGGAACAAGGGCATTCGACTCGCGAGCGGCGAATGGCTGTGTTTCATCGGCGCTGACGACGTGCTGTTGGATAGTGCGATTTCAGACTACATTCAGTTTATCGATGCAAACCCGAGTTTTCACTATGTATCGTCGAAGGCGCTGCTAGTAGATAAGCGCGGGCGTCGTCGCGAGATCGGGCAGGCGTGGAAATGGCGCACATTCAAAAGATATATGAATGTTGCGCACGTTGGATCGCTCCACCACCGGGATCTATTTTCAAGATATGGATTTTTCGATGAGCAATTCAAGATATGCGGAGACTACGAGCTGCTGCTACGACCTCGGGAAAGATTGGCTGCGGGGTATTTTGAGAAAATCACCGCAATTATGGCTGCGGGCGGTATAAGTCAGGCGAATTCACGCATATTTAATGAAACATATCTCGCGAAAGTGTCAGCAGGCGGTCGTGATCGTTTAATTGCCGGATGGGAAAAATGTTGGGCGCAGGCAAAGTGGTGTATTAAGACAAGTTTATTCAAGTTTTTTTGATCCGGGAAAGCGCCGTGAAAATCCTCCATGTCATCCCGTCTGCTGATCCCACCAGCGGCGGCCCGATCGAGTTTGTCACTCGACTCTCGGCACAACTTTCGATCGACGGTCATAGCATTCATCTCGTGACGCTGGACGATCCGAGCGTTATGACGAACAGCAATCATTTTGCTAGCGTCACTCAGCTTGGTCGCGGTTTCGGCGGCTACAGATGCAACCTCCGTCTCGTGCACTGGTTGTACCAAAACGCGCGATCATTCGATGCCGTAGTTATCGACGGCCTCTGGCAGTTTCACGGAGCAGCGGCGCTGATTGCACTCGGTTTGCGTGGTGTCCGGTACCATGTGTTCTCGCACGGTATGCTCGATCCTTGGTTCAAGCGGACGTATCCGCTGAAGCACATCAAGAAGCTCGCTTACTGGTGTTTGATCGAACGACACTTGCTCAAGCGCGCGGCGTCCGTAATTTTTACATGTGAAGCGGAGCGGTTACTCGCGCGAGAATCATTCCCATTTTATGAAGTCAATGAGGTGATTTCCGTGCTGGGTACGGCCCGCCCACCCGAGGTAGCGGTGCCAAAGAACGCAACTGGCATTAGGTCTACGGCGAAAAAGATTGTCTTTCTTAGCCGGATCCATGAAAAAAAAGGTTGCGACTTGCTGCTCGAGGCCTTCGCCAATCTCGCGAGCATACGTCCCGAATATGAACTGGTGATTGCCGGCCCAGGGGAAGCCTCGCTGGTCCGTCGCCTGAAGGAACGAGCGCATAGATTGCAAATTGCGGATCGAGTGACTTGGTGCGGCATGGTTAGTGGGATGGAAAAATGGTCGCTGCTCCGTTCGGCCGATGTTTTCTGCCTGCCGTCACATCAAGAAAATTTCGGGATCGCAGTGATTGAAGCTTTGGCATGCGGAATTCCAACGTTGATTACCAACAAAGTAAATATCTGGCATGAGATCGTCGAGAGTGGCGCTGGAATCGCAGACGACGATAGCGTTGAAGGAGTTCTGACGATGCTGTCGAAATGGGCTTCTTTGTCGGACGGCGAGCGTGATGCTATGAGGAAAGCTGCGTCGCTGTGCTTCGAAACGAAATTTCATATCGAACGCGCAAGCGAGAATTATATGTCAATTCTCGCATTGAAAAAAAATGATCGATTCCATGTCGAAAAGTACTCCAACTGACGGTGGATATGTCGCTGGGTATCCCGTGATCGAATTATGTCAGTCTGTAACAGATAATGGAAACTGGAAAGAACATGTCTGATAAACGCCGGCAGGATTTGTCGAAATTTCGCGTGCCAGATGGTTTCCGGGGGCGGTCGGCATGGTTTGTACAACTTTGGTGGCTTGTGCAGGCAACGGTCTTTCGTCATTCCCCCCAGCTTGCGTATGGTTTCCGCGCGTGGTTACTCCGCTGCTTCGGTGCGAAGGTCGGTGTGAATACCGTGATCCGGCCAAAGGTCACAATTACCTATCCGTGGAAAGTATCGATTGGCGACTTCTCCTGGATTGGGGATGACGCGGTACTTTACAGCCTCGGAGAAATCGAAGTACAGGCGCACGCTGTCATTTCGCAACGCAGCTATCTCTGCGCTGGCGATCATGATTATCGCGATGCTTCGTTCCCAATTCGCGGGCGGCCAATCATTATCGAGGAACAGGCGTGGCTCGCTGCCGATGTATTTGTTGCTCCGGGAACAGTGGTCGGCCGAGGAGCGGTCGTCGGTGCGCGTAGTTCGGTGTTTCAGGACTTGCCTGCGTGGACCGTGTGTGTTGGCAGTCCATGCCGCCCGGTCAAACCGCGAGAAAGCAATTGAAGTCTGCGAACACACCGGATTATGCGGATCGGAAGACAGTTTTTGAACGTGGATGCCAATCTAGACGTGGACAGAGCGATGTCAAATATTAATCATGCGTTGCGGAAAAGTCTGTCGACGAATTTCATTGGCCGATATGCGAACATTATTGTCCAGATTGTTGTCACCGGTATGCTGGCCCGCGTCCTAAGTCCGGCGGAGTTCGGCGTGATGGCTATCGTTTCTGTTCTGGTGACGTTCTTTTCGTTTGTCAGTGAAATGGGGCTGGGCCCTGCTATCGTGCAATTTCGTGATCTAGATCGATCTCAAATAGCTGGGTTATTCTGGGTGACAGTGGGCATCGGAGCTTTTGCCGGAGCGGTCTTTGCGGCTTGTGGGCCGCTTATCGCTCGGCTCTACGACAATGCGGAATATGTACACATTTCGTTTGGACTTGGCCTAACCATAGCGTTTTCCTGCTGGACAATAGTGCCGCTGGCGCTGCTGAGACGAGCACAGCGTTTTCGCGCAATAGTGATGATCGAGGTATTCTCTGCTGTGATTTCAGGAGCGATTGCCATCGGCGGTGCATATTATGGATTGGGCGTTTTTGCACTGGTCGTCAAAAGCGCGACATACGCATTTTTGATGTTCATATTTTTTATTGGTGTCTCCGAACTGCCCTACCGGTACACGTCGTCGATTCGTGGTATGCGTCACGTGTTTGCATATTCAACTTACCAATTCTTGTTCAACGTACTGAACTATTTTACGCGTAATCTCGATAAGCTGCTCATTGGTAAGGTAATGGGAGTGACTTCATTGGGTCTGTACGACATGTCGTATAGACTGATGCTGATGCCCGTGTCGAATTTGACCAGTGTCGTCGGACCTGCGATCCAACCGGTCTACGCAGCATATCAGCAAGACAGAAAAATGGTTTTTTCGTCTTATCAAAACCTATTGCGCACCCTCATTGTCATTGGCGGACTTGTCCAGGTTGTCAGTGTGATATGTGCGAAAGAGATTATTCTGGTTTTCTATGGGGTGAAGTGGCCGGGCGCAATTCCGATATTTTACATCCTTAGCTATTCGATTGGTGTGCAAATTGTATTGTCGTCGACAGGCGCGGTGTATCAGGCTCTCGGTCGCACAGATCTGTTATTTAAGACTGGATTGATCTCGACATTGACTACTGTCGGTGCGATTTTGGTCGGCGTTGTGTCACGGGACCTGCACGTCCTTTCTTGGCTGTTGGTCGCTGGTTTTTTTCTGAACGCGATACAGGGTTTTTGGATCCTTGCGAGAAAAGGCTTCGGAATGCGTGTGATTGATTTATTTATGCCATCGAGCAAGTGCGTTGCCGGCGCTATGATTGTCGGATTGTTATGTCTATCACTCGATCCGTATCTAAACATCGCGCAGCTCGGAGTCGCTATGACGCTCGTGGTGAAGATTTTAGTCATATCGATCCTCTATTTCATTGCTACAGTTTTGACGGGTGACATTGCGTTTGTAATGAATACTTGGGTCAGGCGGCGAGCTGTTTAATGTGTTGTATTCGGACGATCGTTATCGTCCATCGGATTCTATTTTTGAGGTCGCGGCGATGGATTTTAGAATTTGGAATGGTATCAGACTTCTCCTAAAGCTTAGATGGAAGGCGGCTTGTGCGCTTGTGCTCGGAATCTGGTATTCCTGCGCCAATAGAATAAAACGTAAGACGCTTCCGCATGGCGATGTGCAAGTGATAGTTTCATTGACGACATTTCACAAGCGCATTAATACCGCCTTCCTCACGCTGGAATCGCTGTTTGCTCAACGTGGAGTCCAATACGAAGTACATCTCCATCTTGCGAATAGTGACATGCTGAAAATAGGTGGCCGGTTGCCGGCCGCGATTGAACGACTGCGGCGACGAGGTCTTAAGGTTTTTTTTCACGAAGAAAACTTGAAATCGTATAAAAAGCTTTACTACACAATAATTCAGGGATACGACGTACCGATAGTAACTGCAGACGATGATATCTTATACCCTAATAAATGGCTGAAGAATCTCCTCGATGCGAGTAAAGACAACCCGGGTTGTATCGTTTGCTATCGTGGTCATGACCTCAATCTGGACCGAACTGGCACTGTCGATTCCTATAAAAGAATTTACGAGCGCGGACCAGTAAGCGGTGCAGAACCAAATTATTCGCTGATGCCCACTGGTTGTAGTGGCGTATTGTATCCTCCAGCCAGTCTGGCACGCGAGCTGATGGATCCTACTCTTTTCATGGAACTTGCTCCTACCTCCGACGATATCTGGTTCAAGCTCTGCAGCCTCGTCAGCGACGTTCGATGCGTTCGCGTTAGTCCGCGAAATGTCGAGTTTCTTTCGACACCCGACACGCAGAGGCATGCGCTATTCATCGAGAACGTCGACGGCGGTCAGAATGATAAGCAGATGAGAGCGTGCTTTGAGCGCTATCCTGAGGCCTTGCGGCATATCCGAGCTTGCAGGGCAAGAGATAATTAAGTAATTTGGTGGTGGTTGAAGATAAATTGATTTGCTGCGCCGTCCAATTCAATAGTGGGGTGGATTTAATGAAAATTTTCCCTTTCAATGAATGGTGTGAGATGGTCAGGCCCACGTTGTCCGGAATTAAATCGATGTTTGTAGTGTGTTTGGTCGCGACATGTGCTTATGGTGCTGCGGCGAGTGCATCGACAGCAGGCGATGGCGGCACAATAGCGCAGCACGGGTCGTCGCAGAAAATTATTATTAATGTCGATGTTGCTCGTCCTCCGGCGATGGCCGGTGATCGCAATATCGCAAATATTAGACGATATCTAGATGGTGCATCGTGGGAACGGCCGATTTCACAGGATACATGGGGGCGAATGAAGCCAATCGGCATAAAAAATATTCGACTGATAAATATTGAAAGCAATGTTGAGATTTCGGGTAAAGTCGATGGCTATGTGTCTGAATACGATTTTAGAAGGCTGACGCTCGCTCTTGCAGATTGCCGAAAATACCATTTGATTCCCCACATTGTTGTCGGACAAAAGACGCCGCCTTCTGCGCTGATTTTTGCCTCCGACTCTGCTGGCCCGACACTCGATAAGAAGGCTTATGCGGACTATGCCTATTCGCTATTGCATTACGTGGTAGTGCAGCAGGGATTTTCGTCGGCATCATTTGAGGTCGGCAACGAGCCCGACACTTCCGGCACACGTTGGCTTTCGCACGAATCGGGTGCGAAAGGCGGCATGTCGAGCTATGCGAAATATCTACAGCTTTACACTCTGTGGTCTAACGCGGCGGACAGACTAGCTAGGGAATATCCGTCTTCACTATTTCGTGTAGGCGGGCCTGCAATTACTCCTTACACGCTGAGCTATGGCCAAGTCGATTGGGCGAAACAGTTCATTGCCGATGTCGCCAGGAACAAACTTCGGCTCGATTTTTTTTCGTTCCACTCGTATGGAGATCAAGACGCATTGCCGGGAGCTGAGGGCACGGGGCCATATCCGTCCGTCGCACAACGAGTGACCTACTATCGCAGATTGCTGGCAACCGCCGGTCTGAAAAATACGTCTCTGTATGTGACGGAATGGGGCCCGAGTTCTAACGTAGACGCCCACGCGTACCCGATCAACGGAAACAATGTCGGGGCAGCGTGGTCCGCGCTGTTCATGGTGGCGATGGCGGAAAGCGGCGTTGACGAAGGGATGCTACTCGTATTGCGTGATGAGCCTGGCAGCCCCGGAGGTCGAGAAAATCGGGCATGGCCGGCTTTGCTCCTGTCCGACGGTCGAACGCCAAAACCACTTTACAACGTCGCACTTGCATTTTCAAAAATGGCGGATCGAGGTGTGTATGTGGACGGTGATAATCCCCATACACGCGTCATTGCTAGCGCCGATCGATCGAAGATTACGATAATGGCAATAAATTCAGATTGGGATTTCAGATCAAACACAGATTTGTCAAAGGAAACGTCGATTGCTACAGTTGTTAGAAATATAGATAGATCGCTAATCAATGTGCGGATATCTCAATACGCTATTGACGCATTGAATAGTAGCGACCCGGAGCAAAATATTGAAGGGACCCGTCCATGCACGGCCGCGTGCGAGTTGACAAAGGTGGGTGATAGATTAATGCGTGTCTCATCGGGCGAGATTGGCTTGCCCGTCGTTAAACTTCCTTCGTCATCGGTGACTCTGATAGAAATATCACGCGTAAATTGAGTGACTCGAAGGTGCATTGGTTGATTATTTTCATGGGGTGATCTCGTGAATAAAGTATTGCAGGATTATTTTAATATTATGGCGTGTAGATTAGGCGAGTGAAATTATGAAGCGAATTTACATCGCAATCGATCTGGCAGCCATTTTTATTTCGTTCAGTTCGACGGCGACATTGGCGCAGGCTGTTGTCCAACCGACGCAAGCTGGAACGTTGTCGCATAGTCATGGGAGCCGTGTGCAGCCCGGTGACGATATATCACTGAATCCATTGCTAGGTGCTCCGCGTGACAGGAGCTCGGATAGCAGTTTTGGTGCATGCAAGCCGCGTGTTCGTAGTGGAGTTGGAGGCTCCTTCCGCAAGGGCCGAGCGAACGTCGCTCCTCATGTGCCATCAACCGACTATGTACTCGGCGGCCCTCCAGACTATGAATATCAGGCTACCCTGGGTGATAGCTTGGTGCCACGCGGCGTGTCAGGTGACAATGACTCGGGCGTCGCGCTAGAGCAAGCAATGGTCGGTGCTGGATCCAGTGATGCGGCCAATACTTCGTCGGTCGATGCCCCTGTTCGACGGGGGAAAAAAGGAACTGCGTCTCTTCTTATAAGCGGACGTGGGCGCGACGTGGTTCGTTCTTCATCATCCATATCGTCACCGCTCAATTCGACAGGCGCGTCAGATTCGAACGGCGGTCGATCAGACGTATACCGCTCGCCGTGGTGATTTGTAACAAATAGGTCGAGAGAACGGCGGGGAGGCGATCAGATCGTAGACGCCGGCGACACATACCGGCGATTACTGCATTGGCGACGGATCTTGCGCACCCTCATAAATCGATTCGCGCGGCAGCTTCATGTGCCGCCAACGGGCCGCAACGAGACTGTTGACGCGGGCGCGGGCTCGGTGCATGACGAGTTCTCCCACCCATTGGCGGCCTGGCGCTCGACCATATGTCGTGTCCGACTTGAGCGAAAGATCTGAGATTCCGTGCGTGGGGGCTGAGACATGGACCGCAAGCCATCGATCATCTCGGTGAACAACGCTTTCGTCCACGATCAGTTAACGGCTTTCACACATCTGGCGTCGACTAAATTTGACCGCGGTCGCCGTAGCACGCCAACACTCAGTAAAACCGAAATGGAGTAGTGACGTTACCACGGTGAGATTGAACGCTCAGGAGGGGGTATTTGGCCAGCCCCATTCGGTGGAAAAATTTTCGGGCAGAGCTTACCGCGCTCGGAGAAAAAAACGCACGCACCAGAGTTGTCTATTGCGTTTTTGCCGGGGCCACGGACGGGCCCCCGACTTCACTGATCCGTTTTATCGCTGTGCGATCCTCAGTGTTTTTTCCTCTGTTTGCGCCGCACCCACATCCGGCCGCCCAATACTGTAATACTCAACCCCCAACTCCCCCATCGCCTCCGGCTCATAAAGATTCCGCCCATCGAAGATCACCGGCTCATTCAGCAATTCCACCAGCGCCGCGAAATTCGGGCTCTTGAACACCTTCCACTCGGTAACGATCACCAGCGCGTCGGCGCCGGCCGCAGCCTCTTCCGACGTCGCGACGAACTGAAGCCTTGCATGCGCCCCAGGATCGTCGCCAAGATCGAGCGCGAGCACGCGCCGCGCTTCCTCCGCCGCAACCGGATCGTAAGCGCGAACGCTCGCACCGCGCTTCAGCAACCCGGCGATCAGATCGCGGCTCGGCGCCTCGCGCATGTCGTCGGTATTGGGCTTGAACGCCAGCCCCCACAGCCCGAACGTGAGCCCCGACAGATCTTCCCCGAACCGCTCCGAAATCTTCTCGAGCAGCACCTTCTTCTGCGCATCGTTGACCGCTTCGACGGCTTCCAGAATCCGCAGCGACTGGCCGTATTCGGCAGCGGTCTGCACCAGCGCGCGCACGTCCTTCGGAAAACACGATCCGCCGTAGCCGACCCCGGCATACAGGAAGTCGTAACCGATCCGCGGATCCGAACCGATGCCGCGCCGCACGGCCTCGATATCCGCGCCGACGCGATCGGCCAGATTCGCCAGCTCGTTCATGAACGAGATGCGCGTCGCGAGCATCGCGTTCGCCGCATACTTGGTGAACTCGGCCGAGCGCACGTCCATATAGCGCGTCCGCTCATGATTGCGGTTGAACGGCGCATACAGCCGCTTCATCTGTTCGCGCGCACGCTCGCCGGCTTCGTCGGAATCGGTGCCGATCACGATGCGGTCCGGGCGCATGAAATCGTCGACGGCCGCACCTTCCTTCAAAAACTCCGGATTCGACACGACCGAGAATTCATGGCGCACGCCGCGCCGCGTGAGCTCGGTCGCGATCGCATCGCGCACGTGCAGCGCGGTGCCCACCGGCACGGTCGACTTGTCGACCACCACCTTCGCGCCGGTCATGTAGCGCCCGATGTTGCGCGCAGCGGCGAGCACGTATTGCAGATCGGCGGAACCGTCCTCGTCGGGCGGCGTACCGACGGCGATGAACTGGATGTCGCCGTGCGCGACGCTCGCTTCGATATCGGTCGAGAACTGCAGCCGGCCGCTCGCGCGATTGCGATCGATCAGCTCCTTCAGGCCCGGCTCGTGAATCGGTACGCCGCCGCCGTTCAGGATGTCGATCTTGCGTTGGTCGACGTCGACGCAAAACACGTCGTTGCCGATTTCGGCGAGGCAAGCGCCAGTGACGAGGCCTACGTAGCCGGTACCGATGATGGTGATCTTCATGTTGCGGTATGGAGAAG
>JACZKY010021673.1_pt1 | contig 24428 bp, 20 predicted proteins | sample 8237611 | NCBI WGS metagenome assembly JACZKY01 (sample SAMN16148055, study PRJNA663545) | marine sediment metagenome | biome: sediments and biomass from bioreactor inoculated with such sediments; feature: coastal sediments; material: methane- and iron-fed bioreactor; isolation source: Bothnian...
GCTCCTGCGGAGTTGTGCCCCACATGCCGACCAAGGAATATGATGTCGGCTGTCCGGGGTACCCCAGGGAGAGTATTTCGTCCGGGAGTGGGGCGCTCCTTGCGATGGGGGGGGACACTCCTATTATTTTCGACGAAGAAACCAGGAATGTCCCCCGCTTCCTCAGTCGCGCGCCTTGCCGGCGCGGCGCATCGACGCTCTCGATGCGACGCCGTATTTATGAAAAGGACCACTAGGCGATGACGATCGGCGTAAAGAAAGTGGCGCGTCCCAGGGAGATGTCGTTCCCGGAGTCGCTGTACCTCGTGGAGATCGTGAAGGGGCTGGGCGTCACGATGGGGCACCTCCTCTCGAACATCGTCCGCCAGGAGGGGATCAAGACGATCGAGTACCCCGAGGTCCGGCGGCGGATGCCCGCCCGGTTCCGCGGGCGGCACCGGCTGATGAAGCGCCCGGCCGGGAGCCCCCGCTGCGTGGCGTGCTTCTGTTGCGCCACGGCGTGCCCGGCGAAGTGCATCACGATCGTCTCGGGGGAGTCGCCCGACCCGGCGATCGAGAAGTACCCGGTGCGGTTCGACATCGACATGCTCCGGTGCGTCTTCTGCGGACTGTGCGTCGAGGCGTGCCCGTGCGACGCGATCCGGATGGACACCGGGTGGTTCACACCCCCGGACGACACCCGGGAGAAGCTCATCTTCACGATCGACATGCTTCTGGAGAAGTAGGGGAGAGATGGAACCGGTCCTCTTCATCCTGTTCGGGGCGATCGCGGTCTGCGGCGCGATCATGGTGGTGACGCGGAAGCACCCGATGGCGTCGGCCCTCTACCTGATCCTGACCCTGTTCGCGGTGGCGGCCCTCTTCGTGCTGCGCCAGGCCCACTTTCTCGCGGCGATCCAGGTGATCGTCTACGCCGGGGCGGTGGTGGTGCTGTTCGTCTTCGTCATCATGCTGATCAACGTGCCGGAGAACCGCCTGCCGGTGGAGCGCGCCACGGCGGTGCGCGTCCTTGGCGTGGTCGCCGCGGGGCTCCTCCTCCTCGAATCCGCGGTCCTGGCGCGCCGTCTCTCGATGCCCAAGGCTCCGGGCCCCGAGGTGGGGACGGTGGAGGCCGTGGGGCGCGCGCTGTTCACCGACTACCTGCTCGCGTTCGAGGTCACCTCGGTGCTGCTCCTCGCCGCCGTGATCGGCGCGATCGCCCTGGCGAAGAAGAAGATCTGACAAGGCGGGAGATGGAATGATCCAGCCGTCGGCATACCTGCTTCTCTCGGCGATCCTGTTCTGCATCGGGGTCGTGGGGGTGGTGGCGCGCAAGAACGTGCTCATCATCCTGATGAGCGTCGAGCTGATGCTGAACGGCGTGAACGTGGCGTTCGTCGCGGCCGGCTCGTACCTGGGCGACGCCGCCGGCGGGGTCTTCGCCTTCATGGTGATGACCGTCGCGGCGGCGGAGGCGGCGGTGGGTCTCGCGCTGCTGATCGCCCTGTACCGGCTGAAGGAAACGGTCGACATCACGGAGCTCAAGGTCCTCAAATGGTGAGCGGCATCCTCGACTACCTGTGGCTGGTGCCGGCGCTTCCGCTGCTGGGGGTGATCCTGAACGGCGCGATCGCCCTGTTCGCCGAACGGCCCTTCCTCCTTTCGGAGGCCGGGTTGCCGTTGCCGGGGGGTCACGGGGCGCATGGCCACGACGCCGGGCCCGCGTCCCACGGACCCGCGGCCCACGGGGCTTCGGACTCGCACCACGAGTCGCCCGCGTACCGGAAACTCGTCGCCTTCATCGCGCCGGCGGTGGTCGGCGCGGCCTTCGTCGTGTCCCTCCTGTGCGTGCTGTCGCTCGCCTCCCGACCCGCGGACGGGCGGACCTTCGTGCAGATCCTCTTCCCCTGGATCCAGGCGGGGTCGCTTCTCGTCCCGGCGGGCCTCCAGCTCGACCCGCTCTCCTCGGTGATGGCCCTGGTGGTCACCGGCGTCGGGTTCCTCATCCACGTCTACTCCGTGGGGTACATGTCCCACGAACGCGCCTTCGCGCGGTATTTCGTCTACCTCAACCTGTTCATGTTCGCCATGCTCACCCTGGTGCTGGCGAACAACTACCTCCTGATGTTCGTCGGCTGGGAGGGCGTGGGGCTCTGCTCGTACCTGCTGATCGGCTTCTGGTACGAGAAGCAGAGCGCCTCCGACGCCGGGAAGAAGGCGTTTGTCGCCAACCGGATCGGCGATTTCGGCGTCCTCCTGGCGATGTTCCTCGTCTTCTGGACCTTCGGCTCCCTCTCCTACACCGAGGTCTTCGCGAAGGTCCCGCTGCTCCGGGAGAGCGGGGTCCTGACCACCGGCCTCGCCACGGCGATCACCCTGCTCCTGTTCCTCGGCGCCACCGGCAAGTCCGCGCAGATCCCGCTGTACGTCTGGCTCCCCGACGCGATGGAAGGCCCCACGCCCGTCTCGGCCCTCATCCACGCGGCGACGATGGTCACGGCCGGCGTCTACATGGTGGCGCGCTCCAGCGCCCTCTTCCTTCTGGCTCCCGACACGATGATGGTCGTGGCGGTCATCGGAGCGGTCACCGCGATCTTCTCCGCGACGATCGGCATCTGCCAGACCGACATCAAGCGGGTCCTGGCCTACTCCACCGTCTCGCAGCTCGGGTACATGTTCCTCGCCTGCGGCGTGGGGGCGTTCACCGCGGGGATCTTCCACCTGATGACCCACGCGTTCTTCAAGGCGCTCCTCTTCCTCGGCTCCGGCTCGGTGATCCACGCCCTCTCGGGAGAGCAGGACATGCGGAGGATGGGGGGGCTGAGAAAATACGTCCCCGTCACGTTCCTCACGATGTTCGTCGCCACGCTGGCGATCGCGGGGATCCCGGGGCTGTCGGGCTTCTTCTCCAAGGACGAGATCCTGTGGCAGGCGTACTCGTCGACCCACGGGAGCCCGGTTCTCTGGGTGGTGGCCGCCGCCGCCGCGGGGATCACCGCCTTCTACATGTTCCGGCTGATCTTCCTCACCTTCTTCGGCGCCTCCCGGATGGCCCCCGAGGTGGAGAAGCACGCCCACGAGTCCCCATGGACGATGACCGTGCCGCTGTCGATCCTCGCGGTCCTGTCGGTCGCCGGCGGGTGGGTCGGCATCCCGGCGGTCCTGGGCGGGAGCAACCACTTCGAGCATTGGCTGGCGCCGGTCTTCCACCCCGTCGCCGCGGCGGGCGCCCATGGGGCGGCCGCGGAAGTCGCCCACGGAGTGGCGGCGGGCGCGGCTCACGCCGCGGAGGCGGGAGTCCATCATTCCACGACCCTGGAGATCGGCCTGATGGCGCTGTCGGTCGGGATCGCCCTGTGCGGCATCGCCCTGGCGTACTTCCTGTACCGCGTGCGCACCGGGAAACCGGACGAGATCGCTTCGAGGTGGCCGAACCTCTACGACATCGTGTACCACAAGTATTACATCGACGAGTTCTACGAGTGGGCGGTGATCCGAAGGATCGTGGACCTCTCCACCGGTCTCTGGCAGATGTTCGACGCCCTCTTCATCGACGGGATCGTCAACGGCGTCGCCGGCCTCGTGCGCGCCGCGGGCGACCGGGTGCGCCGGATCCAGAGCGGGGTCGTCGGCGGCTACGCCTTCTCCCTGCTGGCGGGCGCGGTCCTCCTCGTCGGGTACATCCTCTACCGGAGCGTGCTCCAATGACCGGCGTCGCGCTGCTCGACCAGCACCTCCTGTCGGTCCTGATCGCCCTGCCGATGATCGGCGCGGCGCTGCTCCTGTTCTTCCCGCGGGAAGGGCACGGCCCGATCCGGAACTTCACGCTCCTCGTGACGATCGCGGAGTTCCTCCTCTCCCTTCCCGTGGTGCTGCGCTTCGACGCGGCGACGGCGGGGATGCAGCTGGTGGAGCGGGTCCCCTGGATCCCGCAGTACGGCATCTCCTACATCGTCGGTGTGGACGGGATCTCGCTCTGGATCCTGCTGCTCACCACCTTCATCATGCCGATCACCATCCTGTCGACCTGGTCCGCCGTCGAGAAGCACGTCAAGGAGTTCATGGTCTTCATGCTCGTCCTCGAGACGGCGATGGTGGGCGTCTTCGTCGCCACCGACCTGTTCCTCTTCTACATCTTCTGGGAACTGGTCCTCATCCCGATGTACTTCCTGATCGGCGTGTGGGGGGGCGAGCGGCGGCTCTACGCCGCGATCAAGTTCTTCCTCTACACCTTCGTCGGCTCGGTCCTGATGCTGGTCGCGATCATCGTCCTCTACTTCCACCATCACGCGGTCACCGGGATCTACACCACGGACCTGATGAAGCTCTACGAGCTGACGATCCCCGTGAAGCTGCAGCTGTGGCTCTTCGCGGCCTTCTTCCTCGCCTTCGCCTTCAAGGTGCCGATGTTCCCGTTCCACACGTGGCTGCCCGACGCGCACGTGGAGGCGCCGACGGCGGGCTCCGTGATCCTGGCGGCCGTCCTTCTGAAGATGGGGACGTACGGGTTCCTGCGGTTCGCCATGGCGCTGTTCCCCGTCGCCGCCTCCGACTGGACGCCCCTGATCGCGACCCTCGCCGTGATCGGGATCATCTACGGCGCGCTGGTGGCGATGGTGCAGAAGGACGTGAAGAAACTGGTCGCCTACTCCTCCGTGTCGCACCTGGGCTTCGTCATGCTGGGCCTGTTCGCCTTCAACCTGCAGGGGATCGAGGGTGCAATCCTCCAGATGGTCAACCACGGCGTCTCCACGGGGGCGCTCTTCCTCATCGTCGGGATCATTTACGAGCGCCGCCACACCCGCCTCATCTCCGAGTTCGGCGGGCTGTCCAGGGTGGTGCCGGTCTTCTCCCTCTGCTTCATGGTCGTCACCCTCTCCTCGATCGGCGTTCCCGGCACGAACGGCTTCGTCGGCGAATTCCTCATCCTCCTGGGGGCGTTCAAGGCCCAGAAATGGTACGCCGTCGTCGCCGCGACCGGGGTCATCTTCGCGGCCGTCTACATGCTCTGGATGTTCCAGCGAGTGATGTACGGGAAGGTCACGAACGAGGCGAACCTTCGGCTCACCGACATGAACGGGCGGGAGATCGCGTACATGCTCCCGCTGCTGATCTTCATCCTCTGGATCGGGGTCTACCCGCAGCCGTTCCTGCGGCGGATGGACGCATCCGTCAACGCGTTCGTCACGCGCTTCGAGGCGAAGAAACAGGCGGCGCTGGCCGGCTCCCCCGCGGGGGAGACGATGCTCGTCCGCTACTTCGACGGGAAGAAGTGAACGCGCGATGACGCCGATTCCCTTCGATCAGGCCGCGCTGGTGCAGGGTCTCTACGGCATCCTCCCCGAGCTCGTCGTGATCGCCACGGCGATCGCGGTCCTGCTGGCCGATCTGGTCCTCCCCGAGCGCGGGAAGAAGCGATTGTGCCACCTGGGGATCGCCGGCACGGCGGCCGCGATCCTGGCGACCCTGTCGCTGGGCTCCGTGCGGATCGACGGGTTCTCCGGGATGATCGTCCAGGACGGGGTGGGTCTGTTCATCACCCTGACGATCCTGGCCGTGACGCTCCTCACCCTGCTGATGGCCACCGGCTACTCCGAGTGGGAGGGGACGCAGAAAGGGGAGTTCTACGCCCTGCTCCTCTTCTCCACCGCCGGGATGCTCTTCATGGCGAAGGGGACGGATCTCATGACCGTCTTCCTCGGGCTGGAGACGATGTCGATCCCCATCTACTGCCTGGTCGGCTTCCACCGGGACCGGATGACGTCGCTGGAGGGGGCGCTGAAATATTTCCTCCTCGGGGCGTTCGCCTCGGGGTTCCTTCTCTACGGGATCGCCCTGATGTACTCGGTGACGGGGACCACGAAGATCCCCGCGATCGCGGGGATGATCGGCGACCTGCGGCTCTACGGAAACCCGGTGTTCGTGGCGGGCGTGGGGCTGCTCCTGGTCGGATTCGCCTTCAAGGTGTCGCTCGTCCCCTTCCACATGTGGACCCCCGACGCCTACCAGGGGGCGCCCACGGTGGTGACGGCCTTCATGGCCGCCGGCGTGAAAGCCGCCGCTTTCGCGGCGCTCCTGCGCGTGACGCTGCTGACCTTCCCGGCGCTCGGTTCCGTGATGACGAACATCCTGTGGGTCCTCGCGTTCCTCACCATGACGGTGGGGAACCTGTCGGCCCTGCTCCAGGACAACTTGAAGCGGATGCTCGCCTACTCCTCGATCGCGCACGCGGGGTACATCCTCGTCGGGCTGGTCGCGGGGGACGTCGCGGGCGGGCAGGCGGCCCTCTTCTACCTGCTGGTGTACGCCTTCATGAACCTGGGCGCCTTCGGCGTGGTCATGCTGCTCGCGCACCGGGAGGACGACGGCTACGATATCGGGAACCTCGCGGGGATCGGCTTCCGGTACCCGGTGCTCGGCGGACTGCTCACGCTCTTCCTGGTGTCGCTGGCGGGGATCCCGCCCACCGCGGGCTTCGTCGGCAAGTTCTACCTGTTCAGCGCCGCGGTGAAGAACGGCTACGTCGGGCTGGCCGTCCTCGGCGTGCTGAACAGCGCCGTGTCGATCTACTACTACCTGCGGCCGGTCGTCTACATGTACATGCTCCCGGCGCCCGCCGTGATCGAGGCTCCCCGGCCTCCCCGCACCGCCTTCTCCCTCGCACTGTGCGCATCCGCCGCGGTCGTGATGGTGCTGGGCATCGTTCCCCGCTCCGTCCTCGAGTTCGCCGAGCGCTCCGTCCTCTCCCTGCTGATGTAAGTACCGCGGCCCGGAGATGAAGGCCGCCGGGCTGCTGCTCGCGTAAAGCTTCAATCCCCCAGGGCTTCCATCCACATCCCGAGTCGCGTCACGCACTCTGCCGGGGTGACGATCCGGAACGGAAGCGACGATTTCCTTGCCAAGGCCCCGAAATCTTTCCGGTCGCCCGTGACCAGCAGGTCACATTTTCCCTGGATGGCGGATACGATTACCGGCACATCCTTGTCGGCGATCGTTCCGCGATACCGCTCGATTTCTTTCCATTCCGGCAGCGGAACAATTTCCAGTTCGAGAATTTTGCGGTACCGGCGCCAGGCGGGAAGGGCACGGGGAAGTTTCTTCCGAAGCGTTCGTTCGATCTCGACGATATTGTGTTCCCCCGTCATCATGTGCAGGCCGGAGATACGGGCCAAGACCAGGTCGAGAAGGATGCGCGGCGGCCCGACCTCGGAGATCAGTCCGGAAACGACGACGTTCGAATCAAGGAAGACGCGGACGCTTTTTCCGGGCATATGACGCCTCGAAGGTTCCGTCCCGTTCGGCGGCGAGTTCTTTCAGTATCTGTTCCGCGGTCAGCCCGGAGTCTTCCAGGATGCGACGGATTTCCCCGCGTGCTTCCTCGATTTCAGGGCGATACGGCGCGATCAGGACGCTGGCCCCGAGCGGAATCACCCGGACGCGCTTCCCCTCGTCCAGATGGCTGGATGTACGGATGGATTTCGGAATCGTCAACTGTCCGCGCTCGCGGATCTCGGCATCGACCGGCAGGATCCCGCCCATGGGTGCAACCTCCTTCCCGACATATTTCTGAATTCAGAATATCACAATGCGAGACAGGAAATTTCTTTTTTCGGATGAAGACCTCGCGCCGGCGTGCGATCCCTCGGTGGGCGTTCGAGTAGGTGCCGTAGTAATGGGCGAGTTGGGTCCCCGGTCGGGAATGTGCGAAATGAGGCGGGCGATCCATTCCAGGCAGTCGTAGTCCCGGTAGCCGGACGACACAAGGGGATGGGGCAGCCGCAGGAGCTCGGGCTGGGGATGTCGTTCCGGCCGATCCCGGCGCTCTTGCTGGCGGCGGATGCGAGCTGGATCGACTGGTCTGGGAGCATGAAGTCGTCGACCCTTACCCTTTCGAATCCCGACAACCCGTCCGCGCCCCCCCGCCATCACGCGGACTTCGGTGCTCGACTGGAAGGACCAGTACGTTCTCGCGATCGGCCTGGCCTGGGATCTCTCGGACCGGGTCGTCCTACGCGCCGGGTACAACGACGGGAAGAACCCGATCCCCTCCAGCACGGTCAACCCGCTTCTCCCCGCATCCCATGAACAGACATTGACGTGCGGGGCCGGATACGCGTTGCGTGGAGGGTGGAAGATCGACGCGGCGCTCGAGTACATGCTCGACAAGAAGGTGACGTACGACAACCCGTCCTCCCCACTCGGGAACGGCGCCACGGAGGAGTGGCACGTCATCGGCCTGATCGTGATGGTCCGGGCGGACCAGGTAGGTCCGCCCCCAAAATCCTGCAATGTCCGCTGCGTTAAGTTCTTGTTTACGTCACCAAAGGAACACGGATGAGCTATTTTTTTGTCCCCTGGATTTGATCAACTTGTGTACATATCACCGATGTCCCCTGGGACGCATTCCAGGTATCTTTGCCCGTAAAAGAATTAAAATTTCCGGATACGGCAACAGTGTAATTTTCGGTAATCGTAAATGTACCGCTAGGATAGCTAGCAATCCAACCGGCATTTTGTCCAGCGAGGGCCCCCCCTGCAAAATACGGGTCCCCACCAACACTCCCCGATAGGCTATTCCCAGTCTGGATAATTGATAGGTCGAAGGGCGGGAAAATCCCCTCCCCGCAACCATTATCTGTTCCTACTGTTACGATGTTCCATGTTCCGGTCATTGGACTAGGAGGAGGGGGAGGGGTGGAGGATTTTACGCCTTGAATATTTGTTGTTCCGGAACAGACCACCGGGCCTGTTTGGGTAGATCTGAAATCCCATGATGCACTCCCAGCAAGGTTGTTCCCACTGACAGTGACTGACATTGACTTTACGGTCACCCAACCGTTATCGTCTGGCTCGAAATATTGGCCCGTCCAGGCGACGACATTGCCGTTCACCGTGCCTGGGAACGTGTTCCCCTCTGTAGTCACTGTAATGTTATTACCGTTTTGGGTGACGGTTATCTGGTAAGAAGGATCCGTTTCCACCACCCCACCACAAACCCTACGATCTACCGTTTCGGTGATAGTCCAGGTACCGCTGACATCGGCCGGAGTTCCACCACCGCCGCCGGTACTGGTACTGGTTTCTGTACCGTCACTTCCACAATATGAGAAGAGAAACGCCGCTGCTATCCATAACATCATCATGATCACCGTGATTATCGACTGCCTATGCCCCCTCATGATTTTCCTCCTCCCTGTCGAAATTTAAGATCTCCGGTGTTGGAACCGTTGTTCGTTTGCCGGGGACCGGACGAGTCAACGGGTTGGATCACGAAAGGAGGTCCCCTGATCAAATCTTCCCCTCTTCAGGTCTTCAGGCTAATAATGCGGTACGCTCGTATCGCCCGAACAACACCCGGATATAGCCACTTCCTTCGCCCGGCGGTAGATTCTCAACTCCGCAACCATTAGCCTGCGAGGCAGAAGTGGGCACAACATGATGCTCCTTCCCGGAAGAGGCCTGCCGAATAGCGAAGCCGGAGGCCGGGTGGAGGGAGTATGCCCGGCCCTGACGGCTTCTCGACAGCGGCACCGGCCGCCTCGACCCTGGGGAGAAGTTGCGCGCCTCCGGGGAGATCAGTCGGATGAACATCCCTCCGTAGTCTGGTCATCGAATGGCTCCTTCCGCGGGATCCAGCCTCGGGGAACGCCGAGGATCAGCCGCAGTTCCTCGAAGTCCAGGAAGACGGTGTAGCGCGGGAAGTGCGACTTCGTTTTTCCATCAACCCGCTCCACCGTGCCCACGACCATCCGGCGACGCAGCCGGTCGCGGTAAATCCTGAGAATGTAGTCGTCCTGGATCAGCCGCCCCCCCAAGCAATCGGTCGCCCATGCGCGGGCAGATCCCGTACGTTGGGCGGCATCGTAAACCACGCGAGGTGACCGATAGGGTACAGATCTTTAGAAAAATAACGGCGTACTGAAATTCTTCTCCCTGCAGCAGGATGTTGACCGGGAATTTTTTCCCGCCCCTGCTTCCGTGAGAAAGGCGATTCGAGTGTTTTAGAAAGTTTCAGTTATCCGGTATCAGAGGATATTCCGAGGATTCGATCCGGATGGAAGCGTCGGTGGGTCAGGCGATGAAGGCGCCTTTACTGCTCCACCGGGACGGGGATGGACGGGGTGGACTGGAGGATCGCTTTCAGATCGGGCGAGGGGGTAACGCCAAGGACGTCGGAAAGCGTCTGGCAGCACCTTCTGTACGCCGCGTGGGCCTCCGCGGCGCGTCCCATCCGCATGTTGCAGACGATCAGCCCGCGGCACATCTCTTCGGAGAGGGGGTCGACCTCCAGCCCTCGCTGGTACGAATCGATCGCCTTGCCCCACTTCCCGGCCTGCTCCCAGTGGCGGCCCGCCTGCACCACCGCCCACAGGAACCGGCTCCGGAGGCGCTCGCGGTACGTGACGATGCCGGAACAGAAGGTCTCCCCGGCAAGGAACGTCCCCCGGTACAGGGCAATCGCCTTCTCCAGCAGGCGTACGATCTCCCGGTCGTCGGGGGGTGGCTCGTCCGGTTTCCGGGTGATCCCCGCGCGCCCCAGGATCCGCTCGAACACCCACGCGTCCACCCAGCAGTGCCGGTTGTTGAGCGTGAGGCGGCCGTCGCGCAGGAGGACGGACCGGTCGTCTCCGAGCAGTTTGCGGAGCCGCTTCAAGGTAGTCGCCAACGCCTGGTGCGCAAGATCGCCGTCCGCCTCGGGCCAGAGGATTTCGCTCACCTGCTCATCGGGCACTTCCCTTCCCCCCAGGGCAATCAGCACCTTGAGCAGCAGCAACGGCTTCTGCCGGACTTTCCGGGCGAACGGAAGGGGCTTCCCGTCGACCACCAGGTCGAACCGGCCAAGGGTGTACACCTTCACCTGCCAGGGCCACTCCTCCAGGTCCAGGTCGCCCTGGCCCGGGAGGAGCCGGTTCTTACGGATCATCTCCCGCACGAAGGAAGTCTCGATCCCTTCCCGCAGGGCGCGGTCCGCAATCTGCGCGAGAAATCCCGGGTGCCAGAAATGGCTCCCCAGGAGCCCGAGTTCTCTACCGATCCGTAGCGCCTCCCGCATCCTGGCGATGCCGCCATCGACATCTCCATCCTCCGTCAGGAAGACGGACTCCAGAAGCGTGGAAAAGTAGGAAAACCTGTCACAAATGTGGAACTTCTCGATCCGGCGTGCCTCCGCGAGAAGGGCGCGCGCCTCCTTGCGGTTGCCCAGGGCGCGCATCACGAGGGCTCCCTCGATCCGGTTTATGTGAATGACCCACACGAAACCGGATTTCATCACCAGGTCGGTGTTCGTCCTCCAGTGCCGTTCGGCCCGCGCCAGATGCCCCCGCTCCAACGCATCCCAGGAAGCGATGTAATGGTAGAAGGCGGCATCATGCGACATCGCTTTCGGAAGGAGGGCGGCCATCCGGCGGAAAGTGTTTCTTGCCGCACCAAATTCCCCTTGATGCATCTCCGCAAGCGTCGCTTGACCGAGGAGGAACATGTCGAGAACGTGCAAACCGAAGGCCTCCGAGACCTTGAGCCCCTCCGCGGCAACCGCGATGCATCTTGGGTATTCCGCCATGAAAAGAAGGTTTACGGCGGCAGACAGCCGTATCTCGATCCGCGCGATCGGGGACACGTCTTTTTCCCCCAGGAGGGGCTCCAGGGATGCGAACAGCGCATCCACCTGGCTGCTGTTGACCCCTCGCCAGATCCAATACATAAACGCGGAACCGAGCAGCTCGACCTTCAGGGGAATGTCGGAAATCCCGTCCGCCATGGCCCGGGCGCGGGCGGCCCATGGCAATCCGTCCACGCCTGCAGGCACCCGGAGCACAAGCCCCCGCAGCATGGCGCAGAGGGTCCGCGCCTCGATTTCCTGCGAGGGGAATCCACCGAACTCGCGGTGAAGATCATCCAGCGTGGAAAGAAAGATGTCGAGGTACTCATACCCGGTCTTCTCGAACCAGACCGCAAGGACGACGCCGGACCAGGACAAAAACGCTCCCGCGGCGTCCCGCTCCTGCCGGAACCGCGCAAGCGCCTCTTCGAAAAGACGCCGCCCCGTTGCCGGGTCGAACGGAACGATTGCCACGCCCAACCAGTAGGAGAGCCACGGAACCTCTTCCAGTTTTTCCTTTGGAAATGCGCGGATCATTTCCTCCAGGGTCCGGAACCTCCCTTGCGCGACGAGCGACGGGGCCTGGGAAAGTACGACGGGGACGAGCCCGCCCCAGTCCCCCGATTCCCGCATCGGCTCGACGGCCTCTTCCCAATAGCCGGATCCGGCGAGAATCGCGGCGGCGGCGCGCAGCAAACGATGGCTTTCTTCGCCGGCCATCTCCTCCTTCGCCCGGGCCAGCAGGAATTCCCGGAAGAGCTGGTGGTACCGGTACACCGTTCCCCCGTCGGGAAGAACTTCCGTGAAGCAGTTGTGGCGGTGAAGGTACGACAGGAACCGCCCGGCCTCCTGCTGCCCCGTCACCTTCCCCGCCATATCCGACGTCATCCGCGGCAGGAAGGCGCTCTTCATCAGGAAGCCCCGGGTCTCCGGAGTCAACTTTCCGAAGGTTTCGCTTGCGAAATAGTCGAAGATCTCCTGGGGAGTGCCCAGTGCGCTGGGGCGGGTAGACACCTTCCCGCGGCGGTGCGCGCGCATCAGGATCGCGATCCCCGCGGCCCATCCGCCGGTTTTTTCCTGCAGGTCGCGCACCGCTTCGCGGTTCGGGGATGCGTACCCGCTGCGGTCCACCATCCCCCGCGTCTCGGAAAGGGTGAAGCGGAGATCGTCCGACCCGAACTCCCCCATCTCCCGGTTGGCCAGGAACCTGGAGAAGACGATGGGGGGAGGGCCGCGGCTGATCAGGATCGCCCGGATCCCTTCCGGGAGGAACGACATCCCGTCCCGGACCACTTCGTGAAAGGGCGAATCGGCAGGAACACCGTGACAGTCGTCGATCACGATGATGCCGGGAGACGCAAGTCGGGAAAACAACTCCTCGAAAAAACGCCTCGTGAACGCCGGGAGGCCGGGAAGATATTCCGGCGTGAGGACGGGAAGCGGCTTCCGTTTCCGCGGGGCGGCTTTCCGGGCTGCAAGCCCGAGGTAATAGAAACAGGTGGCTATGTCGTCGTCTCTGGGATCTACCTGGTACCAGATGCAGGGGAGTTTCCTTGCGGCGACGTAACTGCTGACCAGGGTGGTCTTGCCGGAACCGGGGGGTCCGGAAATCCAGAGGATCGGCCGTTTCAGCCTGCGGTCCAACGCCCGGAAGAGCCGGTCGCGAGGATAACATCCGGTCGGTGTCGGGCGGGTGATTTTCGAGACGGAAGCCCGTTCCACACCCATGCCGCATCCCCCCGCCGGGATTCGGGGCCGGAGAACCAGACGAAACGAAAATACAACTCATTTCTAAAACGATGTTTGGGGGAATGTCAACGGAATATTTCCGCAATAGTGGTAAGAAGTCCGATCCGGTCAGCGGGGTGTGACTACCTGCAATCGTTCCCCAGCGGCATCACGGTTGAGGGCGGCGTCGAACGAGGAAAAGAGGACGTCCGGTCCGGCCGGAGCGGAAGCGATGGCCACCGCCGAGGAAAGGCGGATCGCGTCGAACCCCCGGATGGTGTATTTCGCCGCCAGCCGTCCGGCCTCGACCTCCCGGAAATCGACGACCGCCAGCCGATCCCAGTCCCACCGCAACGCCCGGGACGCGACGCCGCACGCGCTCTTCTAGAGGTCGCCCGCACGCATTCTGCGGCTCAGGGCGGAAACCGCCTCAGGATAGGCCACCCGGCAGGTGGCGACGACCTCCGCTTCATCGACCCACTCCCTGACGGTGACTGAATGGGCTCCCTCGACGTAGAGCTTGACCAACGCGCTCGTGTTGAGAAACAGGATCACCGGCGGCTCTCGAGCCCCGCCTCCGCCAGCGGTGCCAAGGTTCCGATGGTCGCCTGCAAAGGACCTCCTCGAGGGGTGCACCGGCGGGTGCAAATAACCGGCATTTTCGTTGTGAAAATGGAGTCTTGCGCAGATGGTCTCGTTCCTCGGAATCGGCCTGAAATGCCCGAACCGATCACAGGAGTCTGGTCAATGGTTCAGCTGTATACCATGGAGTCATAAGCCGGTTAATCTTGTGAAGAAATTCCTGGCCAGTTCTGCGACGGGATACTTGAACAGCAGCAGCGGCACGATCGGCAGCAGCGCGGAAATCGCCAAACTCTCCAGGAGCCGCAGACTCAACGGGATCCAGCGCATGTTGCGCACGATGCCGATGCTGTTGGACAAGTCTGCCAGGGACTGCAAATCCGGTGTGCCCAACAGGAGCTTCAAGGGGGCGGGGTCATCGCCCAACCATTTCCTGTCGAAGCCAATTACGTACTTCGCCGCGAATTCCATATAGTCGCTCAAGCCCTTCACCCGGCAGGCCCAGAGCTTGGGAGTGAAGATGAACAGGGGCCCGAGAAACAGCACGGCGTCCAATACCAGAATGAGCGCCAGCGCCGGGTACACCGCTTCGAAGCTCATCGTGCCCGCGGATAACCCCTCCGCGAACGATGCGGATTGGACCGCCGAGATCGCCAGAACCAGCGGAGTGAAATGGGTCTGTACGACTTCCAGGTACCCAAAACCGGCAGCGCCATCGGGGTGAGTCGGCACCAGGTTGAGCTCCAGCTTCGCCACGCGCCAGAGGAAGTACCACCAAAGACCAAGCCTCCAGAGCCATCGAAACAACAGAAATCGAAAGAGCGGCAGGCAAACGAACCAATACCAGCGTCCGGCCAGTGTCCACTCTGCCACGGAGCGGCTCGAGTCGAACGCCGCCATTGCCCCGGTCAGATGCAACTGTGTCCCGATCAGAGGCAACAGCGCGGACGCCAGCAGGCACATCGCTTCCGGAAACCATGAGTCCTTCCAGCGGGTGATGCCTGCGATCCCGGATTTCAGCGCCTGCATTGCGCTCGGGGACACGACCTCCGAGCGCACGATGTTGCGGACGAACTCCGCCATCCGGGGAGCCACCTGCGTTTCGCATACGAAAAACAGCGGTATGGCCACCAGCAGGCGTGCATGAACGCCGATCACGGTAAGAGAGAACACCCTGTGGCCCAATCCCTGCAGGAGCGCCAGCAACGTCAGGACACCCCATCCCAGCAGGCTGAGTGCCACCCCAAGCCGAACGGTATCCGTTCCGCCCCGAACCAGCCCCATTCGGGATCCCAGCCAATGCAGAGGACCGCCTAGCAACGAGAGTTCCGGAATTTTTTCGTCTGTTTTCATCATCCGCAATGTCCTGCCGCGATTGGAGTTTCATCGAGGCCTCGTGCCTGACGGTCAGGGTTTCACGCAGTTCGCGCCGCCACGCTCCGTACACAGGACGAACCGCACCCGCTTGGCCCAGTACTTCAGGGCGGCGTCGGCGTTGTACCAGCTATCGAACATACCCCCGACGTCCTTGCCGCCGACGCGTCGGTCGATGCCAGCCCCGAGCAACTCTCCGGTCATGGCGTCGGTGACCTTGAATTCCGCGGTGATCTCACCCACCCCGGTCTGTTTCCCGGTGCTGGCGCCTTTGATCGCGGAGATGGCGACGCCGATCGGGATGACGCTCGACATGACGTTTCGGACCTTGCTCGAAGGATCCGCATCGAGGATGGCCAGCTGGATCCTCAACGTCTCCGGTTCGGGAGATTTTACGATCTGAAAGTCGTTCCGGAGTTCCTCGACCAGATAAATGAACGCGTTGTTTGCGAGCTTCTGGTAATTTCCCAGCGTCTCGGCATCGAGCTCTGCCGATTTTCCGAGCAGGACAGGGTCGACCAGAATCTTGGTGTATCGCCTGCCCTTCATATCCGGGTTCTGGTATCGGTAGAGGGCCTGGTCCCCTTTCCCCGGGGTCAGGATGGCCGGGTTGACCAGCATCGTCTCCTTCATCTCCATGCCGCGGGCCTGGTAGCTTGCGGCACAGCCGCCGAGCAGGAGTGCGATGGCGACAATCAGTACCGATGAAAATATCATTGTCAGCCGCTTCATGGGATTCCTCCATCAGTCCGCAGGCGCTTTGCGCTCGGAATTGAGGTTATATGATCCGTCGGTATTACCCGCAAGGGCCCTTGTTAAATCATTCATCGAATGGTGGCTATCAAGATTTGAGCAGATTGGCGGAGAGTCGAAGGTGGAAGGTTTCATGGGGCACCCCCCTCCATGGTGTAACAGCGACTCATGGGGTTTAGCACCACCCCTGCATCCAGCGACCGTGCGTCGGACGAAATCCGCGCCATCAATTGCCTGAATTGTAGCATTTATATGTATAGATATGGAGTAGGATTGCGTCGTGCCATTTGCAGGGGCAGGGTATACTTCAGCACAAGGAATTGATATTCCCCGGGCCCCGCGCACCGCCTTCTCCCTCGCCCTGTGCCTCTCCGCCGCGGTCGTGATGGTGCTGGGCATCGTTCCCCGCTCCGTCCTCGAGTTCGCCGAGCGGTCCATCCTCTCCCTGCTGATGTAGCTCCCCGCGGAGCGCCACTGGGCGCCCGTGCTCCCCGTTTTTCCATCTGCGGGGGTAGCCCGGCGGCCCGAAGCTCGTTTCGGGGCGCAGTACCCGCTCCGGTACCCGGGAATTACGTCATCCCTTCGCCCGTTTCAGCTGGAACACGCGGGTGGTTCCGCCGGCGAATTCATGGACCTCGTCGCCGACGCAGAGGGAAATCGGCGCCGCCAGGCCGTCGCGCCCGCGGACCGTGAGGGAATCGTGCGTAAGCCGCAGATCGATCGAATGACCCCGATACCGGATGCGCATATCGAGGCGCTCCATTTCCTCCGGCAATTCCGGGTTGATCCGCAGCACGTCGGTCCTCATCTCGATTCCCGTCGATACGCGCTCCACCAGGTCGACCGTTCCCGCCATGGCGCCGAGATGAACCCCCTCCGCGGTGGTTCCCTGCTGGATATCGCTCACGTCGCTCTGCAGCGCCTCGGCGAAGAAGTTCATTGAATGCGCCCGGTCGGACCGCGCCAGGACCCAGGAAGCCACGACACGGCTCAGCGTGGAGCCATGGGAGGAGTGGCTTGCGTAGTAGGCGACGTTTCGCGGAATGGTTTCGTATTCGAACGGATAGTCCAGCCGCGCGAAGAGCTCCCCCAATTCCTCGGAGGAGAACAGGTAGAACAACATCAGCACGTCGGCCTGCTTCGAGAGCTTGTACCGGTTGGCGCTGTCGCTCTCCGCCTCGAGGATGAGATCGAGACGCTGAATGTTGCCGTACCGGATCCGGTACCCCTCCCAATCGATCTCGCGCAGCTTTTCGTACCCGTCGAACTGGCTGATGATCCCGTCGGCCTGGATCGGCACGTACATCCTTCGGCTGATCTCGCCCCACCGCGCGATCTCCTCCGAGTCCAACCCGAGCCGCGCCGAGAGCTCGGAGCGGCGCATATCGGGCAGCAGTTCGAACACCTCCAGCGCCCGGCAAAGGACCCACACGGCCATGATGTTGGTATAGGCGTTGTTGTCGAGACCGGGGGCCGCCGCATCCGGATAGCCGTCGTGGAACTCGTCGGGACCCATCACTCCGCGGATCTCGTAGCGCTTGCGCTCTTCATTGAAGCGCGCGATGCTCGACCAGAAGCGCGCGATATCGAGGATCATCTCGGCGCCGTAGAACTGCAGGAACTCTACATCGTGGGTGGCCTGGAAGTATTGCCAGACGTTGAACGCAATGGCGCTTCCCACGTGGCGCTGCAGGTGGGTGTTGTCGGTCACCCATCGCAGGGAGCGTGGATTCAGGTTGAGTTCCTGTGTTTCCTCCCTTCCGTCGCTTCCGCTCTGCCAGGGAAACATCGCCCCCTTGTATCCGGCGGCGCGGGCGGCGGCGCGCGCCTCGCAGAGGCGCCGATAGCGGTACATCAGGAGCGCCCGGCTGATTTCGGGCATGCGATGGTTGAAAAAAGGGAAGATGAACAGTTCGTCCCAGAAAACATGCCCCTGGTACGCCTCCCCGGTCCATCCCCGCGCCGGCACGCCGATATCCAGTCCGATGGAGTTGGGAGAAACGGTCTGCAGCAGGTGAAACATGTTCAACCGGAGCAGCATCGGGACGTTCATCTTGAACCCGGGAGCCGCCGGCCGGATATGCACGTCGAAACGGCGCCACAAGTGCTTCCAGGCAAGAACATGTTCCGCCATCACCTCCTTGAAGCCGCCCGCGCGAACGATCGCCTTGCGCGCCTCCAGCCCGCACTCCGAGATGGCATGGTCGCGCGAGGTATGGAGGGAGGCGAGCTTCTCCAGCACCAGTCCCTCCCCTTCCTTGACGTCGACCTCCATCTCCTGCCCGATATATCCCGGCTCCTCGATCGTCCGGCGCCGGACCTCGAGGAGTTTTCCGTCGGTGAACGCCCTCGTCCGCGCCGCCTGCGCGACATGAAGGTTCGACTGGCAGGTGCGCACCAGCAGAAATACGCCGTCCTCGCCGACCACCTCTCCCGCCAGCGGTACGAGGTGCCTGTTGCTGAATTTGCGGTAGAGCTTGGCGCCGGCGTTGACGACGCGCCCGTCGATCGCCGAACGGACCGTGACGTTTCCGGACCAGTTCTCGGCGGTCAGCGACAGTTCCATCGCCCCCAGGTGCATGTCCCCCATCGACACCAGGCGTCGCTCCCGCACGGTGGTGCGCCGTCCACGGTCGTCCTCGAAGCGCATGCTCCGGGACAGCATGCCGCGCCTGAGGTCGAGCTCCTGCCTGTACGACAGGAGCTTGACCGATCTCGCGTCGAACCAGTCCTGGCCGTCGATGCGAAACCCGAGCGGGAGCCAGTTCGGGAAATTGACGAGATCCTCGCTCTCGACCACTCGCCCGGCGATATCGGTGCGCAGCCGGTTGTAGCCGCCGCCGAGGTAGGTCCCGGGATAGTGGATTTCGTCCGCCACCGCCCAGGCGGCCGTCCCGCGCGTCGCGAAATATCCGTTCCCCAGGGTGCACAGGGATTCGCGGATTCCCTCGCTCGCGGGGTCGAAGTCGTCGAACACCAGAGACCACGCCGATGGGGGCTCCGTCGCCGTCAGGACCTGTTCCAGGTGGGTTACCACGACATCGGCGCCGGCTTCGCGCAGCGCCTGCGAGTTCCCGCCGCGATCGACGCCGATGACGCAGCCGAATCGTCCCGCGCGCCCCGCCTTGACGCCCGCGATCGAATCCTCCACGACGACCGCCCGCGACGGTTCGGCCCGGAGGCGCCGCGCCGCCTCCAGGAAAGCGTCGGGCGCCGGCTTCCCGTTCAGCCCGAGCCGGGTAATGTCCATCCCGTCCACCCGCGCGTGGAACAGGTGCGCGATCCCCGCCGCCTCCAGCACCGCCGCGCAGTTGTTGCTGGAGGACACGACCGCGGTCCTGATCTCCTGCGCCCGGAGCTTCCGGACCAGCGCGATCGCCGCATCGTAGGGCTCGACGCCGTGCCGCTTCAGAAGTTCAAGGAAGAACCTGTCCTTGAGTTTTCCCAGCGCGTGCACGCTTTGGGCGTCGGGCCCGTCGTCGGGCGAGCCCGAGGGCAATTCCATCCCGCGGGACGCGAGGAAGGACGCCACGCCGTCGTAGCGCGGCTTGCCGTCGACGTATCGCCGGTAATCGGCGTCGATGTCGAAGGGGACGAACGGTACTCCGGCGTCGGCGGCGCGTCGCTCCAGAAACCGGTCGAACAACCATTTCCAGGCAGCGGCATGCACGCTCTCCGTCCTCGTCAGGACGCCGTCCAGATCGAACAGAACGGCGTCGAAGTCCCGGGGGGAGAGCGAGATCAAAGGGGTTACGCCGGTCATGATCCCGATATTATTCCCCACCCTCGAGGGAATGCAATCGGTGGTGGTTTTTCCGGAAGATGAAGGAGGGGGCCGATCCGCCGACCCCTGGAACCGTTCCCGGGCCGCGCGCCATCTGTTAAGTGGTCCCGGTCCCTTCGAAGGGCCGGGCGTCGATCCGGGATCATGGAGAGGCCGATGGGAATTCTTCCGGCGGGAGCGGCTCGGACGCTCCTCGTGGATCTGCGCGACCTTACGAAGAGCTACCCCGAGGGGGAAGGCGAACGGGTCGTGTTCCGGGATCTATCCGCCGGAATCCGCCGGGGCGAGACGGTAGCCCTCTTCGGCCGCAGCGGCTCCGGGAAATCGACCCTCCTGAACCTCATCGCCGGCATCGACCTCCCCACCGCGGGCGAGGTGTTCCTCGACGGGACGAACCTGACCGGCCTGTCCGAGCAGGGGCGGACGCTGTTCCGGCGTCGCCACATCGGGCTCGTCTTCCAGTCGTTCAACCTCATACCCACGCTGACGGTGATGGAGAACCTCCTCCTCCCGCTGGAGCTGAACGGCAGGACCGGGAGGACGGCGCGCGCGGCGGTCGAAGACCTCCTCGGGGGGGTCGGCCTCGCCGACCGGGCCGCCGCGTACCCGGACCGCCTTTCCGGCGGGGAGCAGCAGCGGGTAGCGGTCGCCCGCGCGGTGGTCCACGAACCGGTCCTCCTGCTGGCGGACGAGCCGACGGGGAGCCTGGACGCGGAAACGGGGGCGCGGGTCCTCGATCTCCTCGTCGGGATCGCTCGGACCGGGGGGCGGACGATGGTCGTCGTGACCCACAGCGACGCCGTGGCACGAGCCGCCGACCGGGTGCTCGTCCTCCGGGACGGCCGCCTCGTGGAGGAGACGTTTCCGGGGGAGGGGTCGACGTGATCCTCCGGCTTGCCGGCCTGCGCCACCTTTCGCGGCATCCCCTGCAGCTGGCGTTCGGCATCGTGGGCGTGGCCATGGGGGTGGCGGCGGTCTTCTCGATCGACCTCGCCAACGAGAGCGCCCGGCGCGCCTTCCGGATCTCCGCGCAGACCGTCGCGGGGAAGGCGACCCACCGGATCGTCGGGGGCCCTTCCGGACTGGACGAGACGCTGTACGCGACGCTCCGGCGCCGCGCGGGAATGAGGACGATCGCCCCGGTCGTCGAGGGGTACGCCCGCGTTCCCGCGCACGCAGGGATCACCCTGCACATCCTCGGCGTCGACCCGTTCGCCGAGGCGCCTTTCCGTGACTACACGCCGGGGACGGCGGCGGGGACCGACGTTCCCCGCCTCCTCACGCTTCCCGGCGCGGTGCTCCTCCTCGAGGGGACGGCGAAGCGGCTGGGGGTCTCGCCTGGGGAAGATCTTCCGCTGCGGGTCGGTCTCGAACCCGCGAGCGTCACGCTGGCGGGCTTCCTCCGGCCGGCAGACGAGGTGACCCGACAGGCGCTGGAGTCGACCGCCGTCGCGGACATCTCGACGGCCCAGGAGCTCCTCGGCAAGAAGGGGCGGTTGTCCCGGATCGACCTGCTGGTCCCCGGGGGTACGGAGGGGGAGATGACGCTCTCCCGGATCCGCGAGATCCTTCCCCCGGAAGCGGAGATCCTCCCCGCGGGCGCCCGGGGGAGCGCCCTGGAACAGATGACCCGCGCCTTCTCCCTGAACCTGAGCGCCCTGAGCCTCCTCGCCCTCGTGGTCGGCATGTTCCTCGTCTACAACACGATGACCTTTTCGGTCCTGCAGCGCCGGCAGCTCGTCGGGACCCTGCGGGCGCTCGGGGTCACGAGGCGGGAAGTGTTCGCGCAGGTCCTCTCCGAAGCGGCGGCCCTCGGCGCGGCGGGGACGGTCCTGGGGCTTCCCCTCGGGTTCCTCCTCGGCAGGTTCCTGCTGGGGATGGTCACCCGCTCCATCGGGGACCTGTACTTCACGCTCTCCGTCCGGGAGGTCTCGGTGACGGCATGGACTTTTCTCAAGGCGGTGGGACTGGGGACATTCGGCGCGGTCGTGGCGTCCCTGTGGCCCGCCCATGAGGCGACCTCCACCCCGCCCCGGGACGTGATGCGTCGTTCCGCCATCGAGACGCGGGTCCGGAAGATTCTCCCTGTGGTGTCGGCGGCGGGGGCATGCCTGATCCTGCTGGGCGTCGGGGTGCAGCTCTATCCCTCCCGGAGCATTTCCCTGTCCTTCGGCGGACTCTTCTCCATCGTGGCGGGGTACGCGCTCCTCGCCCCCGGGGCGGCCATCCTCCTGGCCCGGTGCATCCGGCCGGTCCTCTCCCTGGCGTTCGGCACGCAGGGATCGATGGCGGCACGGAGCATCCCGGCTTCGATCAGCCGGACGGGGGTGGCGGCGGCCGCCCTCGTGGTCGCGGTGTCCACCACGGTGGGGATCGGGATCATGATCGACAGCTTCCGCCGGACGGTTTCCGACTGGCTCGACCAGTCCCTGCAGGCGGACGTCTACGTCTCCTCCACGGAGGACCGCCGGGGTCCCGGCCAGACGTCCCTCCCGCCGGAACTGATCGAGGCCGTCTCATCCACTCCGGGGATCCGCGAGGTGGCCCTCGTCAGCCGACGGACGCTGGAGTCTCCTTCGGGGTACACCGACCTGTTCGTGATGCGGATTCCGCGGGGGAGCTTCGACGCCTTCCGTTTCCGGGAAGGAGACGCCCGCAGCGCCTGGGAGGCGATGCACGCCGGCGCCGTCATCGTCTCGGACCCATACGCGTACCGCCACGGGGTAAGGAAGGGGGGGACGGTGCGCCTGCGCACCGATCGGGGAGAGCGGGAGTTCCCCGTGGCGGGCGTCTATTTCGACTACAGCTCGGACCAGGGGCTGGTGGCCATTCTCGGGGATACGTACGAACGGTTCTGGGACGACCGGGGCGTGGATTCGATCGGGATCCGGCTGTCTCCCGGGACCCACCCCGACGCCGCGATCGGGCGGATCCGCGGGTTCGCCGGTGACCGGCCGGTCCTGGTCCGCTCCAACCGGTCCCTGAGGGAGGCGTCGCTCCGGGTCTTCGACCGGACCTTCGCGGTGACGAACGTCCTTCGCGCCCTCTCCATCCTGATCGCCTTCGTCGGGGTCCTGAACGCGCTGCTGGCGATCCAGATGGAGCGCACCCGGGAGCACGCCGTGCTGCGGGCCATCGGGCTCACCCCCCGGCAGGCGTGGGGGCTGGTCGCGGGAGAGTCCGCCGTGATCGGGACGGTCGCCGGGCTCCTCGCCGTCCCGCTCGGAGCGGCGCAGGCGGTGGTGCTCATCCGGTTCATCAACCGCCGCTCCTTCGGGTGGACGATGCAGACGTTCGTCGACCCGTGGATCCTGCTCCAGGCCTTGGGGCTTGCACTGGCCGCCTCGGTTCTCGCCGGGCTCTACCCGGCGAGCCGTCTGGCGCGGTTCTCCCCCGCGCGGGCGCTGCGGGAGGAGTGAATGTCGCGGCGCCGGATCTTCTTCATCGTCACTCTATGCGGCGCCGTGCTTCTCGCCTCCGGCTGGCTTCTGCGGCGCGCCTTCGTCCCGGCCCCCGCGCCCTCCACCCCGCCCGAGACCGTGACGGCGCTGCTGGGAGGGGAAGAGCCGGCCGGGTTCGCCCGCGCAATGGTCCCTCGCGACTTCCGGTTCCCGGACGACCACGGCCCGCACCCGGCGTTCCGCCACGAGTGGTGGTACTTTACCGGCAACCTCCGGACGCCCGGGGGCCGACGCTTCGGGTACCAGCTCACCTTCTTCCGCTTCGCCCTGTCCCCGGACCTTGTCGACCGGGAGTCGCGGTGGGCGGCGAATCAGGCGTACATGGCCCACTTCGCCGTCACCGACGCGCGGGGGAACCGGTTCCGTTTCTTCGAGCGGACCGCACGCGGCGCTCTCGGTCTGGCCGGGGCGACCTCGCGGCCGTTCCGGGTGTGGCTCGACGACTGGTCCGCGGAAGGGGAGGGGATCTCCACCCTGCCGATCCGGCTGCGCGCCTCGGAAGGGGAAACGTCGGTCGACCTTACCCTCGACTCCGCGCGGCCGGTCGTTCCGCAGGGCGAGCGGGGGCTCAGCCGGAAGGGCGCCGTCCCGGGGAACGCGTCGTACTACTACTCGATGACCCGCCTCGCGACCCGCGGGAACGTGCGTGTGGAAGATACTTCGTTCCCGGTGGAGGGGACCTCCTGGCTGGACCGGGAGTGGGGGACCAGTTCCCTCGAGAAGGGGCAATCCGGCTGGGACTGGTTCGCCCTTCAGCTGTCGGACGGGAGGGACCTCATGTTCTACCGGCTCCGCCGCCGGGACGGCGGGGCCGATCCGTTCAGCGCCGGCACGCTGGTCCTCCCGGACGGCACCTTCCGGCCCCTGTCCCCCGACGACGTGCGGGTCGAGACCCTCGAGCACTGGCGGAGCCCGGAAAGCGGCGCACGGTACCCGTCCCGCTGGCGGCTCCGTATCCCGTCCGAAGGGCTGGAGCTGGAAGTCGTCCCCCGCATCGCGGACCAGGAACTGCGCGCCGCCGTCCGGTACTGGGAAGGAGCGGTCGGGGTCCGGGGAACATCCCGCGGGGAGCCGGTCGGGGGGGACGGGTACGTCGAGCTGACGGGATACGGGGAAACGGGCGGGCGTTGACCGCCCCGGCGGCTTTCCGGCAAGATTCCTCCTCAAG
>JACZKY010062071.1_pt1 | contig 24406 bp, 20 predicted proteins | sample 8237611 | NCBI WGS metagenome assembly JACZKY01 (sample SAMN16148055, study PRJNA663545) | marine sediment metagenome | biome: sediments and biomass from bioreactor inoculated with such sediments; feature: coastal sediments; material: methane- and iron-fed bioreactor; isolation source: Bothnian...
CCGTGGAACATCAGCCCGGCGTGCTCGCGCAGCGCGTGGAACTGGATCTTCTTCCAGCGGTTCTGGGCGATCTGCAGCTCGGCCTGGTAGGGCACGAGGAAGGCCGGCGCGTCGACCGCGTCGTAGGCGATGTGATGCGGATGGGCATCGATGAAGCGCTGCAGTTCGAGCGGATCGTCGCAGGTGATCCAGCGCGCCATCCTGAACCTTGACGGTACCATCCGCGCCTCGGCGCCGTACTCGGTTCGCAGGCGGTGCGCGACGACCTCGAACTGGAGCTGGCCGACAGCGCCGAGCAGCATCGAGCCGCCGGTGGCCGGGCGGAACACCTGGATCGCGCCTTCCTCGCCGAGCTGGATCAGTCCGGTGCGCAGCTGCTTGACGCGCAGCGGATCAGCCACCTCGACGCTCTGGAACATCTCGGGCGCGAAGAACGGCAGTCCGGTGTAGTGCAGCACCTCGCCTTCGGTGAGGGTGTCGCCCAGCTGCAGGGTGCCGTGGTTGGGGATGCCGATGATGTCGCCGGCATAGGCCTCGTCGAGCAGCTCGCGGCGCTGCGACAGGAACGAAACGACGTTGCCGGGCCTGATCTCCTTGCCCGAACGGGTCACGCGCAGCCGCATGCCGCGCTCGAATTTACCCGAACAGACGCGCACGAAGGCGATCCGGTCGCGGTGCGCGGGATCCATGTTGGCCTGGATCTTGAAGACGACGCCGCTGAAGGTCGTCGGCTGGCATACAGCGGCGCGTGATATAACCTGCCTTGCGTGTTGGAACAACCGGAGCCGCGTGATAGCCCGAATTGTTGCGTCCCATGGTGATCCATGTACAGTTCTTGCCTTCGGCGTCCACGCCGAGACAGGTGCTGCCGCAAGACGCGGCCCATTCGTATCGACCACTGCGCCCAAGGGCACACGTTCTTTCAGGCCTCCCCACCATGACGACATCCCCCTTATCCCCCGCGTCGCGCCACCCAGACGGTACGGTCACCGTCGAGCGGCGCGGCCGCGTACTACTGATCGGCATCGATCGTGTGGAAAAGCGCAATGGGTTCACACCCAAGATGCTCAGTGAGCTGTCGGCCGCCTGCGCGGAATTGGACGACTCTGATGATGTGTTCGTGGGCCTGCTGTTCGCACATGGCGAGCATTTCAGTGCCGGTCTCGACCTGGTACAGTTCGCGCCGCTGCTGCGGGCCGGGAAGACACTAGTGACCGACGGGACCGTCGACCCCTTCAATTTGCGGGAACCGATGCGCCGCAAGCCGATGGTGATGGCGCTGCAGGGCATCTGCTTCACGGTGGCCGTCGAGCTGATGTTGGCATGCGAAGTGTCGGTGGCGGCCGACAACTGCCGCTTCGCGCAGCTCGAGGTCCAGCGCGGCATCGTGCCCACCGGGGGCGCTACCATCCGCATGGTGCAGCGTGCCGGTTGGGGAAATGCAATGCAGTTGCTGCTCACGGGGCAGGAGTTTGATGCCCAACACGCGCTGCGTCTGGGCTTCGTGCAGGAGGTGGTGCCGGCGGGCCGGCAGTTCGGGCGCGCGCTGGAGATCGCGCACAGGATCGCCGAACAGGCTCCCCTGGCGGTGCAAGCCGTGGTCGAGAATGCACGCCTGGCGCTGGGTGTCTCGGGTCTCGAAGCCTGGAAGCAGATCGAGGTGGTGCAGCAACACCTTTCAAACACCGAGGATGCGCACGAAGGCGTACAGTCCTTCCGGGACAAGCGACCCGCTCGCTTCGTTGGTCGCTAAGGCTGATTCCCTCGCTGGTCTCTTGTCCGGCTCCCAACGCGAAGCCCTCACCCGACAATTCTGTGGCGTTTGCAAGTCGTAGTGGGATTGCCTGGGGGTCGGAATGGCCGTCTTGCGTCGGTTCGCCATACTGGCGCCCTCGCGTCATCATGGCATGCCTCACACACAAGAAACCTGACACCCCTTCGTGGCGGGGAATCTACAGTTTCTTGCCCAATGCCTTGGTGTATCTCTTCACGTGGACTGCCATTGCTGCGAGAATCTCGGCCTTGTGTGCCATCAGCCGGCCTGAAACCCCGCCAGCCGCGATCGCCAGGCGCATGCCGTTAGTCGACAGCGGCAACGGCATCGCGATAGTACCGGCGCTCGCTGTCACGAGTCCGTTGGATATTGCGAAGCCGTTCTTGCGCGCCTCCCGCACCAATACGAGCACGTTTTCACGACTGAACTTCATTATCGTTGGGTCCCCTTCCAGGCCGGCGATCCTTGCTGCGATCGGGTCCTTCTGCACTCGGGAGACCGTCCTTTCGATCAGGCGCTCGACACTCTCTTCGGTGAGTTGACTCAGGATTGCAATACCTGTGCCGCTCCAGCACAGCAGGCGCCTAGTCCCGGCTGGCACATTGAGCTGTATGAGCTGTTCCGGATTCGCCACGTTGTGCACGTACTGCGAGTAGATGTCGTTTTGGACTGCGAGAATTGCTGTTTCGCCCGTGTCACGGCAAACATTCTCGAGCAAGCGCAGCGCCTCCCCGCCTGCATACGTTGCGTCGTAGAGCCATTCACCCAAGGTGGCGATGCGCAGCGTTGGGAAGAACGCTCGCCGATCTGGGTCATAGCTGAGGTAGCCCAGAGTCGTTAGGCTCTTGACCAACACGGCTGTGCTCGACAACGGGTAACGGAAGTGATCGGCAATCTCTCGGACACTAAGCGGCGCCTGCAATTCGCGAAAGTACTCCAGGATCTCGAATACACGGCCCGCCGTCTTGACGACCGCGTCGGGCACTCTACCGACTGCCATATCGTGGCCCGACGATTGAATCAGGATGACGGACGATCATCAACGATGATCGATGACTACGGGTGTACATGATCAGAATCCCTCATTTGGGTCATACTCGAATACCACAGTTTGTCATCGGTCGAGGAGTACCTGCGCCCGGTCGATTCGCGATCCAATGCGCGGCCACTTGCGTCCCCGCGGCCGGCAACCTCTCAGGTACGACATGGCGTTCCAGTGCCGAATGCTGGCGGCCACCGAAACACCGGTGCCGATCCAGCCGCCCCGGCACAGCCTGCGGCCGAAAGTGTCATTGATTTCGATCCAACTCATGGCCATGCGATTCGGCTCTCGCAACAGCGCTCTGTGTTGCCTTCATTGGACGCCGCACGGGCCGCGCCTCCGACGGCAACCTGGTCATGTTCGTCAACGGCCCCTTCGGGCGCTCCACGGAACCGCTCCCAAGCCGATCGTACACACATGTGCAATATGAATCCATTCCTGTGTGTCTGGCTGCGGCCGAGGAATTCGAATGCGCGTGCAGAACCGCTTGCAGACATTGGGCCAGAAGGGCAAGCGAATGTCTGAAGTTCGACTTGGACTTCAGCCGTAGCTCGCCCGCCGCCCCGATCGCGAGGTCCAGGTGTGATCTTTGGGTTGGTGCGTCGTAGGCCACGTGAGTCGAAGTCGCGGCGCCGAACACCGGACTCGTGGCCGCGAAGCGAGGCTGGCATGCATGCAGGCGTTGCCAACGCTTGAAGCCAATCGATCCTGGTTGGAGGTGTCGTCAAAGAACTTATTACACATCTGTGTTGCTTTGATGCACAAGTGTGTATACTTGGTTAAGAGTAGAGCACCACCCAGATGGTAGCGCTTGACAAGGATCGGAGACACATGGGGCCACTGCACGGGGTAAGGATCATCGACATGACGTCGGTGCTGATGGGCCCGTTGGCTACGCAGTCGATGGGGGATATGGGCGCCGACGTCATCAAGATCGAGGCCCCAGGTGGAGATTTGATACGTCATATCGGGCCTAGCCGGCATGTTGGCATGGGCCCCTTGTTCCTCAACACCAACCGCAGCAAGCGCAGCGTCGCATTGGACCTCAAGAAGCCGGCCGGAATCAGCGTGCTCAAGCGCCTACTGGTCGATGCTGATGTGCTCGTTTACAACGTGCGGCCGAAGGCGATGACGCGCCTGGGTCTCGATTACGAGGCGGTTGCAGCGATCAACCAGCGCATCATCTATGCGGGCCTCTACGGTTTCGGACAGGACGGTCCGTACGCGGCACGCCCTGCCTATGACGACCTCATACAGGGCGGCGCGGCGTTGCCGTACCTGATCGCGCGAGCCAGCGGCGGAGAGCCACGCTACGTGCCCACCGCGATGGCCGACCGGATCGTCGGTTTGACGGCTGTCAGCGGCATTCTCGCCAGTCTGCTGGCACGCCAACGCACGGGTCGAGGCGACCGCCTGGATGTACCCATGTTTGAAACCATGGTCGCCTTCGTGCTCAATGACCACATGGGCGGGCTGACCTACGACCCCCCCCTTGATCAGGGTGGTTATGCGCGTCAGCTCGCGCCCGGACGTCGACCGTTTCGCACGCGCGACGGCTACATCTGCTCGCTACCCGCCGACAATGGTCATTGGGAGCGCCTGTTGCGCGTGATGGGGCGCGAATCGCTGATGCGCACTGACCCCCGCTTTGCGACGGTCGCCAGCCGGGCGCAACATGCTGAAGAGGTCTACGAGGAACTCTGCTGCTGGTTCGAGGAGCGCACTACTGCCGAATGGTTGAAGCTCCTGGAGGACGCCGACGTGCCGGTTATGCCGATGCACGATCTGCAAAGCGTACTGACCGATCCGCACCTGGTCGCCAATGGCTTTTTCAAGATCGTCGACCACCCGAGCGAAGGGTCGATCCGCTCCATGCGCATGCCAATGACGTGGTCCGAAAACGCGGCGGCGTCACCGTGTCACGCGCCGCGGCTGGGGGAACATAGCGTCGAGGTGCTGCAGCAGGCTGGCTATAGCGGGGCGGAAATCAATGCGCTCGTCGCTGAGGGGGTGGTGACGACCTGCGACGTTGACGCTCCAGCCCACAATGCAACGGTAGCGGAATGACTTCCTGCTGCCGGAGAAACGGATGATCAACGCGGCGACGCGCTTGCGGCGATCCGTCGCTGTTTCGAGGACCAACGCTGGTTCGAACGAGACGGCGGCCCTTCACGCTCACGTGCAAAGAATCGCATCATGAAGAGCAATTATGGGGAAAATCGTGAGGCTGGGAACCGTGCAACGAAATCGTTTCGACCCCGGAAACGATCCAGGCCGATAGTTCGACTGTTATTCGGATCTGGGTGGCATGGGTGTGCGGTTGATTCCAGCTAATTCAACGCTTCACTACAAGAGTAGCTCAATAGGAGGAGTGGACATGTTTACGTTTCACAAGACATTGGCGGTGGCGTTGCTTTCAGTACTCGGGGCTGTTCCAGTAGTTCGTGCGCAGCAGCCGATTGTGATGGAATTCAATAACTGGTTGGCGAGCACTGGCGCCGTCTCGGTTGGTGCCTTTGAGCCCTGGAAGAAACTGGTCGAGGAAAGGACCAAGGGTCGAATCAAGGTCAATCTCTATCACGGCGGTGTATTAGGTGGGTCGAGAGCCGTGCTCGATGACGTCCGAGGCGGTGTCTACCACGTTGGTTTTCTTGTGCCGACCTATTATTTTGACAGCCCGCTATTTATGCTGACTGTTGGTCAATTGCCTTTTTCCGCACCAAGCGCGGAGATTGCCTCCAAGGTCATGAATGAATTCGAAAAGAAGCATCGTAAGGAGATTTTCGAAAAACTTGGGGTCATTAGTATGGGTGCCGCAGCCGCCGATCCCTACCTCATCCTGAGCACGAGGCCAATCCGCACACTGCCGGACATGAAGGGGCTGAGGTTGCGGGCCTCGGGCAAAGACTGGGTGCCAATCATCAAGGGATGGGGTGCAGAACCGACTTCTATGCAGCCCGAAGAGGCCTATACCGCCCTGGAGCGTGGCACGATGGATGCGATGCTTTACACCCCGACCGGCGCGCTGGGTTGGAAGTACCACGAAGTGGCACCCTATATCACTGATATCCAGACGCCGACCATTGTGGCCGGGATGATTATGAATAAGGCGTGGTATGCGAAGTTGCCAGATGATCTCAAGAAGTTGTTTGACGAGGAGTTGAATCAGGCGCTAATGAACATGATTACGAGCGTCTATCAAAACGGGCGCGCGACAGCGATAGAGAAAATGACGACGTATTTCAAAGCCAGGGGCAAAGGCGAGATCATTCATTTGACCCCCGAGGAAAAAGCCAAGTTTGTTGCGACCACCAAGCCGGCTTGGGACGACTTTGTAACCGAGGCGAACAAGCGCGGTTGGGACGGTGAGGCGCTTCTGGCCGATTACAAGGCCATCCTTAGGAAGAACGGTGTGACGCCTCCTTTCTGAGCAATGCCTCCATGAATGAGAGAGGCACCCCCTTGCGCCTTGATTACCGCAGGGCCCAGGGCACCGGACGATGTTGCGTGGAGACAGGTCGATGAATCTATTCTCCCGGCTTGTGGATGCGAGCCAGACATGGTTTCGTTGGGCCGCAAACGCTGCCCTCGTGCTCATGATGCTGCTGATTTCTGCAGCAGTCGGGGCACGGGCTTTGGGGCTAGTGTTCACTTCCCAACTCGAGCTTGTTGAGTTCGCCATGGGGTCGGTGGTGATGCTTGGCCTTGCCTATACCGAGAAGGTCCATAGCCATGTTACGGTCGGTTTGGTGGTCGATCGCCTTCCGATCCGGTGGCAGCTCGTTGCAGATCTGTTCGCTGCAGTGCTGATCTTTGCGGTTTGCGTCGTGATCGGCTGGGCGAATCTCAAGGCGGCGATTGGGTACGCGACCGTCGACTATCGTTCCAGTGACTATCTGTCGATCCCGCTTTGGCCTTTCAAATTAATCGTGAGCCTTGGTTTCTGGCTTTGGGGCTTGCAGGCGATTTTTCATATTCCGGAAATTATCAGAGGCTCGCGTCAGCGGCTCGATTCCGAGGCATCGGGAGAGTACGCATGACCATGTCCGTTCAAGTGATTGGATTGATTGGTATTGGATCGGTGTTTCTGCTGATGTTTGCGCGGGTGCCCATAGCGGTTGCAATGGCTGTTCCCGGAATTATTGGAACATGGTATCTCCGCGGTTGGGAGCCGATGAACACCATCCTCAGCACCGTCCTGTGGAATCATAGTTTCCAGTATACGTTGACTACGATTCCCATGTTTGTGTTGATGAGTGAATTGATTTCTGCCTCAGGCCTCAGCTCGGATCTGTTTACGGTATTCCGTAGATGGCTTGGAGCAATTCGAGGTGGATTGGCATTGGCTACCGTGGGTGCGTCTGCAATATTTGCAGCTGCTTGCGGATCGAGTATCGCCAGCACCGCGACCATTGGTATCGTCGCGGCGAAGGAGATGAAGAAGGCCGGATATTCAGATGTTCTGTCCGGCGGCTCGATCGTAGCCGGAGGCACTTTAGGCATTCTGATCCCGCCGAGTACCGCATTCATTATCTACGGCATTCTTACTGAAGAGTCGATTGGTCGATTGCTCATCGCGGGGATCTTGCCAGGCTTGTTGCTAACCGCATTGTATGGGTTGACCGCGTACGGTCTGGTATTGATTCTGCCGGGTTCGGGGCCGGCGATTGAGCGTAGCTCATGGCGGGAGCGATTCAGCTCATTGGGGTCAATCTTCTGGATTGCAATTCTATTCATCATCGTTATCGGGGGCATGTACTTCGGCGTATTTGGTCCGACCGAGGCTGCGGGGGCTGGGGCTTTCGGCGCGCTGGTGATCGCCTCAATCCGCAGCAAGATGAATTTTGGCAATCTTATGCATTGCCTCAACAATACGCTTAGGGTGACGTCATTCCTTTTTGCCATCATGCTTGGGGCATTCATCCTGAATTATTTTCTGGCAATTACCAGATTGCCTAACATCATGGCAAGCTTTGTGAGTGAATTGAGGGTGAGCGCCATTGTCGTGCTCTTGGTGATCTTGCTGGTTTACATGTTTCTGGGTGCAATCATGGACGCCCTGGCGATGGTGGTCATCACGATTCCGATTTTCTTGCCAACCGTGAAGGCACTCGGTTTTGATCTGATTTGGTTCGGAGTGATAATCGTTGTTGTGATTGAAATGGCCATGATGAGTCCGCCGGTTGGACTGGCGTGCTTCGTTTTAAAGGGCGTCTGTCCGACGATGTCAATGGCGAGTATCTATAAAGGCGGATTACTATTCATGATCCCGATTATTGCGCTTCTTGGCTTGCTGATCGCGTTCCCGGATATTGCCTTGTTTTTGCCGCGACTGATGTACTGATACGTGGTAGTTCGATCGATGTATTCAACAAGTGGTTGAGAACAGGTCAAAAATGAGCGCGAGCTTCCGCAAAGTCTATCGCCACGCAGACCTCGACCGTATGTTTGCCCCCAAGAGTGTAGCTGTGGTCGGTGTATCACCGACCGCAGGCGGTTTCGGATCGAGAACTCTGGCCATTCTGAAACAGGGAAAATTCGGCGGTCGCATCTATCCGGTCAACACCAAATACGAGCGGATTGGTGAGGAGCAGTGTTATCCGTCGATCAGGGAATTGCCAGAGACACCGGATTGCGTAATTATCGCGGTGCCTCGAGATGGCGTGGAGCCGATCGTGGTCGATTGCGCAGAGCGGGGGGTCGGCGGGGTCGTGATCTACAGTTCTGGTTATAGCGAGACGGGAAGGGCAGATCGTGCTAAACAACAGGCGAGACTGGTTCAGATTTCACGTGAATCGGGGCTTCGTATTCTGGGCCCGAACTGTATTGGTCTCTTGAATTACACAAACCGGTTTCTCGGGACTTTCTTTATTCCAGTACCGGATGCTCCTCTCCGGGCGCCGCGGCCGGATGCAGTAGGTATCGTCAGCCAGTCGGGTGCGCTTGGGTTCGCTTTGTCTCAGGCCATTGAGCGCGGCATGTCTTTCAGTCACGTGCTAGCGTGCGGCAACGCCTGCGACGTCGACGTGGCGGATCAGATCAGCTATTTGGCGGACGATCCGAATTGCCGGGCCATCGCATGCGTCTTCGAGGGTATGTCGAACCCGCGTCGCATCATTGACGCGGCGGAAGTCGCCCATGCTGCTAACAAGCCGTTGGTCATCTACAAGATGGCGGTTGGAGTACAGGGCGCTGCGGCTGCCATATCCCATACGGGCTCGCTCGCAGGTTCGAGCGCTGCGTATCGCGCGGCATTCAAGCGTGCGGGCATTGTTGTCGTAGATAACCTCGAGGCACTTCTGGAGACGGCGTCCTTCTTTGCCAAGGCGCCGTTGCAGCCGAAGTCGCTTGGCGTCGCAGTGGTCGCGACCTCAGGGGGTTCGTGCATCATGTCGGCAGACATGGCCGAGCGCCACAATGTGCCGCTCCCGCAGCCCACTGCGGAGGCCCGTGAGGTACTCGAGCGGGTCGTCCCGGAATTCGGTTCGCCACGAAATCCGTGCGACGTGACGGCACAGGTGGTCGGCGACCCCGAGAGCCTGCGTGCGTGCGTCGATGCGATCATGGGCGACGACACCTTTGGTGCGCTCGTCGTTCCGCAGGTTCATGCCTCGACCGTGACGGCGGCACGCATCAAGGTCTTCAGCGAAGCGGCCGGCCGTTACGGGAAGATCGCGTGTGCCGTATGGCTTAACGAGTGGCTGGAGGGGCCCGGCTCGCTTGAGACGGAGATTGATCCGAACGTCGTCATGTTCCGCTCGATGGATCGCTGCTTCGCCACGCTCGCGGCCTGGAATGAGCGAGAGCAGTGGTTGCGCGCGCAGCCGCGCAAGCTGACACGGACCTCTCCTGCGGACGCCGCTCTGACCGTCGCCAAGCTGCTCGACGGTGCGGGAAATCGGATCCTCACGGAACGCGAGGCCAAGAAGATATTGGGTGCCTACGGTGTCCCGGTGGTTCAGGAAGACCTGGTGCAATCCGGTGATGACGCCGTGGCTGTCGCCAGTCGCATGGGCTTTCCGGTGGCCATGAAGATCGAGTCTCCGGATCTTCCCCACAAGACTGAAGCAGGTGTCATCCGGCTCAACTTGGGGACGGCAGCTGAAGTGCAGACCGCTCTTGACGAGGTCATGGCCAACGCAAAGAGGGTATCGCCATCACCACGCGTAAACGGGGTACTCATCCAACCCATGATTCCGGCTGGCACTGAAATCATGATCGGAGCGCGGGTCGATCCGTTGTTCGGTCCGTTGGTTGTCGTCGGCTTGGGTGGCATCCTGGTCGAGTTGCTGAAGGACACCGCGCTTGACCTGGCTCCGATCACTCACGACGAAGCCTTGGCGATGATCGGCGGCCTGAAGGGCAAGGCAGCGCTGACTGGCTTTCGGGGGTCACTGCCCGTGAACTTGGACAAGCTTGCCAACATCGTGTGCAGATTGTCGGAGTTGATTGCCGATCAGCAAGAACTCATTTCCGAACTCGACGTTAACCCGCTCATCTGTTCTGGCGATCGCATCATCGCCGTGGACGCGTTGATCGTAGCGCAGCGCAGTTAGTCGCGCGACATCTTGATAGAGATCCGAGGAAAGAAGGAAATGGACTACGAGACACTCCGGTTCGAGATCAAAGATAACGTTGCCACCATCACACTCAATCAGCCGGAGAAGCTGAATGCACTTCGGCTTCAATCGGTCGTCGATATTCGTGCGGCATTGAAGCAGGTGATCGTCGCGCGGGAGGCAAAGGTGCTCTTGCTTACCGGCACCGGACGCGGGTTCTGCCCCGGGGTCGACATCAAGGCTCTCGATGTCGACGTGGATCCGGAAGATCGGGATGAGTTGTTGCGTGATCACTTCGCGCCCACTTTCGGGCTGCTGAAGGAACTCGGGATTCCAACCATCGCCGCAGTCAACGGCCCGTGCGCTGGGGCGGGAACGAGCCTTGCGCTGAGTTGCGACATTGTGCTGGCGGCTCGCTCGGCCTATTTCGTGCAGGCGTTCGTCAATCTCGGACTCGTACCCGACACTGGCGCCAGTTGGTTCGTCACTCGGGCGCTGGGTGTGCCGCGTGCCACCGCGCTACTCATGCTGGGCGAGAAGCTGCCCGCTGAGACGGCGGCCGAGTGGGGACTCATCTGGAAATGCGTAGATGACGACCGACTGATGGCGGCAGCTGGGGCAATCGCCGAGAAGCTGGCCGCCGGTCCGAGCGTCGCCTACCGAATGATCAAGAGTCTGGTCCGAGCGGCGAGCGCGAACAGCCTGCGCGACCAGATTTTGCTAGAGAGTGAATACCAGACAGCGGCAAGGAAGACCGAGGACCATACAGAAGCTCGAACGGCCTTTGAGGCAAAACGTGTGCCTGTGTTCAAGGGACGCTAGGGGGTAGTTGCTGATGAATATCGGGTGATGGTCGCATCGAGAATGTCATCGGCATCTGCAAATAGTGCTTCAAATGTCTGAATGATTGGAAGGGAATCAAATGATCGATCTTAGCGCGCAGATTGATGCTTTCACGGATGAGCAGCAGATGATCCGCGACAGCGCGGCGTCATATTATGCGAATGATTCAGAATATCGACGCGTCCGGGCCCAGCGTGGTCGATCCCCAGGATACGCCAAGGATGTCTGGAGTGAAATGGCTGATCTCGGCTGGCTGGGGCTGCGTGTGCCGGAGGAGTTCGGTGGTATCGAAGCTTCGTTTTCGCAGGCCGTGCTTCTGCTGGAACAAATGGGGCGCGGGCTGGCGCCCGAGCCCTTGACGGCGGTTGCGCTGCTCGGTGGTGGCGCGATCTTGTACGGCGACAACGAGGCGCTGAAGTCCAGCCGGCTGCAGCAACTGGCGTCCGGTGAATTCACCCCGGCACTTGCATGGCAGGAGCCGTCGGCGGGCCAGCGGCTTGACCCGACCTCAGTCATTGCAAGCCAGAAGGACAGCAAGACGGTTCTGAACGGAACAAAGTGTTCGATTCCGATGGGTGATGGTGCCGATGCCTTCGTTGTTTCCGCGAAGACGCAGAAAGGAACTGCTCTGTACTTGGTGGACAAGCATGCGCCCGGGGTCTCGGTTCATTCCAAGTTACGGGTTGACGGGGGCTTCTGGAGCGAGTTGGGTTTGGACAATGTGACGGTCGACTCAAATTGCATCGTTGCATCTGACGGAGTTGGCGCAGCCGTCCTGCAACGTGTGATTGATGAAGGACGAATTGCAGTGAGTGCTGAGTTGCTTGGTCTGACTTATCGCGCCTTGGAAATTTCGGTCGAATACATCAAGGTACGCGAGCAATTCGGGCGTCCGATTGGAAGTTTCCAAGCGCTGCAGCATCGTGCCGTGGACTTGCTCATTCTGACGGAACTGTCCCGCTCCGTTCTCCTGCAAAGCGCGGCGCTGTTTGACGCAACGCTAGATCCAACCCGCCGGGCGGTGGCCGCGAGTCAGACGAAGGCTCGTTGTTCCGATGCTGCACTGAAAGTCACGAAGGGGTGCATTCAACTTCACGGCGGTATCGGCTATACGGACGAAGCCAGCATTGGCTTGTTCCTGAAGAAAGCAATGGTGCTCTCCGCCTGGCTCGGGGGTGCCGAAGTCCATCGTCGCCGTTACGGCGAGCTTACGGCCGAGGAAAGTGAAGTCGCGACCAGCGACGAAGCAGGGGATGGCAAATGGGTGTCGATACGGCAGTGGATTGAGGAGAATTTCCCGCAGGAGTTCCGGTTTCCGCCCTATCGGTTGAATCACTCACTGACCGAGGAGTGGTACTGCAAGCTATATGAAAAGGGCTGGGCAGCTCCGGGCTGGCCGATCGAGCACGGCGGTATGGGGCTCTCCGCCTACGAGCAGGTGCTTATGCAGGAAGAGTTCGACCGGGTCGGGATGGATATTTCCACGAACTTTGGCATCGTCATGCTAGGGCCCTTGCTTCTTCACTATGGAACCGAAGAGCAGAAGCGCACCTATTTGCCGAAAAGTCTGTCGGGCGAGATCCGCTGGTGCCAAGGTTATTCGGAGCCTGGGGCCGGTTCGGATCTTGCCGGGCTGCGTACGACTGCGGAGCTTGAAGGCGATTACTTTATCGTGAACGGACAGAAAGCTTGGACTTCATTTGCGTACGAAGCCAACATGATTTTCCTGTTGGTGCGCACCGACAAGACCGTCAAAAAGCAAAAGGGAATCAGTTTTCTGCTGGCTGACATGAAATCGCCCGGTATCACGGTCAGGCGGGTAGCCAACCTGACCGGGAACGCCGACTTCTGCGAAGTGTTCTTCGATAACGTCAAGGTGCCGAAGGAAAACCTGGTTGGCAAGATCAACGAAGGTTGGACCATGGCGAAATCATTGCTTGGATCGGAACGCATCAGTATCGGCAGCCCCCATGTGGCGAGGTACCCGTTGTCTCTCGTACGTGAGTACGCGCAGTTGACCGGCTTGTTTGCCGATCCATTGTTTCGCGCCAAGTTCGTCGAGTTGAAGTTGGATATCGAGGATGAGAGCGCTGCCTTCGTGCGACTGGTTAATGCGCTGCGCCGCGGGCGGGATCTGGGTGCCGCCCCGTCGCTGCTCAAGATCTGGGTTACGGAAGCTTTCCAACGGGTTACCGACCTGATCCTTGAAGCTTGCGCCGAAGCCGCCACGGTAGACGAAACTGTGTCCCTGGGTGAAGGCACTCGGATGCATCCGGCCAACCTGTTCTTCTTGTCTCGTCCGGCAACGATTTACGGTGGCAGCAACGAAATTCAGCGCAATATTGTGGCAAAAGCAATTCTTGGTTTGCCAGATTGATTTCATTGCATCGTCTTCGAGATTCTCAATTTACCAAGGGAGAAAGCCATGTTTAGTGGGAAAGCCTTGAAAGGAAAAATTGCAATTGTTACCGGTGCTGGGCGCGGTATTGGTGAGGGTGTGGCGCGAGCGTATGGGGAGCAAGGCGCGAAAGTAGTTGTCGTAGATATGGACATGGCGACGGCAGAGGCAGTGGCCAATGGCATTCGCGAGAAGGGTGGTCAGGCGATGCCCGTGCTTTGCAACGTCGCCAAACGCGATCAAGTGGACGCCATGGTGGCGCAGGTGAGGGCAAAATTCGGGTCCGTGGATATCTTGGTCAACAATGCTGGTGTCAGTCGCCCGGCGCTGCTCCACAAGATGTCTGCGGAGAAGTGGGATGAGGTCATTGCAGTGCATTTGACGGGGAGTTTCAACTGCTTGCAGGCGGTCGTGCAGGACATGATTGATCGCGAGAGCGGTCGGATCATCAACGTCATCTCGAGCGCCGGTCTTTTCGGCACAGTCGGCCAGATTAACTATAGCTCGGCCAAGGCCGGCATTATGGGCCTCACCAAGTCTGCCGCCAAGGAGTTAGCCAAGTACAACATCATCGTGAACGCTATTGCTCCCGGGGCCGCCACGCCAATGACGGAAACCATCCGCACGGACCCCCGCTTTAAGGATCTTTATTTGGGCCGCATACCGCTCGGTCGTTGGGCGGAGTCGTCCGAGTTGGCGCCGTTGTTTATATTCCTGGCGTCCGAAGGCGCGAGTTATGTCACTGGGCAAATTATTGCGGCCGACGGCGGCATGTCCATGCCATAAACTGAATGGTTCGCCATTTCCTGGTCTATCGAAGGCCTGCTTTCGATAAAGGCTATTCGTGTCGCACCCTATTCAGGAGCTAGAGCTGGCATGACAATCGATTATGAAAAATTGATGGCGTGGAAGTTCGCGGAGGCCGAGCAAACGTATACAAGGCGCGACACCATGTTGTACGCTTTGGGGCTTGGTTTTGGTGCGGACCCCTGCGATGAGAACCAACTCCAATACGTCTACGATAAGAACCTCAAGGCACTGCCAACCATGGCAGTGGTACTCGGCGCGCCGATCGGCTGGCTACGCGACCCGCGAGTAGGCCTGACGTATTCGAAAATTGTTCACGGAGGAGAGTGGCTGACCGTTCATAAGGCACTTCCAGCCGAAGGCACGGTCATCGGTCAAGAGAGAATTGACCGGATCAGTGACAAAGGCGAAGGTAAAGGTGCCGTCTTGTACGTGGAACGGAAACTTTACAACAAGGCCAGCGGCGACCATCTGGCAACCACGATGCAAGCCGCTTTTGCCCGCGCCGATGGCGGGTTTGGCGGCCCCCCTACGCAGGCAGTGGCATTGCACCAGGTACCTGAGGGAGCGCCAGAGATCGTCTGTGACATTCTTACTTTGCCGCGGCAGGCTCTTATCTACCGTTTAAGCGGCGATTATAATCCGCTGCACGGTGAACCTGCAGCCGCCAAAGCAGCGGGATTCCCTAGACCGATCCTGCATGGATTGTGTACCTATGGCATCGCTGGTCATGCTGTGATAAAGACCTACTGTGATTACGATTCGGACCGCCTGAGCAGCTTACAGGCGCGATTCTCGTCGCCGGTCTATCCGGGCGAGACTATCCGCGTCGAAATGTGGGAGAAAAGCGGAGTGGTTTCGTTGCGCGCCAAAGTTGTCGAACGGGATCTCGTCGTGCTCAGTAATGGGCGAGCCGAGATAACGAAATAATCAGGCGTGCCTCTTTCTCTGATTCGGTTGGCGACGTGTGCCGGATTCTTCGCATTGTACTGGTCTGAATCAAGCCATCAATAATGTGGCCAGATCGACATTGTTCCATTAACAACATGATAAGGAGTTAACTCGTGGGTACGACTAGCGAGACGGTGTTTGTCGGGCCGGGTCCGAACCGGGTATATCAGGGGTATCTGGAGAAGGGTGATTTCCGAATTCAGCGCTGCGATGGTTGCGGGAAACACGTGTTTTATCCTCGCCTAACTTGCTCGCATTGCGGAAGCATTGCGCTGAAATGGGTTACTGCATCCGGTCGCGGCGTCGTGTATTCCACCAGCATTGTGAACCGCAAGGCCGAGAAGGGTGGACCCTATAACGTCGTCCTGGTCGACCTGGCGGAAGGCCCGCGCATGATGTCACGGGTAGATGGAGTGAGTAACGAACAGGTGAAAATCGGCATGCCGGTCAAGGCCAAGATCGAAAGCGGCGGCAATGAGCCTTTTGTCGTGTTCCAACCCGCGTAAGAGATAAGGAGACAGGGGATCATGACCAACAGCATCCGCGGCTCGGCCGCTATCGTCGGCGCCTCTTTGGCCGGTATGGGTGAAGCACCTGGACGCACCTCGGAAGACATTGCGGTCGAGGCCAGCTACAAGGCCTTGGCGGAAGCGGGTCTTACCACGAAGGACGTCGATGCCGTATTCGGCGCTCTGCCCGGGGACTGCAACCCGCTCTCGGGTTTGCTAATCTCGGAAATTCTGGGGATTCACCCCAAGCTTACCGACAACAATCGTACTGGTGGGTCCACCTTCTTGAACTACACGCTACACGCTGCCATGGCGATTCGGGAAGGGTTGTGTGACACGGCCCTTATTTTCTATGGGAGTAATCAGCGTTCCGCTAGCGGGAAATTGGTATCAGCCGTACGGCCGTTCGCCTATGAGGAACATTATCAGCAAGTCTTTCCCGCCACTTCGTATGCGCTGGCAGCGTCCCGTCACATGCACCAATACGGGACAACCAGAGAACAACTGGCTTCTGTCGCAGTAGCCGCCCGCCAGTGGGCCAACATGAATCCGGAAGCCTTTATGAAGGGACCGCTGACGGTGGATGACGTGCTTCAGTCCCGCATGGTATCCAGTCCGCTGACGGTACGCGATTGCTGCCTGGTTACGGACGGTGGCGCTGCATTGGTTTTGGTCTCTGCCGAGCGCGCCAAAGACCTTTCCAAGAGGCCGATCTATTTGTTGGGCGCTGCCGCAGCCACATCTCATCTGAATATTTCGGCAATGCCGGATCTGACTCAGACCGCGGCAACGGAGTCAGGCCAGAGGGCATACGCGATGGCGGGAATCAAGGCAGCGGATGTTGATTTCGTGCAGCTATACGATGCCTTCACGATCAATACGATCCTGTTCCTGGAGGACTTGGGATTCTGCAAGAAGGGCGAGGGCGGCCCATTTGTGGCGAGCGGCGCCATTGGCCCGGGAGGGAGTCTGCCCGTGAATACGAATGGCGGAGGACTGTCCTGTGGCCACCCTGGCATGTACGGCATGTTTACTTTGGTCGAAGCTGTGCGTCAGTTACGTGGTGAGGCGGGGGAGCGACAATTGGCGCATCCGGAAGTCGCCGTCTGCCACGGAAACGGCGGCGTGCTCTCGAGCATGATCACAAACGTTCTTGGAACCGAAGCCACGCTTTGACAGGTGCTTTGCGGCGCGCGGGTGCAATTGCGGGACGAGGCGATCAGGGGCAGAGGAGAGGGTATTGGCCTGCGGTTTGGCGGCGGCACGCGTTGTGTGTCGCCGCAGAGGTGGCCCCGCGCAGTTGGACGCTGATTTATCCCGGCGGCATCGCCGACCGGGTGGGTAAGTTTGAGACGATCACGCCTCCGCGCTGACAACGAGAACCGCAGCGATGCAAGAGAGCTTCTCCGAACCTGAGTACGCCGTCAAGAAGAAGATGACGTGGCGCGATCGTTTCCTGGCCGCCCAAGTTCCGCAGTTCGCGGACCGATTTCCGGTTTTGTGTCTTTCGGGGTCGTTATAAAACAGGGAGTTAACGTCGTTTTGGGTGCCTTTTTGGCAAACCTCTGTAGTGTCACGCCTGAGGCTGTACGTGCTTTACAGTAATCCTTGTGGCGTGCTAACGTAGCAACATGTATACGCGCATCAGCAGCTCGGGCGGTCGCAGCTATCTGCAACTCGTCGAGTCCTTTCGCACCGACACCGGCGCGGTGCGCCAACGGGTGGTCGCCAACCTCGGGCGCCTCGATCAGTTGGAGCCCAAGAAGCTCGATCCGCTGATCAACGGCCTCAACCGCGCGCTGGGTCGCGCCGAGAACACGGCCTCTGCTGTCGAGTACGAGAGCGCCCGGGCGTTTGGTGATGTCTACGCCCTCAATGAGCTGTGGCAGAGACTGGGCTTTGGACGTGCCATCAAGCGCGCCCTGCGCTCTTCGCGCCGCAGCTTCGATGCCGAAGCGCTGGTGCGCGCCATGGTGTTCAACCGGCTGTGCGCGCCTGACTCCAAGCTCGGTTGCCTGGCATGGCTCGAGACGGTGACCATTCCCGGCATGCCGGAGTCGGTCACCCACGACCAGTTGTTGCGCACCATGGATGCGCTGATGGATCACGCCGCGGCGGTGGAGACGCGCATTGCCGAGCAGTTGCGCCCGATGCTCGATCAGCAGCTCTCGGTGGTGTTCTACGACCTGACCACGGTGCGCATTCATGGTGAGGGGCACGTGGCCGACGATGTGCGCGCCTATGGGATGAACAAGGAGACGGGCGGTATCGCGCGCCAGTTCGTCCTCGGGGTGGTGCAGTCGGCCGACGGCCTGCCCCTGATGCACACCGTGCACGCCGGCAACATGGCCGAGACCAAGACCTTGCAGGGCATGGTCAGTCAGGTGTTGGAGCGCTTCCCGGTGGAGCGGGTCATTCTGGTCGCCGATCGCGGTCTCCTGAGCCTGGAGAACGTGACCGAGCTCACCCGGCTGGCCGAGACCAATGATCGCAAGCTCCAGTTCATCCTGGCCGTGCCCGCCCGGCGTTACGCCGAGCTGGGCGGGACGCTCGATGGCATGGATTTCCGTGACGGCTTGGCCGAAGGACACTTCGCCGACCAGCGCCTGGTGGTTGCCCACGATCCGCTGCGCGCTGCCGAGCAATCGGCCAAGCGCCGGGAGCGGATCCAGGCTCTCGAAGCCCTGGCCGAGAAGTTGGTGACCAAGCTCGACGCCCAGGACGGTGGCCTCACCGAGCGCGGCCGTCGCGCCACCGATCGGGGCGCCTACGGCCGGTTCCAGCGTGCGCTCTCCGAGGCCGAGCTGACGCGCTTCATCCAGGCCGACTACCAGGCCGAGCGCTTCAGCTACAGCGTGGCTGAGGACGCCGTCGAACGCGCCGAGCGCTTCGACGGCAAACTGGTGCTGCTCACCAACATCACTGACTTCAGCGCCGAGGAGATCGTGGCGCGCTACAAGAACCTCGCCGACATCGAGCGTGGTTTCCGGGTGCTCAAGAGCGATCTCGAGATCGCCCCCGTCTATCATCGCCTTCCCGATCGCATTCGTGCCCACGCCCTGATCTGCTTCCTCGCGCTCGTCCTCTATCGGGTGATGCGCGCGCGCCTGAAGGCCCACGGCAGCGCCGCCAGCCCCAAGACCGCACTCGAGCTGCTGCGTCGCATCCAGCAGCACCGCGCGACCATCGGCGAGCACGCCTACACTGGAATCAGCAAAACTACGCCAGAACAACTCGATCTCCTCGCCGCTTTGGACCTGCCAACGCCCTGAAATCCGGTTGTAGTGTCATTTCTGTCTGCCTCACACCAGACAAATCAAGCGCTTACGCGTTTAGCTGCGGAACTTGGGTGGCCGAGATAGATGCGGTGACGCCGTGGACGGCGCAGGTGGCGGAGAGTGAGCCAAATCGGTCGACAAGTACGGAAGACCAAGATAATGAAGACACGAATTACCGAGATGCTTGGGATTCGCTACCCAATCATACAGGGTGGAATGCAATGGGTGGGCCTGGCGGAATTGGCGTCGGCGGTATCCAACGCGGGTGGGTTGGGAATCCTCACAGCGCTTACCCAGTCCTCCCCTGGCGCGTTGGCCAAGGAGATCGCCCGGTGTCGTACGATGACCGACCGACCGTTCGGTGTAAATCTGACCATCTTGCCGACCATCAATCCCCCGCCCTACGCGGAATACATTGATGTCGTGATAGAAAGCGGCGTCAAGGTCCTCGAGACCGCCGGTGCCAGCCCCAAAGAGTTCGTTAGCAAGCTCAAGCAATTCGGTGTCAAGATCGTGCATAAGTGCACCAGCGTTCGCCATGCCCTGTCCGCGGAGCGGAACGGTGTCGACGCCATCAGCATTGACGGCTTTGAATGTGCTGGTCATCCGGGGGAGGACGACGTACCCGGGTTGATCCTTGTGCCAGCCGCGGCCAAGGTGCTGAAGATCCCCATCATCGCGTCGGGCGGAATCGCCGATGGTCGAGGGATGGCAGCAGCATTCGCCCTGGGTGCCGAAGGAGTCAACATGGGCACACGATTCTGCGCAACTGTCGAGGCACCAATCCACGATCGCATCAAACAAGCTTTGGTGCAGGCGAAAGAGCGGGATACAAATCTTGTCTTCCGCACCTTGAGGAATACAGGGCGAGTCTTGAAGAACGCTGTTTCCAATGAAGTGGTTGCCACCGAAGGCCGCCCGGGTGGGTGTGTCTTTGAAGATATCCGACACCTCGTCTCGGGGCCACGTGGCCGCGAGGCGCTGCGAACAGGGGATATTGACGCCGGTCTGGTGTGGGCTGGGCAAGTGGTCGGGTTAATAGACGACATTCCCACGTGCGAAGTTCTCATTTCGCGGATGGTCCGTGAGTGTCGAGAACGACTCGTCGCAGCGCAGTGCTTCGCTCAATAGGCCCTGATCATTCCGTGCATCGCGCCGATCAACGACGCTGGAAAATCGGTTGGCGACGTGCTTCCATTGCGGCGGCACCTTCGCCAAAGTCGGAAGTCCGGAACTGTTCAAGCTGAATGGCGATTTCGCGCTGATTGGCTTGCGTAACGCGCTGGGCAAACCCTTGACGCAAGGTTGCGCGCGTTGTTTCGATAGCAAGGGGTGCCGAGGCGGCGATTTCATGCGCCAGTGCGAGAGCACGTTCCTTTACTTCCAGCTGCGCAACAAGTTCGTCGGCCAATCCAATCCGGACTGCCTCCTCACCATTGATGCGCCGACCCGTATACAAGAGCAGCGCGGCCTGCTGTTTACCAATCAGGTGTGGGAGGGTAAGGCTCAGGCCAAAGCCGGGATGAATTCCGATGCGCGTGAAACTCGCGCTAAAGCGCGCCTCGCTGCAGGTGATCCGAAAGTCGGCCACCAGCGCCAGTCCCAGCCCGGCGCCAATTGCGGCGCCTTGTACTGCTGCCACAATCGGCTTCTTGCCCTCGAACAACCGCATCGCCTGCCGATACACGGGGGACGGATCAAGAGCTTCTGCAGTGTCAGCCGCGTTGCTGAAATCGGCACCGGCGCAGAAGGCGCGGACCCCGGAGGAGAGCATGACGGCTCTGCACTGCGTGTCGGCATCGAGTTCTTCCAGAGCATCGGCCAAACACCGCAAAAAGTCCACGTCGACGAAATTATGTGGTGGGTGGCACATCTCAACCAACGCCACGTAGTTGTCACGGGTGATCTTGATGTCTTGCAGAGGTGTCATGGCGCACCAACCCGGATATTCAGCGCTTGGCAATGCTTTAGGGTCTTCATGAGTATCGCCTTTCAATATAGAGTGGTTTCTCCCACGTACGTCTCGGTGGTCTGACCCGGTGACCCGAGTGGGAATGACTGCTGACTTCAAAGAAATGTACGACTTCGTCCTACCGGGTTACGGGACGCGCGTCACTTTCTTTTCTCCCGGCGAAGAAATGACCCCGTGTATCCTGCGTTTCCATTCTCACCTTCAGCGAATACTGTTGCGTCCTGTTCGGGCTCGCCTTGCGGGACAGCCAGGACGATGCTGTCCGCCGTTCCCAGCTAGGGGACCTCGGCATCGCCTCGCGCCAATGGCAAGCTCACGCGAATTTCCGCCGTCGTCCGCTGCTTTGAGCTTGCCGGCGGCCGGTTCGCCCTATAGCGCCGTCAACATTGGCCAGAGAGCGTCGGCACCGCTGGCCGCAACGGCTCGACCGAGGCGGGTCTGCCAATACGATTCATTGCCGAACTCGTCCCGCCAAGACCAAAGACGCCGAGTGCTGAAGTGGAGATTGTGTTCGCGGGTATATCCCATGGCCGCGTGAACCTGATGCGCGATCTCCGCGCACTTGCCGGCGGCTTCTCCGGCGCGCGACTTGGCAACCGACACAGCGAATTCGCTAGCGTTTTCGCATGACGCCTCGACGGCCAGATCGACTGCCGCGCTGGATGCTGCCACGTGACCCGCCAGTACCGCGAGCAGATGCTGCACCGCCTGGAACTTCCCGATCGGGCGTCCGAACTGTACACGCTCATTTGCATACTGTATTGAGTATTCTAGGACGCGTTGCAGTGCACCCACTATCTGCACACTGCGGTACAGCGCGCCTTCGTTTTCCAGGCGTTCTCGGGCGTCATGGACAGGTGCGCATCCTTGCACTGGAGCATTATCGAAGTTCAGATCCACGCGCGGTTCGCCGGCCAGATTCCTTTCGGTGCGGGTAGCGAGACCTGCTGTCGCCACCAGTGCCACGGTCGGTTGGCCATCGTACTCAGCTGCAACCACGACCCACGCGCAGGAATCGCCCCAGGGAACCCGCTGTGCTATGCCCGACAGTGTAAGTCCCGAAGCACCTTTGGCAATTACAAGTCGGTCACCCTGGACAACAGGCGCGACGGTCAGCGGGCCGTCGGGCACCTCCAATCCGACGCTCGTGAGCAAGCGTCCCGCCAGCGCAGTCTCGGCCAGCGGCACCGGTGCGGCATGATAGGCGCAGCGGCGCAGCACCAGCATCGCGTCGGTGAATTCGAGCCCGAAACCGCCCGCACCCTCGGGCAGCGCACAACGCGTTAGCCCGACCGCCTCCAGCGCCTGCCAAAGGTCACTTGGCCACTCCCCCGCTTCTGCCGCTTCCCGCACCGCTTTGCTGCAATGGTCGTCAAGAACACGGTCGACGGTCCTGATCAAATCGCTTTGTAGTTCGCTCATCGCAGATCCAATCCTCTCGCGATAATTCCGCGCAAAATTTCTCGCGTACCGCCGCGGATGGTGAAGCCGGGCGCGGTCAGGATCGCCATACCGAGCAGGTCCGCATAGCCAGAGCCATCGCCAAGCCTTGGTTCAGTCGGCAAGAGTTGGCGAAATGTCTCGGGAATCTCGCGTTCGAAGGTCGTGCCGATGTCCTTGACCAGCGCCGCCTCGACCGTGGGCTGTTCTCCGCGCTGAAGCATGCCTGCAATCGACGTCGACATTCTCCGTAGAGCGACCAGATGGGCGACGAAGCGCCCGATTTCGTTGGCTGAGCGGTCATCGGGAGTTAGCCCCAGAGCCCGTATGGACTCGGCTAGCAACTGGTAGGTACTAAGGAACCGGTCCGGTCCCGAACGCTCGAAAGCCAGTTCGCCGGTGACCATGTTCCAACCTTCTCCAACGTCTCCGATCACCATGTCATCGGAAACGAAGTACCCGTCGAAGACCACCTCATTGAAATCATGCCCGCCGTACAAATTGTAGATCGGGCGCACACTCACCCCCGGCTGGGCCAAGTCGACGACGAGCTGCGTCAGTCCGGCGTGCCGGTCCTCTTCCTTCAGTGCAGTCCTAACCAGCGCAATCAGGTAATGGGCGTGGTGCGCGCCGCTGGTCCACACCTTGGTGCCCGTGATGCTCCAACCGCCGTGTACCCGACTCGCGCGGGTACGGACCGCGGCAAGGTCCGAGCCGGAGTCCGGTTCGCTCATGCCAATAGCGAAAAAACACTCCCCAGACGCAATTCTAGGAAGAATGAGCTGCTTTGCTCGTTCGCTGCCGTGTCGCAGGATTTGGTTGCCGCTCTGGCGGTCGGCAACCCAGTGTGCTCCTACGGGTGCTCCGCCGGCGAGCATTTCCTCTGTCATCACATATCGCTCAAGCGTGGTACGTTCGCCGCCGCCGAAGTTCTTCGGCCAGGTCATGCCGATGAAGCCACGTTCGCCACACCTGCGGCTGAATTCGATGTCGACGGTCGACCACGAGTTTCGCTTCGGTATGAAAGCCCCCGCCTCGACTTCTTCGGCAATGAACCCGCGGACCCTCCGCCGCATTTCGTCGGCCTCCGGCGGCATTTGAACAGACGCAAATCTGAAGTCGTGCATGGTCTCCATCCTATGCTGGCGTTGTGCTACCACCTCCAAGAAGATCGCTGACACCGATGTTTGTGGTCATATGTTTTGATGCTGAAAGGAAAAACCGCATTATAGAATTAATTACCACATACGTGGGTTACATTATATCCACAAGAACGGAGCCGCGCTGATGCTTGATCCGATCCCCTACACCCGGGCCTGGCGCAGGCTCGTTCCCGTGGGGAAGTCTTCGGAAGGAGATGTTTTCACTTGAACAAGATGGCGACCAGGGTGACCTGACCACCTTAGCCGCACGAGTCGTTAGGCTTGAAGTCCCTTTGCATGATCATTGTACGGATGACTTCCGTGCGTCCTCGTCGAGTTCATTGGCGCGAGGCTAGACCGCACGCGCGCTTCCTTGGCGTCGCGTCGGCTTTGCGATGTCTGGGCTTCCCCGACAGTAAGTAGCCCAGGACTTTCCATTCTTGTCTTGTTATGAACGCTACTCTTGCGAATATCCCGCCGCGCGACTCGGCACTGGGATTCTTCATCGGCTACCGCGGCTGCTTCGACTTCCGCCTACATGGCGCCCTTACCGTGGAACATCAGCCCGGCGTGCTCGCGCAGCGCGTGGAACTGGATCTTCTTCCAGCGGTTCTGGGCGATCTGCAGCTCGGCCTGGTAGGGCACGAGGAAGGCCGGCGCGTCGACCGCGTCGTAGGCGATGTGATGCGGA
>JACZKY010044704.1_pt1 | contig 24395 bp, 21 predicted proteins | sample 8237611 | NCBI WGS metagenome assembly JACZKY01 (sample SAMN16148055, study PRJNA663545) | marine sediment metagenome | biome: sediments and biomass from bioreactor inoculated with such sediments; feature: coastal sediments; material: methane- and iron-fed bioreactor; isolation source: Bothnian...
TGTCGAAGGGGTTGGTGGCGAACCCGGCGACCGTTTCCCCGGCGTCGCCGTACGCCGCCCTGGCTTCAAAACTCATCCCAGTGGTGGCGAAGAAGATCAATGAGGGGCCGGACCCCGTGCCGGTCGCGGAGGCGGTCCTCCGCGTGATCGAGGATGCCGGTGCCCCGATCCGCACTCCGGTGGGTGTCGAGGCGGAAACGTTCGTCCCGATGGCGAAGCAGTTGACGGACGAGGCATTCGAGGCGAAGGTGAAGGAGGTCTTCGGGCTGTAGGGTCGCGCCCTGAACCGCTTGACGCGGGGAGGGGAACCACCCCGAAGTCTCTATCGGATTTCAGAGGGAAACCCGCACGGACTGTAAACCCCGCGCAAACAACCGCCATTTTCGGGGTGAAATGGGGGGCTTGCCGGAACGCGGTTGACGCGGGATTTCCTTTATAGTACGATGACTTTCCTCTCGGACGCGCCCTTAGCTCAGCTGGATAGAGCGCTTGACTTCGGATCAAGCGGCCGGGGGTTCGAATCCCTCAGGGCGCGCCATTTAATTCAAGGGGTTGCGGTGAGAGCCGTAGCCCCTTTTTCTTGCCGGTTGGCTGACTTGCCCTACCAGTTATCCCGCCCTGTTTCCCGTCGCAGGAAGGAACAACAGGGGCCGGGCCCCTCAGTTCCTGGATCAGGGGGATCTTGTACCATGGTCCCCAGGTTATCCGACGGTAGGGATCAATCCACCAACGGCAGGCGCAAGATCCATTCAATTATGCGCGATACGTTTATGATGGTGACCATCGCGGTAAGCCAGATTGCGGCCGTAATGGCTATCGCAAGTATTTCGTCCGGAACATATCGAACCCGCCAGCCCATTCTTCGTCCTCCCTGTAGGTTCCCTTGTCGTTTCGTTTCATTCCAAACCTGTCAACGAACAGCGTCCCCCCGCCGCCTCCTTTTCGGCGGAGCGGTTTACCAGGTATACCTGGAAAACAATCTATACCTGGGGTGGTAGGAGTCAAATCTTTTTTGAGGATATAATGGCGGCCATGGAAAAGAAGAAGGGACCACCGCGGTATTACCCGACGACGATCTGCACTCGCGTTTCGGAAAAGACGTTTAGTCGGCTGGCGAAGTTGGCCCTGGATGAGGATCGGCCGATCTCATGGATCGTCAGGAGAATCCTCGCCCAGCACCTGGAGGACCTGGACAAGAAGGGGCGAAAATAGCGCCCAGAATGTTTGTTCCCACCGTCCTGAAGGGATCAACGACCCCCTGCCCCCCGTGGGTGTGCAGTAGAATGTGCAGTAGATAGCCGTAAAAAACCGGTACAGGACTCAGGGGAAATTTGGCTTCGCGCCAAGTTCCCTTTTTTCGTAAAAACGGGCCGAGTGGCTAATTCGTGGCTCGCGGATTTAGGAGGATGTTCCTTCCGCATCGAGGGTGGTGAACAACCTGCGCCTTCTCCCTGAACCGGAGGAATAAATTACCCTGCCTGGAAATGCAGGTTGCATGCGATGATGTTTTCGTACGATCTGTACGCCATTGTTCGGGTTTTCTGGTCTTGGGGAGGTGGATCGCATGGGTGTCCTACGCCGCTTTCTCCCGATGCTCCCTCTCCTCGGCCTGGTTCTCTTCATGGCGATTGTCGCGTGCGTTGAGACTCAAGTCGGAGCGGCCGCCGATCCCCTTACCCCCGAAGAACGCGCCTTCGTCGTCTCCCACGGTCCGATTCGCTACGCCCCCGACCCGCTGTTCCCTCCCTTCGAGTCCCTCGACTCCTCCGGGTTCGCCAGGGGCATCACGCCGGACCTTCTGACCCTCATGGGCAAGAAACTGGGGGTCGAGTTCCAATCCGTCGCCTACCCTACCTGGTCCGATGTCCTCGAAGCCGTCAAGCAAGGAAAAGTGGACCTTCTCGGAACCCTCACCCGGACGCCCGAGCGTGAAATATTCCTTCTCTTCTCCAAGCCGTACCTGTCGGTGCCCTACGTCCTGTTCATCCGTCAAAATGGCGGCGACCCGAAAACGATAGAAGACATGGTTTCGCGCCGCCTCGGCGTCGTGAAAAATTACGGAATCCATACATGGTTGTCCGCCGCGCATCCGGACATCGACCCGGTGACGGTGGAGGACACGGCGACAGGGCTCACCATGGTCGCGACCGGACAGCTCGACGCGCTTCTCGAGACGTTGCCCGTGGGCGCGCAGATCGTGCGAGAGAAGAGCCTCACCAATATCCGGATCGTGCCGCGCCACATCTACACCCTGCCCCAACACCTCGGTGTGCGGAAGGGGGAGCCGCTTCTTCTCTCCATCGTCCAGAAGGGGCTGGATTCGCTGACCGAGACGGAGCGTTCCGAGGTGTTCGTGCGATGGACCGGACAGGATTTTTCACGTCCCCCCCCGGCGATCTCTCCGGTTCTCCGGAACGCACTTCTCATTCTTGTCGCGGTTGCCGTCCTTTCCTTGGCCTGGATTTTGGCTCTAAGACGCAGCGTCCGGCGAGCCACGCAATCTCTCCGACGGAGTGAGGAGCGCTACAAGGAACTGGTCGAGAACGCCAACGACATAATCTATATGCATGACCTTGCGGGAAATTTCACATCCATCAATAAGGAAGCGGAGCGCGTTACCGGCTATACACGCGATGAAGCGTTGAAGATGAACATCGATTCCGTTTTAGCCCCCGAGTATGTCGATGTCGCCCACCAGATGCTGTCGTACAAGGTTCAAGAGGTCGATCCCGCCCGATACGAACTGGAAATGGTATGCAAGAACGGCCGTCGGGTACCGATTGAGATCAGCACCCGGGTCATCTACAAGGACCGCAAGGCTGTCGGTGTGCAGGGTGTCGCCCGCGACATCAGCGAGCGGAAGCGGGCAGAGGAGAAGCTGCGCGAGAGCGAAGAAAAGTACCGCACCCTCTTCAACAATGCCGAAGTGGGCATATTCAGGTCGAGGCTTGACGGATCGGAGGTTCTTGAAGTCAACCGCAGGTTTCTCGATATCGTCGGGATGACGCTGGAGGAGACGCTGGGAAAGCCCTCGGTGAATCTCTGGGCTGACCCGAAAGAGCGCGAGGAGATGGTCAAAAGGCTTGTTGCGGATGGGAGCGTGCTGGGGTTTGAATGCAAAATGCTGAACAAGCGGCGGGGCGACGTAAGAAACTGTCTTACATCGCTGCGGCTCTACCCGGAACAGGGGATGCTGGAAGGAACGCTCCTGGACATCACAAGCCGCAAGCGCGTGGAAGCGGAGAAGGAAAAGCTGCAGGCCCAGCTCCAGCAGGCCCAGAAGATGGAGGCGGTGGGAAGCCTGGCGGGGGGCGTGGCGCACGATTTCAACAACCTGCTGACGGTGATCACGGGGTACAGCGAACTCCTGTTGCAGAAGATCGGGAAGGAATCTCCGATGCACGGGGAAGTGGAGCAGATCAAGAGCGCGGGGGAGCGTGCGGCGTCGCTGACGCAGCAGCTGCTGGCGTTCTCCCGGAAGCAGATCATCGAACCGAAGGTGATGCAACTGGACCGCCTGGTTGCGGAGGTCCTGGCGATGATGTCCCGCCTGATCGGTGAGGACATCGCGCTGCAGGCCACCACGGGCAAATCCCTGGGATCGGTGAAGGTCGACCCCGGGCAGTTCCAGCAGATCCTGATGAACCTGGTGGTAAACGCCCGGGATGCGATGCCGAACGGCGGGAAGATAATGATCGAGACCGCGAACGTGGACCTGGACGAAGAGTACTGTGCCCTCCACCCTTTCGTCAAACCGGGACGTTTCGTGATGCTGGCGGTGAGCGACACGGGGAATGGGATGAGCGAAGAGATCAAGGCACACATCTTCGAGCCGTTCTTCACGACGAAGGAAAGGGGAAGCGGAACGGGTCTGGGTCTTGCGACGACCTACGGTGCGGTGAAGCAGTCGGGTGGCTACATCGAGGTGTATTCGAAAATCGGGAAGGGGACGACCTTCAAAATATATCTGCCGCGGGTCGAAGAGCCGGTCGACCAACCGGTGAACGACGACCTCCCGACTGACCTCCCGGGAGGGACGGAGACGGTGCTGGTCGTGGAGGACGAGGGCCTGCTGCGGAACCTGTGCGTCCAGATTCTGGAGCATCTCGGGTACAGGGTGCTGCAGGCCCGGAATGGGACCGAGGCGATCGCGGAGGTGCGAGGATACGGTGACCGGATCGACCTGCTGCTGACGGACGTTGTGATGCCGGGGATGAACGGGAGCGAAGTGGCGACGCAACTGGTTCTGCACCACCCGGAGATGAAGGTGCTGTTCATGTCGGGGTACACGGACGACACGATCACACGCCGCGGGGTTCTGGACGAGGGGTTGTCGTTCATCGGGAAGCCATACACCCCGTCGGCGCTCGCGAGGAAGGTGCGGGAAGTCCTCGACAAGGCGTGATGGGAGAGCGTTTCCTCCCACCAGCGCCCAGTTTCGTCCTGTATGGCGCGCTACGCAGATAGCCGGCAGGAAGTTAAAAACGGGTCTTGAGGCCGACGAACACTCCGTGCGGAAACACCTGGACGAGGATCGGCGTCTCCCGGCGGTGTGCGTACCAACCGGAGAGCCCCCCGATTATCCAGCCGGCAAGGACGTCGCTTTGCCAGTGCGCCTGGTTCTTGACCCGCCCGATTCCCACGTACAGCGGCAGCGCCAGCAGCCCATAGGCTGCCGGGTGCTCTCCGCCGTACTCCAGGACGAACGGCGTGACCAGTGATGCGGAAAATGCCGCCTCGGTGCTCGGGAAACTGTCATTCGAGCCGTGAGCAAACCATTCGTTGGGGTCGTCGGTTTCACTCGGCCGCACCCGCGTGAACACGTACTTCATCGCGGTAGTCGATCCGGCCGCCAGGAGTTCCGCGTCCATCGTCTGCCACAGGGTCTTGCCAAGCCGGGTCTCCGAACCCTCCCACAGCGCACCCCCGAGACCGGCCACGCTGAGAGCGCCCATCAACCCCCGATAGACCTTGGGGTTCCAGATGCCCGACGCATCCTTGGTGACCTGATGATCGATGACCGACCAGTCAGCGGGATACCCTGTGGCAGGCAGGCCGAATATCACCACCAAGCCTAGAGATACCAGCAACAATCGAGCGCGGAGCATGGGAATCCTTATCGAGGTATATCTGCGGTCATTGTTCCCATCGAGAATACCACGCCGCAAAGTGCCGGATATCCTCCCGCAGGAATTTGAGGGTTACGGAACCTCGCCGGGCACTTCCTCGTCGCGGGCAAGGTCGGTTTCGGTCCCCCCGGTGAGTGCGAGCAGTTCGTCGGGGGTGGTCGCGAACATGTTGTTCGTCTCCCCCGCGGCGGGGTAGATCGCATCGAACCGGCGAAGGGAGCGGTCGATGTAGACCGGCACCCCGTCGGGCAGCGCTACCGGGGAGACGGCCCCGACGGCGAACCCCGTGCGCGCCGCCACGTCGTCCGGCCCCGCCAGCCGCACCCTCTTCCCGTCCCCGAGCGCGCGGACCTTCTTCGTGTCCACCCGGCGGTCCCCGGAGATCACGACGACGATCGCCGTTTCATCGGAAAGCAGCAGGATCGTCTTCGCGATCTGGCCCACCTGCACGCCGAGCGACCGGGCGGCGAGCTCCGAGTTGTGCGTCGACTCGCCGAAGCGGTGGATCTCCTTCGGAACGCCCGCGGACTCGAAGAAGGCCCGCACCTCGTTCTCGCCGCGTGTCCGCATCGCCGCCCCTCCCGGTGAAGTTCCGGCCATTATACCCGGGGGGCGCATCCCCGGATCGTCGTAAAATGGGACCAGGATTTCCCGGATTCTTCCCGGCACCGCTATTGCGCAAACATGGTTTGTTGTAGCATCGATCGATATCGCCCTGAGGAGGCCCGGATGTACAGCGTGGGAGATTCCGCAGAGTTCACGAAGGTCTTCTCGGAGGAGGACGTTTTCCTGTTCGCCGGGATCACGGGGGACCGCAATCCCGTCCACCTCTCGAAGGAGTTCGCGGCGAAGACCCGCTTCAAGGAGCGGATCGCGCACGGTCTCCTCACGGCAGGGACGATCTCCGCCGCGATCGGGATGAAGCTCCCGGGGCCGGGGTGCCTCTACCTGTCGCAGTCCCTCGAGTTCAAGGCGCCCGTGTTCCTCGGGGACGAGATCACCGCGCGTGTCGAGATCGTCGAGGTGATCTCGGAGAAGCGCCTGCGGTTCCGGACCCGGTGCTTCAACCAGGACAATGTCCTGGTGATCGACGGCGAAGCGGTCATCGTACCTCCCCGGCAGGGGGGAGGAGCGGCTCGAACCACCAAATCGAAGGGGGAAGGAGGAACGGAATGAGGAAGACGGCTTTTGCGGTAGCGGTGTTGCTGGTGCTGGCGTCCGCGGCATCCGCGGCGGACACGATCAAGCTCGGGGGGATGCTCCCGCTTTCGGGTCGCGCCTCGGACCTGGGGATCACCTGCAAGCAGGGCGCGGAGCTCGCGGTCAAGGAGATCAACGCGAAGGGAGGCGTCATCGGGAAGAAGTTCGAGCTGCTGATGGCCGACTCCAAGGCGAACGTCCAGGAGCTCGTTTCCCTGTCCAAGCGGTACATCCAGAAGGACCAGGTGAACTTCCTGTTCGGTGTCGTGAGCTCGGGGGGGTCCCTCGCGGTCGCCGAGGTCGCCAAGCAGGAGAAGGTGATCTTCATGAACACCGTGGGATCCACCGACACGCTGACCAAGGAGAAGTGGAACCGGTACACGTTCCGCTCGGGGACCTGCAACTCGCAGGAGGCGAACTCCCTGGCGCTCTACACGGCGAAGCGGTACCCGAAGCTGACGAAGTTCTACAACATCGGGCCGGACTACGAGTACGGCCGGACGATGTGGGACCTCTTCAAGGCGAAGACGAAGGAGGCGAACCCGAAGGCGGAGTTCATCGGGGAGCAGTGGCCCAAGCTCTTCGTCCCCGACTACACCTCCTACATCAACGCCATCCTCCAGGCGAAGCCCGACGCCGTGTTCTGCTCCCTGTGGGGCGGCGACCTGGTCGCCTTCATCAAGCAGGCGAAACCGTACGGCGTGTTCGACAAGATGAAGTGGGTCATCGCCACCGGCGGGGACATCACCGTCGCCAAGGCGCTCGGCAGGGAGATGCCCACGGGGTTGATCGTCGACCAGAGGTACTACTTCCACTGGCCGAACAGCAAGCGGAACCAGGAGTTCGTGAAGGCGTACCAGGCCGATTACAAGGACTACCCGAGCGCGTGGGCGGCCGAGGGGTATGACGGCGTCTACTTCCTCGCCGAGGCGATCCGGAAGGCCGGCTCCCTCGACACCGACAAGGTCATCGCGGCCCTCGAAGGGCTGACGATCGACGCACCCCGCGGGAAGGCGACGCTCAGGAAGGAAGACCACCAGCTCTCCAGCGACTTCATGGTGGGCGAAACCGTGTTCGACAAGGCGTACCCGTTCGCCATCGTCGGGAAGACCGAGGTGTTCTCGGCGGACCAGGTGCTCTACTCGATCGACGAGTGGAAGAAGGCCCAGGCGGGGAACAAGTAATCATCCGTCAGACGCTCGCTCCGGGGGGCCTGCCGTGGAGGCAGGTCCCCCTCAATTAACCCGCGGCGGAGTCCATGGATCTCTCCTTCTTGACCGTTCAGGTGTTGAGCGCCCTTCGCCAGGCGGCGTTCCTCTTCCTCATCTCCTCGGGGCTCACGCTGATCTTCGGCGTGCTGAACATCCTCAATTTCGCCCACGGCGCGCTCTACATGCTCGGGGCGTACTTCGTCTACGCCCTGACGCTGCATCTGACCGGACCGGCGGGGTTCCTGATCGCTGTTCTGGCGGCGCCCCTGGGGGTCGCGCTGATCGCGGTGCTGATCGAGACGAGCCTGCTGCGCCGAATCTACGCGCAGGAGGAGATCTACCAGCTCCTGCTGACCTACGCGCTGGTGCTCATCATCGACGACCTCGCCAAGCTCGTCTTCGGTCCGGAGTTCAAATCGATCCCAAAGCCCGAGATCCTGTCCGGATCGGTCACCCTCTTCGGCGGGACCGTCCCGGTGTACACCCTCCTCGTCGTGGTCCTGGCGCCCGCCGTGGCGTTCCTCCTCTGGTACCTCCTCCACAGGACGAAGACCGGGAAAGTGGTGCGGGCGACCTCCTCCGACCGGGAGATGGCGGATGCCCTCGGGATCAACATGTCGGTGCTGTTCACATTGGTCTTCGCGTTCGGCGCGGTCCTGGCGGGGCTCGGGGGAGCGCTGGCGGGGCCGGTGCGGACCGTGTTCCCCGGGGTGGGAACCGAGGTCATCATCGAGTCGTTCGTCGTGGTGGTGATCGGGGGACTGGGAAACCTGTGGGGCGCCCTCATCGGGTCGATCCTCATCGCCTCCCTGGAGACGGTCGGGATCATCCTGTTCCCGGAATTCGAGATGTCCCTCATCTACCTGCTGATGGTGGTCGTGCTCGTGGTCCGGCCGTGGGGGCTGTTCGGGCGTCCGTTCAAGGTGAAGGCGCTCTCGGAGAAGAACCTCGCGATGGAGTCGCAGGAGATCTCCCCGGTCCACTTCTCCGTTCACCCGGTCATGCGGTGGGCGCCGCTGCTCCTGCTGCTCTTCGTCCCCCTGGTCGCGGGCAGGTTCTACCAGTACCTGCTGACGCAGATCTTCATCGCCTCCTTGATGGCCGTCGCCTTCAACCTCCTCCTGGGGACGACGGGGCTGCTATCGTTCGGCCAGGCCGCGTTCTTCGGGGTCGGCGCCTACACGGTGGGGCTCCTCCTCACCAAGGGAGGGTTCGGGACGCTTCCAGCCCTTGTCCTGTCGCCGGTCGTGGCGGCCGCCGTGGCGGGCGTCATCGGGTTTTTCTGCGTCCGGCTGTCGGGGGTGCATTTCGCCATGCTCACCCTGGCGTTCGGCCAGCTCATCTTCACGGTCGCCTACAAATGGTACGGCCTGACCGGCGGAGACAACGGGATCCAGGGGATCCCCGTAAATCCGATCCCGCTCGGCGGCCTGGCCACCCTCGACCTCGGCTCCAACCGGGCGATGTATTATTTCGTGCTCGTCGTCGTGGGGCTGTGTGTGGAACTTCTCCGCCGGATCCGCTCCTCGCCCTTCGGCGCGACGCTCAAGGCGATCCGGGAGAACGGCCAGCGAGCCTCCTTCCTCGGCGTGAACATCAAGCTGTACCAGTGGACGGCGTTCGTGGTCGCGGGGGCGTTCACGGGACTGGCCGGCGGACTTTTCGCCATGATGGAGAAGTCGATCTCCCCCGAGATCATCCATTGGAGCAAGTCCGCGGAGCCGGTGTTCATGACCATCATCGGGGGGATCTACACTTTCGTTGGGCCCGTGGCGGGGGCGGTCGTCTACGTCATCCTCAACTCGTACCTGGTCGCCTGGACCGAGAAGTGGGCGCTGGTCCTCGGGCTGGTCCTGCTGACGCTGGTGCTGCTTCTCCCGGGCGGCGTCGTGGGGTTCGTGAACGAAAAAGCGCGTCTGACCCTCGGAAAGCTCAGGTGCATCCGAAAATGGTCCTTCTCGAAGTCCGCAACGTCGTAATGTCGTTCGGGGGCCTGCGGGCGCTCCAGGACGTCACCCTCTCCGTCGCGAAGGGCGAGATCCGCGCCGTCATCGGCCCGAACGGGGCGGGGAAGTCGACGCTCTTCAACGTCATGACCGGGCTGCTCAAGCCCGACTCGGGCGACGTGATGTTCGAAGGGGAGACGATCAGGGGGATCTCCCCGCACCGGATCATCCGGAAAGGGATCGGCCGCTCCTTCCAGATCACCAACATCTTCCCCCGGATGTCGGTCTTCGAGAACGTCCAGGTGGCCCTTTTCTCCCACCACGGGACGAGCCATCGACCCCTCTCGATGGCGAGCAAGTTCACGAAGGTCGCCGGGGAAGTGCTCGCCCTTCTGGACCAGGTGGGGCTGGCGGAGAAATATGACGCCTCGGCGTCGGTCCTCTCCCACGGGGATCAGAAGCGGCTCGAGATCGCCATCTCCCTCGCGTCGCGCCCGAAGCTGCTGATGCTCGACGAGCCCACCGCCGGGATGTCCCGGTTCGAGAGCCGGGAGACCGTCGCCCTTCTCCGGAAGATTTCCCGGGAGCAGGGGCTGACGCTCGTATTCACCGAGCACGACATGGACATCGTCTTCGCGATCTCGGAGAAGATCACGGTCCTCCAGCAGGGCGCCGTCATCGCCGACGGGACGCCGGCGGAGATCAAGGCGAACCCCGAAGTGCGCAAGGCGTACCTCGGGGAGGAAATCACGGAGAGTTGATCCCATGGCGTTTCTCGATCTGCGTTCGATCAACACGTTCTACGGGCGGAGCCACATCCTGTTCGACGTCTCGCTCTCCATCGAAAAGGGGGAGGTGGTGAGCCTCATCGGCCGGAACGGGGCCGGGAAGAGCACCACGTTCCGCTCGATCATCGGGCTCACCCCTCCGCTGACGGGGGAGGTGATCTTCAAGGGGGAGCGGATCTCCGGGCTGCGGGCCTTCCGGATCTGCCGGAAGGGGGTCGGCTTCGTGCCCGAGGACCGGAGGTGCTTTCCCGACCTGACGGTGCGGGACAACCTGGAGGTCGCATCCAGGAGGGAAAAGGAAGTCGCCTTTCCCTGGACGGTCGACCGGATCTACGCCCTTTTCCCCCGTCTCCGGGAGCGGGAGAAGAACCTCGGGAGCCAGTTGTCCGGCGGCGAGCAGCAGATGCTGACCATCGCGCGGACGCTGATGACGAATCCCGAGGTGCTCCTCCTCGACGAGCCGTCCGAAGGGCTCGCCCCGCTGGTGGTGTCCCTGCTGGCCGAGATGATCCTCCAGATCCGGAAGGAGGGGGTGACGGTCCTCCTCGCCGAGCAGAACCTGCACTTCTGCGCCAAGGTCTCGGACCGCGCGTTCGTGATCGACAAGGGGTCGGTGAAGTACGAGGGGACGATGAAGGATCTCCTCGCGAACGACGAGGTGAAGGAGAAGTACCTTGCCGTGTGATCCCGCCCCGCCCGGCGGGTTCCGGGCGTTCGCGGAACGGGCCTTCGATCCCGCGGCGATCCCCGGGAAGCCCGAAGCGCTCGCCGGGATTCGCGTTCTCGAGGTGGCGACCCGGATCTTCGGCCCGGCCACCGCCGACTACCTTGGCGTCTTCGGCGCCGAGGTGATCAAGGTGGAGCTGCCGTACCGGGGAGACCTGATGCGGTACGTCGCGCCGGAAGGGTTCTTCTGGAAGGAGGTATCCCCGGCGTTCCTCGCCCTGAACCGGAACAAGCTCCACGTGGGGCTCGACCTGCACCCGCCCGAGGGGGTGGAGCTCTTCCTCCGTCTCGCGGAGGTGTCTGACGTGGTGGTGGAAAACCTCCGCGCGGGGACGATGGACGAATGGGGGGTGGGATACCTGCAGCTTCGGGAGCGCAACCCACGGATCGTCTACGCCGCCAACTCGGGATTCGGGCAATGGGGGCCGTACGCGGCGGGACGGGCGTCGTACGACGCCACCGCCCAGGCCGTTTCCGGCTTTTCGGCCATCACGGGGTTTCCGGACCAGCCGCCGATGAAGGCGGGGTTCTGGGTGGGAGACTACACCGCGGCGTTGATGTCCGCCATCGCGATCCTCGCCGCCCTCGCGGCGCGCCGGAGGACCGGCGAGGGGCAGCTGATCGACCTTTCCCAGGCCGAGGCGATGATCCGCACGTTGGACTGGACGTGGCCGTACGCGGGATTGACGGGGAAGGACCGCCTGCGGAACGGGAACGTCGACCCCTCGTCCCCCCCATCCGGGATCTATCGGTGCCGGGACGGATTCGTCGCTGTCTCCGCGCGGGACGAGGAGGAGTTGGTCCCCCTTGCTCACGCCCTCGGGGCCGCCGGTCCGGACGAGGCGCGGATCGCGACGCCGGACCGGGTGGAGGCGTTCTGCGCTTCCCGGACGGTCGACGAGGTCGTGCGCCGGGCGGAGGACGGCGGATTCTCCGCGGCGCCGGTGCGCGGGGGGAAGCACCATTACCGCGACCCGCACCTGCGGGCCCGTGGAACGGTCTGCCCGGTGGACGATCCTCTCTACGGCCGCGTGGACGAGTACGGCCCGGCGCCCAAGCTTTCGGAGAGCCCGGGAAGGATCAAGTGGAGCGCGAAGCCGGTGGGATGGCACAACGAACGCGTATTCGGGGATCTGCTGGGGATGACCGCCGGCGAGATGGGGGCGCTCGAACGGAAGAAGGTGATCGGGAAGTGGGCCGACGTCCCGGGGGCCCGGCCGCCGGAAGGGAGCACCGGCGCGTGAGCGGCTTCGCGGAGTGGGTGCGGGGGGCGACGGACCCTACGACGGCCGCGGGTAAGCCCGAGGCGCTGAAAGGGATCCGGGTCGTCGAGTTCTGCCCCGGCCACTTCGGCGGAATGGTGGCCGCCTCGATGCTCGCGGAATTCGGCGCCGATGTGATCAAGGTGGAACCTCCCGGCGGCGACCCGCTCCGGCGCGCCGCGCCGGAGGAAATCAGGCTGGAGGGAACGGGGCTCCCCTTCCTCTCCGAGGCGCGCAACCGCCGCTTCGTCACCCTCGCGGCCGGGGACCCCGCCGGGAGCGGTGTCCTCCGCCGCCTGGCTCTCGCGTCGGACGTGCTCATCACTTCCGAGCCGCCGGAGCGAATGGAGGCGATGGGGTGCGATTACCCCTCCCTGCGGGAGGAACGCCCGGGGATCGTCCACCTGTCGCTCTCCACCTACGGCTCGTTCGGTCCCGACGCCGGCCGCCCCGTGCGGGACAGCGACATCCTCTGCCAGGCGCTGTCCGGCGGCCCGTACATCGTCGGCGAGCCGGGGCGGGAGGGGGCCGCGCCGCTTCCGCACGAGGCCCCGACCCGGCTCGGGAACTGGCACGGATCGTTCGTCCAGGGGCTGTGGGGGGCCTACGGGGTCCTGTCGGCGCTTCACTTCCGGGAGGAGACCGGAAAGGGGCAGGCGGTGGACATGGCCGGGGCCGAGGCGCTCATGATGTTCGCCGACTACAACATCACCTGGATGCACACGGGGGGAAAGGCGCGCGAGCGCGTGGGGAATTTCGACCCCGCCGTCTTCCCGTACACCTACATCCGGTGCCGGGACGGCTACACCTTCATGGCCGCCTACAACGACGAGGCGTTCGAGTCCCTGATGCGGATCATCGGCCGCCCGGAGCTGGCCGGGGATCCGAGGTTCTCCACGCCGAGGAACCGGGTCGTCCTGGAGAACGAGCGGGCGCTGCTGGCCATCCTCGAGGAGTGGTCCGGCGATCTGACGGCCGACGAGATCCTCGCCGCGGTCGAGGAGTACACCTCGAAAAAAAGCGGCCCCGGCGCCGCGGTGGTGACGGGGCGCGTGAACCGGCCCCTGGAGGTGATCGCCGAGGGGAACTGGCGCGAGCGGGGCTGCTTTCTGCGCGCCGAAGATTCCGTCTACGGGGCGCTGCTGCTCGCCGCGCCGCCGTGGAAGATGAGCGGGACGCCGGCGCGGTGGAAGTCGGGATGCAGGCCGCCGGGGTCGGACAACCGCGACGTGTGCCTCGGGATCCTCGGGATGACGGAGGAGGAGTACCGGCGCCTTGCGACGGCGGGTACGTTCTGACGGAGTCCGTCGGGGATAGCAGGCCCCCCGGGGCGTAGGCGGGAACCCCGGGGGACCGTACGAATCGCCCGCGGATCTCTGGAGGGATTTGCGGGCAACCGCCTCCCCTGGGAGGGGAGGCGGGTGCTGCCTTTCCTTGGATTCTCTTATCGGAATGTTTCCAACGGAACTTCAGGGGAATTTTCCACGCCGCCGGCTGCCGGTTCCCGGAGGCCGCCCCGGGCTGGTAGACTGTTCCTTCAAGCCGCCCCCCGGGAGAACCGTTGACCGACCTGCCCCTGGTCCTTCGAGACTTGTCCATCGTCCTTGCGATCGCCACCGCGGTGGCGATCGTTTTCGGACGGCTCCACCTGTCCGTCGTGGCGGCGTTCCTCGTCGCCGGCGCCATTCTCGGTCCGACCGGGGCGGGGCTGGTGGCCGAGTCGGGGATGGTGAGCTCCCTCGCCGAGATCGGCGTCGCCCTCCTGCTGTTCACCGTCGGACTCGAAATCTCGCTGACCAGCCTCGGGAAGATGCGCGCCAGGATCCTTCAGGGGGGGAGCGTGCAGCTCTTTGCGACGATCCTGCTAACGGTGGCCGTTCTTTCCATCGCGAGGGTTCATCTTTCGGAGGCGATCTTCATCGGGTTCGTCCTGTCGCTTTCGAGCACCGCGATCGTGATGAAGGTGTACGCCGACCGGATGGAGCTCGACAGCGGACACGGAAAGATCTCCATCGGCATCCTCCTGTTCCAGGACCTGGCCGTGATCCCGATGATGCTGCTCATCCCCTCGCTTCGCCAGTGGGAGTCGGCGCAATTCTCGTCCGTTGCGCGCACGCTGGGGGAGGCGGGCCTGGGGGTAGTGGTCATCCTGCTGGCGGCACGCTTCGTGATCCCGCTCCTGCTGAAGGAAGTGGTTCGCCTGAACAGCCGGGAGATCCTCGCGATGACGGTGTTGTTCCTCATCATGGGGATTGCATGGATCGCCCGGTGGTGGGGGCTCTCCCTGGCGATGGGTGCCTTCCTCGCGGGGATGGTGATCTCGGAGTCGATCTACGTCCACGAGATCGCCGCCCAGATCTTTCCCTTCCGGGACGTCTTCAACGGCGTCTTCTTCATCTCGGTCGGGATGCTGCTCGACCTGCCGTTTCTGGCGCGCCACCTCCCCCTGATTCTCCTCATCTCCGCCGGGGTCGTGCTGCTGAAGGGGATCTGCGCGGGCGCGGCGATCCGGACCCTGGGCTACCCCTGGCGGGTCTCGATGATCGGGGCGATCGGGCTGGCGCAGATCGGGGAGTTCTCCTTCCTCCTGATGTCGGAGGGATCCCGTGACGGGTTGTTGGGAGCGGAAGCGTACCAGTACCTCCTGGCGGTCGCCATCTTCACGATGGTGGCCACGCCGTTCATGATGAGGGCGGCCCCGTGGGCCGGGAGATACTTCGTTCGACGCCTGATCCGGGAACCCGAACCGGAGGAACCGGGGGAAGAGTCCCCCGGCGCGGGACGGGTCGACAACCACGTGATCGTCTCGGGATACGGGATGAACGGGAAGAACCTCGCCCGGGTCCTGCGATCGACGCACGTACCCTACGTTGTCGTGGACCTGAACGACGCGCTGGTGGGGGAAGGCCGGGAGGCGGGGGAGCCGATCTTCTACGGCGACGTGAACAACCCGGAGATCCTCTACCGCGTCGGGGTGGACCGCGCCCGGATGATGGTGCTCGCCATCTCCGACCCGATGGCGACCCGCCGTGCCGTGGCCGTGGCCCGCCGGGCCAACCCCGGGCTGTCCATTCTCGTCCGCACGCGGTACATGGCGGACGTGGACGACCTGATCGCCCTCGGCGCGAACGCCGTGATCCCGGAGGAATTCGAGACTTCGATCGAGATCTTCTCCCGTGTCCTGCACGAGTACCACGTTCCCGCCCACGTCATCGCGCAGCAGGAGGAGTTGATCCGCAGCGGGACCTACCGGATCCTGCGGGAGCGCGTCCCTTCAAGAACCGCGGGACTCCTGTCGGAGTTCGAGGAGTTTCTCCGGAGGAAGGTCATCGAATTGTTCTACGTTTCGCCGGATTCGCCTTGGGCGGGACGGACGATCCGGGATCTGCCCTTCCAGAACGGCGCCGGGATCATCCTGCTCGCCGTCCTTCGGAAGGACCGTGCGATCGTCCAGCCGTCGCCGGAGGAGACGGTCGAGGCGGGGGACAAGCTCGTCCTCTTCGGCGGGCATGCCCCTCTCGCGACCGCGCTCACCGAATTGACACGCGCAGGTCGCTAACCGGGGTACCCCCGTGACGCAGTTACGGTAACGAGGGGCGCTCCCCTAGCGACCGCGCTCCAAGAACTGTCCAGGGCGAGTCGCTGAAGGGAGTACCCCCGTGACGCAGTTACGATAACGAGGGGCGCCCCTCTCGCGACCGCGCTCACCGAATTGACACGCGCAGGTCGCTAACGGGGGTTTGACGTTTCCGGGCCGTGCGTCCGATGATAAGATCGCAGTGTCCCCACTCCATCGGTCGGGAGGGCAACGATGCCTGCTTACCAACCCGCTCTGCAGAAGTACGAGCGCGCCCTGAGCCGGTACTTCCGGAATCCGGCCGCCCAGCGGAAGACCGCGGACCGGGAGAAGATCCTGAAGACCCTCGGGATCGGGAACCCGCAGGAGTTCCTCGGGATGCACATCCCCCTCTGGGAAGCCAAGCTCGACGAGCTCCTCGACCCCACGAGCACCGACATGCTCCCGATCAGCATCTCCCACTCCTATGTGAACTGGGTGCGGGGGGCGATCCGGATGATGCCGGCCTCCGCGCGGGTGATGATCTTCGCCTCCAAGTTCAAGGCGACCGGGCTGAAAAAGGCCATCCTCACCCTGCTCCAGGAGGCGACGGGGGAGCCGTACCGCGACTTCGAGGTCACCGAGGTGCTGCTGGTCGAAAAGGTCCACAAGGACACGCTCTTCACGGTACGGACGCCGGACGGGAAGGAGCGCGACCTGTACCTGTCCCGCTTCGGATGCCTGGGAGAGTATGTCTACAGCGGTCTCCCGAAGCTGGTGGGGCTGCCCTCCCTCCCGACCGTCTATCACGTGACGCCGCAGGGCGAAGAGGTGCTCCTCAAGCCGAAGGAGGAGGGGATCAACATCTACCTGGACGAGGCCGTGACCCTCGCCCGGATCCTGCGCGACAGCGGGTGGTGGGTGACCGGCGCGGCGCGGCAGGACGCTCTGGGGGACTGCATCGGCACCGCGCTCCGCTACGGCCACTACGTCGCCACCCCGAAGAAGGAGGTGGTGATGATCGACAACATCGAGCTGTTCCACCTGGATGAGACCGACGTCCGCATTTTCGAGCCGATCTACGAGTTCCTTCCGAAGAAGGCGTATCCGGGCGACCGGCCGAAGCGGGAGCGGCTCCACGAAAAGATGCGGCAGGAGTACGACGCGGCGTATGCCGACCAGAGGATGGTGATACGGAAAGCATGGCCCGAGATCGAACGGTACCTGATCGAGATGCGGCGCAACATCTACGCGTACGCGGGAGAGGTGTTCGAGATGGTGATGGCCCGCGTCAGGGCCGCGGTGTTTTCCGGGAAGTAGCGCGGGACCGGGCAAGGAACGCGCGCTCGACGAGGTAGAACCCCGCGGGCATCGCGGCCGCCATGGCGATCGCCTTCACGCCGAGCCGGACCGGCGGCGAGGATACGCCCAGCAGGTCCAGAACGAAATCCGCGAGCGACGCCCCCGCGAAGATCGACGCGAGGGTCCCCGCGAAGAGAGAAATCCCCAGCAGGAGGCGCGAGCCGGGGCGTTTCCGCCGGTGGGCCGTCATCCTTTCCGCGGGTTCAATCGCCGCGGAAATCGGAAAAAAGGAAAGGCCGGAAGGGAATCGCCCCCCGGCCTCCGTTGATCATCCGCATCCGCGCCGGGTCATTTCTTCAGCGTTTTGATGAAGTCGTCGATGGCGATCGCCGGGAGGGTCATCATCTGGATCGTCCCGCGGGCCCCGAGCCCCACGGAGATTCTCGCCATCGTCTCGTTGTTGGGCGCCTCCACGATGTTGATGAAATCGTACATTCCGAGGACCGCGTACTGCCCGAGGACCTTCGCGCCCATCCCCTCGATCTCCTTGTTGACCTCCTTGATGCGGTCGGGTTTCGATTTGACGGTCTTCCTGCCTTCGTCCGTCAGCGTGCTGAGAAGGATGTAGATAGCCATTCTCGTCTCCTTTCCCATGCGGGTTGGGTTCCGTGGTGGCCGCGCCGCTCGCCAGTAGCCGGATTATACCACCGGCTCACGGATGCTTTCGCTGCCGCCGGGCGAGCGCCCGTTCCCGGGCTTCCGCGTTCCTGCGGCGATCCTCGTCCGTTTCCAGGATCAGCGGGGGGACCTCCGCCGGCTGGCCGTCGTCGTCGAGCGCCACCATGAGGATATAGGAGGAGTTCGTGTGGATCCGCTTCCCCGTGCGCGGCTCTTCCGCCTCGACCCGGACGCCCACCTCCATCGAGGTTCGCCCCGCGTGGTTCAGGGAGGCGTAGACGAACACCAGGTTCCCCACGTAGACGGGGGCGTGGAAAACGAAGCGGTCCACGACGGCGGTGACGCAGTTGCGCCCGGAGTGGCGGATCGCCACCACGCCGGCGGCCGAGTCGGCCAGCTTCATGATGTTCCCCCCGTGCACGTTCCCCGCGGGGTTGGCGTCCTGCGGCGTCATCTCCTGGCCCAGGACCAGGCGGGTCGACGAAACGGTCTTGCCCTCCATCGCCATCGCGTCCTCCTCTCCGGGGGGGATCAGCCGGCGATCCCCGCGTGGTACTGCTGGAGGCTCCGGACGTCGGCGTGGCCCTGCCGGTGCGCGGAGATCCCCTTGGCGGTGGCGATCGCGGCCGCCGTGGTCGTGATGTAGGGAACCTTGTGCCGGATGGCCGTCTTCCGGATATAGGAGTCGTCGTGCATGCTGGCCTTCCCCGCCGGCGTGTTGACGACCAGGTGGATCTCCCCGTTCTTGATGGCGTCCGCGATGTTGGGACGCCCCTCGTGCACCTTCAGGATCGGGGAGGCGGCGACGCCGTTCGACTCGAGAAATTTCCTCGTTCCGTCCGTGGCAACGATGGAGAATCCCAGTTCCGCGAAACGCCGGGCCGCCTCCAGCGCCCCTGCCCGGTCCCGCTCGGAGACGGTGATGAGGACCGTTCCCTGCAGAGGGAGAAGTTGCCCGGCGGCGACCTGGGCCTTGAAGAAGGCCTCTCCGTAATTCTCCGCCATCCCGAGGACCTCCCCGGTGGATCGCATCTCCGGGCCGAGAAGGGGGTCGACTTCCGGGAACATGTTGAACGGAAAGACCGCCTCCTTGACCCCGAAGTGGGGGATCGGGCGCCGGACGAGGTTCAGATCGCGCAGCTTCTTCCCCAGCATGACCTGCGTGGCGATGCGCGCCATCGGGATGTTGCAGACCTTGCTGACGAGCGGCACCGTCCGGCTCGCGCGCGGATTGGCCTCCAGGATGTAGACCGTGTCCTTCTCGATGGCGTACTGGATGTTCATCAACCCCACCACGCCGAACTCGACCGCGATCTTCCGCGTGTACTCCTCGATCGTGTCGATGTGCTTCCTCGGGATGCTCACCGGCGGGATGACGCACGCCGAGTCGCCGGAGTGGACCCCGGCGAGTTCGATGTGCTCCATCACGGCCGGGACGAAGGCGTCGGTGCCGTCCGCGATGGCGTCCGCCTCCGCCTCGATGGCGTCATCGAGGAACCGGTCGATCAGGATCGGGCGTTCGGGGGAGACCTCCACCGCCTTTGCCAGGTACTCCCGGAGCATCTCCTCGTCGTGGACTTTCTCCATCGCGCGCCCCCCCAGGACGTAGGAAGGGCGGACCATCAGGGGGTATCCGATCCTTCCCGCGATGTCGAGCGCCTCTTCGAGGTTGCTCGCCATCCCCGACTCCGGCTGGGGGATTCCCAGCCTGGTGATGATCTTCCTGAAGCGGTCCCGGTCCTCGGCGAGATCGATCGTCGCCGGGGGGGTGCCGAGGATCCGGACCCCTGCCGCCTCGAGATCGCCGGCGAGGTTGAGAGGCGTCTGGCCGCCGAACTGCACGATCACCCCCTCGGGCTTCTCCTTTTCGTGGATCGAAAGCACGTCCTCGACGGTCAGGGGCTCGAAGTAGAGCTTGTCGGAGGTGTCGTAGTCCGTGGAGACGGTCTCCGGGTTGCAGTTGATCATGATCGATTCGTACCCCGCCTCGCGGATGGCGAAGGCGGCGTGGACGCAGCAGTAGTCGAATTCGATCCCCTGCCCGATCCGGTTCGGGCCGCCGCCGAGAACGAGGATCTTGCGCCGGCCGCTCGACTCGACCCGGTTCGGCCCGTTGTAGGTCGAGTAGTAGTAGGCGGCCTTCTCCACCCCGCTCACCGGGACCGCGTCCCAAGCCTCGACGATCCCCAGCGCGATCCGTTTCCGGCGGATCGTCGTCTCCGGGACGCCGAGGATCCGGGAGAGATATTTGTCCGCGAACCCGTCCTTTTTCGCCTCGACAAGGAGGTCGTCGGGGGGGATGCGCCCCTTGTGCGCCAGCAGCCTCTCCTCGAGCCGCACGAGTTCCCGCATCTGCTCGATGAACCAGGGCTTGATGTGGGTACGCTCGTAAAGGGTGCCGGTTTCGGCCCCCTTGCGGAGCGCCTCGTACATGAGGAACTGGCGTTCGCTCGTCGGTTCCGAGAGCATTCCCATGAGTTCCGGCAAGGATTTTTCGTGGAAATCCTTCGCGAAGCCCAGCCCGTGGCGGCCGATCTCCAGGGAGCGGATCGATTTCTGCAGCGCCTCCTTGTACGTCTTCCCGATGCTCATCACCTCGCCGACCGAGCGCATCTGCGTCCCGAGGCGATCCTGCACCCCCTTGAACTTCTCGAAGGCCCAGCGGGCGAACTTGACCACGACGTATTCCCCGGACGGTGTGTACTTCTCGAGGCTCCCGTCGCGCCAGTAGGGGATCTCGTCGAGGGTCAGTCCGCAGGCGAGAAGGGAGGAGACGAAGGCGATGGGGAAGCCGGTCGCCTTGGACGCGAGGGCCGAGGAGCGGGACGTGCGCGGGTTGATCTCGATCACCACCACCCGTCCCGTCTTCGGGTCATGGGCGAACTGGACATTCGTCCCCCCGATCACCTCGATGGCGTCGACGATATCGTACGAGTATTTCTGGAGCCGGTCCTGGAGTTCCGGGGAGATGGTCAGCATGGGAGCCGTGCAGAACGAATCCCCGGTGTGGACCCCCATGGCGTCGACGTTCTCGATGAAACAGACGGTGATCTTCTGTCCCTTGGCGTCCCGGACGACTTCCAACTCGAGCTCCTCCCAACCGAGGACCGACTCCTCGACCAGGATCTGGCCCACGGGACTCATCGAGAGCCCGCGGTTCGCGATCGTCCGGAATTCCTCCATATTGTAGGCGAAACCGCCGCCCGTTCCCCCCAGGGTGTAGGCGGGCCGGATCACCACGGGAAGGCCGATCCTTTTCACGACTTGGGCGGCCTCATCGTAGCTGGTGGCGATCTCGCTTCGGGGCATCCCGATTCCGAGCCGCGCCATGGTCTCCTTGAATTCCTGGCGGTCCTCGCCGCGGCGGATCGCGTCGACGTTGACCCCGATTACCTGCACTCCGTGCTTCTCGAGGACCCCCTCCCGGGCCAGGGCCGAGGAGAGGTTGAGGCCGGTCTGGCCGCCAAGGTTCGGCAGCAGCGCGTCCGGACGCTCCTTGGCGATGATCTCGGTGAGCGACGCCACGTTCAGCGGTTCGATGTAGGTGACGTCCGCCATGGCGGGGTCGGTCATGATCGTCGCCGGGTTCGAGTTGACCAGGACGATCTCGTAGCCGAGCTTCTTGAGGGCCTTGCACGCCTGCGTCCCAGAGTAGTCGAACTCGCACGCCTGGCCGATGATGATCGGACCGGACCCGATGATCAGGATCTTCCGGATGTCGTCGCGTCGCGGCATGCCCCCTCCCGTGTCGTGTCGTCTTCGACGGATTATCGCGGAAATTCTTCCCCCGGTAGTTAACCTCACGCCGGCGGCTTTGCCAAGCGGCGAAACGTCCGACCAGGGAGAAAGGTCCTCCCGAAGACCCGGAGCGACGCGATCCGTAGGGACAGGCCGGAGCGGACCGCGACCGGCCGGCCGCCCGCGGCCGAGCGGATCCCCCGGCAGATGAAGCGTGTTCCCGCCGCAATTTACGCTTGGGGGCAGTACGGGAGACGTACCCGGAATTTCCCGGGGAGCGAAGTCGTGCAAGACTTAGCGGGATGAATCCCCCCCTCGGGCATACCTTCAGCGGGAGGGGGTGTTTTTTTCAGTTGACCTGCATCATTCCGGCCACCTGATCGGGAGGCATTTCCCTGGGGAGGTTGGCTACCTTCCCGTAACCTTTCTGCGAGGATTTACTCATCTCCTGTTTCGCGCCGTTTTTCAATTTCATGATATAAGTCTCGCTGACGTAGGTGACCTTGGTATCCAGGCCCGACTTGAACCCGATATGATAGCCGAACGCAAAGCACAAAGAACTGATCATGGCAACGAATACGAACATTTCCAGGATGAAGAAGACGTCACTGAAGTATTTCCAGAATTTTTCCTTCATTTTTTTCGTGCCTCCTCGTTCTCCTGAAGGGATGTCCTTCGTTTCATCCCTTGGGAGTGTTGTCCATCCGAAAGGGCAAGTCAGATCGATGAGGCCCTCCTGTCGCTCGTTCCTGGTTTTATTAACGCAAGCATGATGCCAATCCCCGCAATCCGGATAGGACCACAAGTGTCTGAATTATAAAATGGATATTATTGACAAACCGTGGCAGGCACGTATTCTTGGGTAAACGTTTTCCTACTATTTATCTGCCTTTCAAATGAGTCATCCGGGACAGGGTAAAATTTTTCCTGCTGCGGCGGATTCCGCGGGTCGGGATGATTTCAGGGAGAGACCTTCATTCATTGCCCGGACGCCTTGCCTTCGGAAAGCGCCTGGAGGATGGCGCGGCAGAAGGCGGGCAGGTCGTCGGGCTTCCGGGAGGTGATCAGGTTGCCGTCCCGTACGACCTCGCTGTCCTCGTAGGATGCGCCGGCGTTCACCAGGTCGTCCTTGATCGCGATGTAGCCGGTGGCCTTCTTTCCCCGAAGGATGTTCGCCGAGGAAAGCATCCATCCTCCGTGGCAGATCGCCGCGACGATCTTCCCCCGGAGGGACATCTCGCGGACCAGGTCCACCATGGGCTTGTGGAGGCGCATCCGGTCGGGCGCGAAACCGCCGGGGATGACGATCGCGTCGAAATCCGCCGGGTCGACCTGCTCCGCGCTCTTGTCGGCCCTCACCTCGTAGCCGAGCTTGGAAGAATACACCGGGGCGCCTGTCCCCACGATCGTGACCTCCGCGCCCGCCTCCCGCATGCGAAGCACGGGGTACCACACTTCCAGCTCCTGGTAGAGATTTTCCACAAGAACGGCCACGCGCTTCCCTTTCTGTTCCATCGCTCCACCCCCCGTGTGGTTCCCTCATGATGTTTCGGATATATTTCCCTTTCCCTGTTGGAGACGATCCCCCGGGGCGGGGTTTCATCCCGGGAGGCACCGGCATCTTCGCTTCACCGGGGGGAGAACGGGTTATCGCTACGCGAAACCTCGTGAAAATAACGTTTGTCGTGACGATGTTTTTACTATATTCATGAACAAGAAGATATTTCGGCGGTTCGTATCCGCGCGAGGGGAGCACGTCGGCCGTGGCCCCCTCGAGAGAACATCGCGAAGGGCAAGGGACTGGGAAGGGGAAGGAAGCCCTCAAGAAGCGCACCCGGAGAAAGGGGGTCGGACATGCTGAAGGAATTCAAGGAATTCGCCATGCGGGGGAACGTCATCGACATGGCGGTGGGCATCATCATCGGCGCGGCCTTCGGGACGATCATCGGGACGCTGGTCTCCGATGTCCTGATGCCGCCGATCGGGCTCCTCCTGGGCAATGTGGACTTCTCGAACCTCTTCGTCGTGCTCAAGGAAGGGAATACCGCCGGTCCGTACGCGACGGTCGCCGCGGCCAAGGGGGCGGGCGCGGTCACGCTCAACTATGGATTGTTCGTGAACACCCTCGTCAATTTCCTCTTCATCGCCTTCGCCGTCTTCTTCGTCGTCCGGGGCATGAACTCCCTAAAGAAGAAGGAAGAGGCCCCCCCGCCGGCGACGAAGGAGTGCCCGCATTGCCTGTCGACCATCCCCATCAAGGCGACCAGATGCGGCCACTGCACCTCGGATCTCGGTACATCGTAAGGCCGGCGAGGGGATCGGTCCCTTTTCTTCCCGTCAGCCTTGCTGGGCCTTGAGTTTCTCGTTCGGTCGGATCTCGAGCTGGACCCGCCGGTTCGACTGACGCCCTTCCGGCGTCGCGTTGTCGGCGACCGGGTCGGACTCCCCGTACCCCCTGACGCTCATCCGCGACGGAGGGACGCCGTCCTTCGCGAGCAGGTCGCGGACCGCGTCGGCCCGCCGTTCGCTGAGCTTCTGGTTGTAATCCGGTGTTCCGGTGGAGTCGGTGTGCCCCTCCACCGTGATGTAGGTGTCGGGATATTTCACCAGCACCTCCGCCGCCCTCGCGATCGAATCCCTGGCCGAGGGCTTCACGTCGGACTTGTCGACGTCGAACAGGATCCCGGAGGGAAGCGCGACGTACAGCTTGTCACCCTCGCGGGCGATCGCGGCCTCGGGGAGCTTCCGCTTCATCTCCGCCGCCTGCCTGTCCATGTAGTTGCCGATGGCGCCGCCTCCCGTCGCTCCCACGACACCGCCGATGAGGGCTCCCGTCCCGCGGTGCCCCCTCCCCGCGAT
>JACZKY010073953.1_pt1 | contig 24361 bp, 21 predicted proteins | sample 8237611 | NCBI WGS metagenome assembly JACZKY01 (sample SAMN16148055, study PRJNA663545) | marine sediment metagenome | biome: sediments and biomass from bioreactor inoculated with such sediments; feature: coastal sediments; material: methane- and iron-fed bioreactor; isolation source: Bothnian...
CCCGGAAGCGGTCCGGGGATTCCCGCGCGGCTCCGCGAGGCGTCCCGGCGGCTCGTCCGCCGGTACGGAACGCCGGATCCGTGCGGGCACGAGCTCTCCCCGGTCCACAACCTCGTGCTGACGATCCTCTCCCAGAACACGAACGACGCCAACCGGGACCGTGCCTTCGCGTCCCTGCGGAAACGGTTCCCGACGTTCCCCCGCCTCGCCGCGGCCAAGCCGGGGGAACTGGAGGAGGCGATCCGCGTCGGGGGCCTCGCGAAGACGAAAGCGGCGGCGATCCTCGCCGCGCTTTCGCGGCTCAAAGGCGAGCGGGGCGGCTTCACCCTCGATTTCCTCCGGTCGATGCCGCTGGCCGACGCCCGCGCCTACCTGACGTCCTTCTCCGGAGTGGGCGTGAAGACCGCGAACATCCTCCTCCTCTTCTCTCTCGGATTTCCAGCGTTCCCAGTGGACACCCATATCCTCCGGGTGACGAAGCGGCTCGGCCTGGTGCCGGCAAAGGCGACGCTGGCGCAAGCCGCCCTCCGCCTGGAGCCGCACGTCCCGGAAGGCGGGCATGTCCCGCTGCACCTGAACCTCATCCGGCTGGGCCGGGAGGTGTGCAGGCCGCGCAACCCGTCGTGCCCTTCGTGTCCGCTGCTCCCGCTGTGCCCGGAAGGGGCGAAACGCACCAGGGCGGGGCTTCCCGCATGACGGTCCGGAACGCCGTCCAGCTCTTCCTCCTGGGGATATGGACGCTGGTGCTGGGAACGCCGGCGATCGTCCTCGGGCTTCTCGTTCCCGGACGCAAGCGCAAGGGGAGGATCTTCCGGTGGGTGACGAAGATCTACTCCCGCCTCGCCCTGCCCCTGTTCGGCGTGACCGTGGAGACGCGGGGCCTCTCCCGGGTGGACCGGGATTCGCCGTACGTGTTCATGTCGAACCACGTGAGCCACATCGATTCGCCCGCGCTGGCGGTGTCCATCCCGCACCCGATGTACTGGGTGTTCAAGAAGGAGCTCTCGAAGATCCCGGTCTTCGGGTGGGTGCTCCTGTCGCTGGGGCAGATCATGGTGGACCGGACGAACCTCGCGCAGGCGCGCACCGCCATGAAGTCCGCTACGGAGGGGCTTTCCGGGAACCAGTCGGTCCTGATCTACCCGGAAGGGACGCGGAGCAAGGACGGGAATCTCCAGCCGCTGAAGAAAGGCGGCTTCTACCTCGCTGTTCAGGCCGGGCTGCCGATCGTCCCCGTGCGGGTGTCGGGAAGCCGCGACATCGTTCCTGCCGGGTCGTTGGCCGTGCGGCCGGGACACGTGGTCGTCGAACTGTTCGACCCCATCCCCACCGCGGGGAAGACCGAGGGGGATATTCCGGGTCTCATGGGGCGGTTCCGGGACGCACTGCTTTCCTGAACGCCGGGTCGAGCGCGAAGAACGCCACGGTCCCCGCCCCCACCACGACGCCGGCGGAGACGAACATCACCGGGTACCCGAAGCCTTCCGCCACGAACCCGAAGGCCCCCGCCCCGGTCACCAGCCCCATGTCGAAGGCCGCGGTGAACATGGCCATCGCCATTCCCCCGGCGTCATGGCGCGCCCGGTCCAGCACCAGCGCGGACAGGGCCGGGAAGAGGAGTCCGTGGCCCAACCCGGCGGCGGCCCCCACCACGGCAAGGCCCGCGCCTCCGCCGGCGGCGGGGATCAGCAGATTCCCGGCGCACAGCAGGAGCAGGGCGGCCAGCGACACCCGCTCGTGCGCCAGGCGGTCCAGGAGACTCCTTCCCAGCGTACGCGTGGCGACGACCGACAGGGCGTATACGAACACGAAGGTTCCGATGGATCCGCGCTTCCCCGCCAGCAGGTAGACCGGCAGGAAGGTGAAGATCGACCCGTACGCCATGCCGAAGAGGTACCCCGCGGAGTTCGGCACGAAGAACGGCCGCGTGAGGTAGATCTCCAGCGAGGCGATCGTGGGCCGCTCCCGGACTTCCGGTTCGCGCATGCCGGCGGGGAAAAGGCCGGAAAGGATCGCGACGGACACCGCCGCGGCGAACAGCCCGAGGAACCCCGCCTGCCGGAGGACCCACTCCCCGACCCATCCCCCCACGGCGACGGGCAGGAAAAAGGAGAGCCCGAAGATTCCCAGGGCCTCGGCGCGCCGGTCCACCGGCGCGCAGGCGGCGATGTAGGAGTAGGACGCGGCGGCGAACATGGAAAACGACGCGCCCTGCAGGACCCGCAGAAGGTACAGGAGGGGCCCCGGGGCGGCGACGTAGATCCAGGGCGCCGTCGACGCGGCGGCCAGCAATGCGCCCGCGGTCAGGAACGCCCTCCGCATCCCCCGGCCGACGATCATGCCGTTCAGGGGTTTGGTGACCACCGCCACCAGCGCCCCCGTAGCCATCAGCAGGCCGATCTCCCCCTCCCGGATTCCCAGCCGGTACAGGTACGCGGGGAGGAAGATGAAGACCACGGAGTAGAGGGAGAAGAACAGGTTGGATGCGTTCAGCAGGATGTAGCCGCGATCGTACAGGGAGGAGGAGGGGGACATGGAACAGCAATAGTAGCATGCCGAACAGTAGGGCTTCCCAAAGGTCCCCGCTTTCGAAGAGAATGTCGGTATGGGCAAGCCGTTTCGTCTCGCTCTCGCGCAGATCAACACGACCGTCGGCGACATTTCGGGGAACGCCCGGAAAATCCAGGCCACCTGCGCGCGTGCGCGCGAGGCGGGGGCGGACCTGGTCGTTTTTCCGGAGCTGGCGATCCCCGGCTACCCGCCGGAGGACCTTCTGCTGCGTTCCTCCTTCCTCGAGAGAAACCTTGCGGCGTGGGACGAGGTGGCGCGCGGCGTCTTCGGGATCACGGCCGTCGTCGGGTTCGCGGACCGGGACGCGAAGGGCCGGGTCTACAACGCGGCGGGAATCGCCGCGGACGGCCGCCCCCTGGGCGTCTACCGGAAGATGCACCTCCCCAACTACGGCGTCTTCGACGAGATGCGCTACTTTCACCGGGGGGCGCACCCGCTGGTGTTCCCGGTCGGATCGGCGCGCGTGGGGATCACCGTGTGCGAGGACATCTGGGTGCCCGGCGGACCGCTCTCCCGCGAGGCGAAGGAGGGGGCCGACCTGATCCTCAACATCTCCGGGTCCCCCTACCACGCCGGAAAATGGGAGGAGCGGCGGGACCTCGTGGCGGGGCACGCGGTGCGCAACCGGGTGCCGGTCGCCTACTGCAACCTGGTGGGCGGACAGGACGAGCTGGTGTTCGACGGCGGCAGCATGGTGGTGGGGCAGAAGGGGGAAGTGATCGCACGCGCCGGCATGTTCGACGAGGAGCTGCTGCTGTGCGACCTCGGCGGAGACCGTCCCGGCGGGCCGGTGGCGCCGATCCCGCCGCCGGAGGAGGAGATCTTCCGTGCCCTCGTGGCCGGCACGCGGGATTACGTGGAGAAGAACCGTTTTCCCGGGGTGATCATCGGCCTGTCGGGCGGCGTCGATTCCTCCATCGTGGCGGCCGTCGCGGTCGAGGCGCTTTCGCCTTCCAGGGTGCTCGGGGTGACGATGTCCTCGCCGTACACCTCCCGGGAGAGCGTGGAGGATGCGCACCTGCTCGCCGCGGCCCTGGGGATCTGCTGCATCGATCTGTCGATCGGCGACGTGTTCCATGCCTTCGAAGCGACGCTCGCGGAACCGTTCGCGGGGCGCGCCCCGGACACGACCGAGGAAAATCTGCAGGCCCGCATCCGGGGGACGATCCTGATGTCCCTGTCCAACAAGTTCGGCGACCTTGTGCTCGCCACGGGAAACAAGAGCGAGATGAGCGTGGGGTACGCCACGCTCTACGGGGACATGGCCGGAGGGTTCGCGGTCATCAAGGACGTCTTCAAGACGACGGTGTACCGGGTCTGCCGTTGGTACAACGGGCGCCGCGGGCGCGACGTGATCCCCGAACGGGTGCTGACCAAGCCGCCGTCGGCGGAGTTGCGGCCGGACCAGAGGGATACCGATTCCCTCCCCGAGTACGCCCTTCTCGATCCGATCCTCAAGATGTACGTGGAGGAAGACCGCAGCGTCCACGGCATGGTGGCGGCCGGGTATCCGGAGGAGGTCGTCCGGCGCGTCGTGCGGCTCACGGACGGCAGCGAATACAAGCGCCGCCAGGCGCCCCCCGGCGTCAAGATCACCCCCCGCGCCCTGGGGAGGGACCGCAGGATGCCGATCACCAACCGATCGAACGGGGAGTAGGCGGGATCGGTCACCGCACGTAGACGGTGGAGTATCTGGCGATCCGGACCAGCCCGGGTTTGGCCCCCTTGAACTTGGAGACGTGGCGGGCCTCGGCGAGGAAGACGGGGACGTTCTGCGACCCTTTCGCCTTGCTGTGGAACACCGCCAGCCGCGCTCCCTCCTCGATCACCTCTTTGGGGATCTCCCCTCCGGAGGGGCGCTTTACGAGCACGTGGCTTCCCGGGATCCCCTGCGCGTGCAGCCACAGGTCCCCGGGAGCGGAGAGCTCCTTCACGATCCGGTCGTTTCCCACGTTGTTGCGCCCGACGAGGAGCGTGAACCCGCGGAAGGCGACCGTTTCCACCTGCGGCGCCACCGGCCGGGGGAGGTCCCTTCTCCCCCGGCTCTTCTTCGCGGAAACGTTCCCCCGGGGGGGGTAGGAAGAGGAAATCTCCTGGCGCACCGCGATCAGCTCGTCCCGCGTCGTCGCTGCGGCCAGCTGCCCCTCCAGCGATTCGATGTAATAGACGCCTTCGGCCACCTCGCGCTTCCGTTTCCGGACGATCTCCATGGCCCCCTTGGCCTTCCGTGCCAGCCGGAAGTACCGGTTCATGTTCTCCACGGGGGTCTTCGCGGGGTCCAGCGGGATGCCCTGGAAGGAAGCCGTCCCTTTTTTCAGCGCGCCCAGGTTCGCCTTCAGGGTCTCCCCGTGCGCTCCCCCTTCCAGTCCTTCCCGAAGCCGTTCCTCGTCCCCTCCGACGTTTTCTAGCTTGTGGCGCTCTTTTTTGAGCAGCGCCGCGATGCGGGAGGTGAGCTGCTGGCGGAGCGCGGCCAGTTCCCGGGCCTCGGAGACCCCAGCAAAATACAGGTCCGCCGCATCGTTGGCGGTCGGGAATGCCTGGAAATCGGTGAATCCCATCGACGGGCAGGGAAAGGGGAGGATCCGCCGCTTCCCGTTGGGCAAGGTTCCGATGCCGGGGTCGAAATCGCTCTCCTCGTACCGGAGCACCATTTCCCGCAGCGCGCAGAACAGCGCCTCGGGGCTCTCCCGGCCCCGCGACGCGGCCTCGTGGGCCACTTCCCGGCCCAGGCCCGCCACGGAGGCCTGCAGCGCCCGCGGCAATCCTTCCCAACCTCGCGCGTGAATCTTCCCGGCGTCTTCCCGCGTCACCTCCGGGAGGAACACGCGGGACGGACGGGGGAGCGGCCGGTACGGGAGTCCCGGAGCGATCTCGCGGATCCGGCTTTCCTCCGAGGACACCGTCCGAAGGGGCGAAAGGATCGTTCCGTCCCCGTCGACGTAGATCAGGTTGGCGTGGCGGCCGAACAGCTCGGCGTAGAGGGAAGTCTTCGCGTGGGCAGCGTCCGGCCGTGCGGAGCCGAAATCGATCCGCACGGAGCGGTCGTACGGCGCGAGCGTGAACGATGCGATGCGCATCCCCTCCAGGTGCCTGCGAAGGTACTGGCAGAACCTCGGGGGGGTCGGCGGATTGGCGGTTTTCCGCGAGGTCAGGTGGATCCGGCAATTTTCCGGGTCGGCGGAAAGGAGGAGGCGCTTCTCGTCGCGCCCCGTCCACAGGGTGAGGACGATCTCCTTTTCCGCGGGCTGATGTACCTTGGACACCAGCGCGCCCGGGAGCGTCCCTTCGACCTCCGCAACGACCTGCTTGAGCAGGAACGCATCCATCGGCTTCCATTATAGGCCGGATGGCGCCTTCCATTCCGACCGGGATAAAAACCGGGCAGGCCCGTCTCCATGGATGGTAAACTTCCAGGCAATGAAAAACGCATGGCGCGGAAGAAACCTGCATCGGGCCGGGAAACGGATTCTTTGTGCGGCCGCCCTGTTCCTTCTCGCTTCGTGCTCTGCGAAGAAGGAGGCGCTTGCGCCTCTGCCGCTCCCGCTGCCTCCGCCGCCCCGGATAGAGGTCGTCCGGCTGCAGATGGCGGCGAACCGGGAATTCGTCGGCGTCCGGTTCCGGATGATCGCCGCCGCCCGGTTCGATCCCGAGGCCACGGAAATGTACCTGGTCGACGAGGCGACGGGGGAAAGGTTCTCCGTCGTCCGCCTGCAACGCATCGGCCGGCTGGCGGAATTTTCCGCTCCAGGGGAGAAGGGCGTCCACTCGATCATGTTCCGGAATCGGGAGGGAAAGCTGAAAATCGGGTCGCGGGTAACCGTGGTGGTGGGAGGCGCGCGGACGGAGAACGTGATCGTGCAGCCGTAACGGCAGGGCGGCAAACCGGCCGGAGCCACGGCGCGGCGTGGAGGATTATGCCGAGGTGGCCATCCCCCGGTCGGAGAGGATTTCCCGCACTTTCCGGGAAAGGTTCGTCGGCGTGATCGGCTTCTGCAGAAAGGCCCGCCCCTCGGCCATGCAGCCGGTGTGCTCCGCAGCCTCTTCCGAGTATCCGGACATGAAGAGGACCCGGATCCCGGGCCTGGACTCGCATACCTTCCGGGCCAGCTCGATCCCGTTCATCCCGGGCATGACCAGGTCGGTGACCAGCAGGTCGATGAGGCCGTCGTGGCGGTCGCTGATCGCGAGCGCGGCGGCACCGTTGGGGGCGTCGAGGACGGTGTACCCGACTCCCCGGAAGATTTCGAGGGCCAGTTCCCGAACCATATCCTCGTCCTCGACCAGGAGGATGGTCCACCCTCCCGCCGGTTCCGGGATCCCGGTCTCCGGCCGTTCCTCCTCGACCACGGGATCCTCCCCTTCGGCGACCGGAAGGTAGACGGAGAACGTCGTTCCCTGGCCCGGGAAGCTCATGACGCGGATGTACCCGCCGCTCTGTTTGACGATTCCGTATACCGTGGCCAGCCCGAGGCCCGTTCCCTTCCCCTGCTCCTTCGTGGTGAAGAACGGCTCGAAGATCCTGGAGAGGGTGTCCTCGTCCATGCCGCATCCGTCGTCCGTTACGAGAAGGGCGGCGTAGCGGCCCGGCGGGACCGTGAGCTCCCGGTCGAGGAGAGGCGCATCCAGCGCGACGTTCGCCGTGGAAACGACCAGCCTGCCGCCCAGGGGCATGGCGTCCCGCGCGTTGACGCAGAGGTTCATCAGGATCTGCTCGATCTGGCTCGGGTCGGCCCGGACCGTCCACAGCGGTTCCTGCGTCTCGATGGAGAAGTCGATGTCCTCCCCGATCAGCCGCCGCAGCATCTTCCCCAGGTTCTCCACCACCTCGTCCATCCGCAGCCGTTTCGGCTTCATGACCTGGCGCCGGCTGAAAGCCAGGAGCTGCTGCGTGAGGGAGCCGGCGCGTTCGCCGGCCTTGTGGATCTCCTCGATCTCCCGCCGCAGGGGGTGCTGGTCGTCGGTGCGGAGAAGAAGGAATTCGCTGTACCCCGTGATCACGGAAAGGAGGTTGTTGAAGTCGTGGGCGACTCCTCCCGCGAGCTTCCCTACGGCTTCCATCTTCAGGGATTGGCGCAGCTGTTCCTCGCTCCGGTGAAGCGCTTCCTCGGCCGTCTTGGCGTCGGTGACGTCGGTCATGATCGCCATCATGGAGTCGATTCTTCCCTTTGCGTCAAGGAGCGGCGCGCCCGAGAAGGCCAGGACGACCTCCGAACCGTCGCGGGTCCTGCTGCAGATCTCCACGTTGGAGAATTTCTCTCCGCGGAGCACGAGGCCGCAGGTCGCCCGCAGCTCCCGGTTCCCTTCCGTGGCCAGCAGGGGGTTCGGCCGGCCGACGGCCTCCTTCGTCTCCCACCCGAACATGCGGACCGCGGCCGGGTTCCACACCCGGACCGTGCCCGACGGATCGCTGACGACCACCGCCAGGGGGGATGCCTCGATCAGCGCATGAAGCGTGCGGCTGGTTGCCCGAAACGCCTCTTCGGCCCGGGTCCGCTCGGCAAGATGGTCCTTGATGGTATCCAGCATGAGGTCGGTCGCCTGCACCAACGTCGACAGCTCGTTCCCGCGGGGGCGGGTTTCCTCCCCCTTGCCGGAGTACTCACGGATGGCCTGCACGGCCTTCCCGTAAAGGCGGTTCAGCGGCCAGATGAGCAGAAGGGTGAGCCCCCCCCCGACGATCGCGATCCCGATCAGGAGGAGAAGCCCCCATTGGGTCATCTTGTCCCGGTTCTTCGCCAGGAGGTCCTGGATGACGCTGATGTCGGTCTCGATCATGAGACAGAACTCCTGATCGATGATCGAAATGGGAACATACGTGTAGGATCGGTATCTTTTCTTGTCCAGGTGGAAGATGGGCTTCCGTCCCTCGAGGCTGCGGATGGCCAGCGCGGGGTCGAACGCCGGCTCGGAGCCGGAGAGGTTGGATCGCGCGACCACCCCGTCGGGGGTCGCGAGGATCACCTGGCTGCCGGTCTCCCGGGCGATCCTGCTCGCGAATTCGTCGTCGATCCAGGTGCCCAGGATCAGCAGTCCCGACGGGTTCCCTTTCCCGAATACGTGGACGGGAACGATGGCGATGATGCCGAACCCGTCCGCGGATGGGATCGCCGTGATGCCCTGTTCGCCCTTCAGCGCCCTGCGGAACGCGGTCGTATTCTCCAGGTTCATGTCGCCCGGCTCCTTCTCCTTGCCGGCACGGTAAAGGATCTTCCCGTGAACGTCGGCCATGGCGAAGACGGGGAGATTCATTTTCGGGTAGAGCTGGTTCATCGCCGACTTCAACGGTCTGGCGTCGCCCCGGGTGCCCCGGTAGTGGAACAGCCCGTACGCGATGTCCGTGTCGTTTTTCAGGATCTTGGACAGGCTCGCGATCCGGTTCACCTCGGTGGAGACGATGGATTCGATCGTCAGGTGGATGTTCCGTGCCTTGTTGCTCTCCCGTTCCTCGAAGACGGTGTGGAAGACGGATTTATTGATGTAGTAGCCTGCGGTCAGTATTCCGGAACCGATGAAGAGGAGGAGCAGCACGATGGGGAGGGCGATCGTGTTCCGGACGCGCAGTTCACGCTTGCGCACCAGGACGTCGCCCAAATAGTTCAAGAATGCGCCCAATCCGGCTCCTCGCGGCAAAGACGATGTTTCAGGTTCCCTTACCAAGGGGTATCATCGGAATGAACCCTTTGAACCTTCAGTAGAGGATGCGTACGGATCATCAAGGCGTCCGAAAGGGGGGGTGGAATTGCCGCACACCGATGCGCCCGGCTTCCGGATGTACTACGAGACGCACGGCGACGGGTTCCCGTTGCTGCTGATCAACGGCCTGGGGAGCGATCACGGGGAGTGGCTGTTCCAGATTCCGGCGTTCATGCCGCTCTTTCGGGTGGTCGTCTTCGACAACCGGGGGACGGGGGGGAGCGAGGTTCCGCCGGGCCCCTACAGCACGGCGCAGATGGCCGACGACGCCGCCGCGCTGCTGGATTCCCTCGGGATCGCCCGCGCCCACGTTCTGGGGGTGTCGCTGGGGGGGATGATCGCGCAGGAGGCGGCGCTGCGGCACCCGGACCGGGTCGACGGCCTGGTGCTGGGGTGCACCGGCCCGGGGGGGACGCTCTCGATCCGTCCCTCCCCGGAAGCGATGGCGGCGTTCGTTCTCGCGGGCGGGGGGGACCCGGAGGCCGAGATGCGCCGGATGATGCCGTACCTGTATACGGATTCGTATATCAATGAACGGCCTGAAGAAATTGATGACTTCATCCGCCGGAGGCTGGAGAACCCGACCGCACCGGCAGGGTACGCCGCCCAGCTGGCCGCCGCGGTGTCGCACGACGCGGCCGGCCGGCTCGAACAGGTACGTGCCCGGACGCTGGTCATCACGGGAGACGCCGACCGGCTGGTGCATCGGGAAAATTCGGTGCGGATCGCGGACAGGATTCCCGGCGCCCGGCTGGTCGTCCTTCCCGGGGCGCCGCACCGGCTGTTTGCGGAGACCGCGGACGCTTTCAACCGAGAAGTCCTCGCCTTTCTGATACCGCAGAACCGGGACGTTCCTTAGAACTTCCGCAAAACAGGGACACTCATGGTCCGCCCATCGGGGATCCTATCCGGGCGGTCCATCTCTGTCCCTAATCTGCGGAAGTTCTAAGGAACGTCCCGGTTCTGCGATTTGCGGGACAGAAGATCAGAGGACGCCCGCCGCGCGCAGATCCTTTTCAAGGCGGGCGGCGTTGAAATCGTCCCCCGACACCATCGTCCCCTCCACATCGAGGGTGGGGACTTTCCGCATCCCGTCGTTCAGTTTCATCACGATCTCCGCGGCTTCCGGGTGCCGATCGATGTCGGTCTCTTCGAACGGGATCCCGCGCTCGTCCAGAAATTTCTTGGTGGCCCTGCAGTCCCGGCACCAGGAGGTGGTGTAGACCACGATTTTCTTCATCCCGGCCCCTCCTCTCTGAGGATTCAGGTTATTTTCGATTCCTGGGGCGGAAGCGGGCTTCGTTTCCGGCGCTCCCCGGCGGGCAGGATCGATTCCCGGTGGAACCGGAGGATGTACTCCACCGCCTCCTCGGGGTCGTCCGTCAGGTAAAACAGGTTCATGTCTTCCGGGGAGATGGCCCCCTCGCCCAGCATCGTGTGTTCCATCCAGTGAAGGAGCCCTTCCCAGTACTTCCTGCCGATCAGCACGACGGGGAACCGGCGGATCTTTCCCGTCTGGATGAGCGTCAGGGACTCGAAGAATTCGTCCAGGGTGCCGAACCCTCCCGGCATGATGACGTACCCCGACGCATACTTGACGAACATCACCTTGCGGACGAAGAAGTGCCGGAAATGAATCGAGATGTCCTGGAACCGGTTGGCTTTCTGCTCTGCCGGTAGCTGGATGTTCAGGCCGATCGACAGCCCTTTCGCCTGCCGCGCTCCCCGGTTGGCCGCCTCCATGATGCCCGGCCCCCCGCCGGAAATGACCGCGAATCCCTTCCGGGCGAGCCCCTCCGCCACCTTGATGGTGGTCTTGTACGACCAGTCGTCTTTCCGGGTCCGGGCGCTGCCGAAAATGGAGATGGCCGGCCCGACCTCCTTGAGCCCTTCAAACCCTTCCACGAACTCGCTCATGATGCGGAATACCCGCCAGGTTTCCCCGCCCGTCAGTTCATCCATCGCCCCTCCGTGTCACCGAATCCGGCGTTTCGCCTTTATTATTGTCGCCATGCCTCTGGATTTACAGGGACCTGTGAGCTCCATTCGCCTGGACCGCGTATTGTGCAGCTGGGCGCATCCTTCCGCCGGAACGGTTCTCCATGGGGAAGGAACCCCGCGCGCAGGGGTTTGAGACGGATTTTCACTCCCCGATGATCTTGACCAGCACCCGCTTGCGCCGCCTTCCGTCGAACTCCCCGCAGAAGATCCGTTCCCAGGGACCGAAGTCCAGCCGACCGTCCGTCACGGCCCCCAAAACTTCGCGCCCCATCACCTGGCGCTTCAGGTGCGCGTCCCCGTTGTCCTCCCCGGTGCGGTTGTGGAGGTACTGGGAGATCGGTTCGTGCGAAGCCCATTACCCCGGCGGCCCGCCGACGGTCACGGAGAGCGGAGGCATCTTCTCGATGTTGAGCGTCGCGGCGGCGATCCCCACGCGGTTCTCCGACAGGTCGACCTCCTCGAGAATCCGCGTGAACAGACGGTCCTTGGTGGCCCTCCGGAGCTTGTAGTCCACGACGTAGCGCAGGGTCAGCTCGATCCAGTTCTCGTTCGCCAGAAGCGTCACCGAGGGGTCGACCCGGGCGTCCTCGATCATGTATTTCGACACGACCCCTTTCCAGGCCTCCTTCGCGTCCCTCCCGTACCTGCCCACCACTTCCTGCGCCACACGGTCGATGATCTCCCGGGCCATCCGGTAGTCGCTTCCGTACTTGATGGGAACCATGATCTCGTCCCACAGGAACGGGAAGCTGTCGGAGTAGTTGAAGACCGGCTCTTTGAACACGAAGCTGTTGGCCACCCGGACGATCCGCCCGTTGTACTGATCCCCGTTGACCCATTGCCCGCACTCCATGAGCGTCGTCCGCAGGACCCCGATGTCGATGACGTCCCCCCGGATCCCGCCGAGCTGGATCCGGTCGCCCGTCCCGTAGAAGCCGCCGAAGGAGATGGCCAGCCACCCGGCCGCGCTGGCGATCACCTCCTGCAGGGCGAAGGCGATCCCCGCGCCGGCCACGCCGAAGGCGACGGTGAACTGTCCGAGCTTCTCGCTGAATACCGCCCCAAGGAACAGGAACCCCGAGAGGTACCCGAGGATGCCGACGATCTTCCTCGCCCGGTATCGGATCTCCGTCTTCTCGATGTGCCGACCCATCGACCGCTGCGCGAACCGCACCAGCACCACGATGGCGACGATCCCGATCACCGCCGTGACCAGCTTGCCCACCTCCGGGTTGAACAGCCAGGTCCGCAGGGATTCCTCCATGGCTCACCGTCCTTTTCTCCGCCCGGCGGGAAGTCGCCTTGCGGGCGCCGTTTTCTTCCGGGCATGCGGGGTCTAAAGGATATTATTCACGGGCCTACAGGGGATGGGGAAGAAAAACCAGGGGCCCCGCCGGTTCAGCCCGCGGGAAACATGGTGGATTGCAGATAATCGAGGGCTGCCGCGACGCCTCCTTTCGAAAACGGGATGCTGGCGAGCGCGAGCCCCATTTCCACGCCGGAAAGGGTTCCGGCGAGCATCAGATCGTTGAAATCCCCAAGGTGGCCTATGCGGAACACCTTCCCCTGGACCTTTCCCAATCCGGTGCCCAGGGACAGGTTGAAGTGCTTCAGGATCACGGCGCGCAGATCGTCCGCATCCTGTCCCTCCGGCACCAAAACCGCGGTAACGGCGCTGCTGTATCCTTCGGGATCGGTACAAAGGATCTCGAGTCCCCAGGCCCGCACGGCCCGCCGCGTCGCCTCGGCATGGCGGTCGTGGCGGACAAAGACGTTGCGCAGTCCTTCCTCCTCCAGCATCCGGATGGCCTCCCGCAACCCGTACAGCAGGTTCGTCGGAGGGCTGTACGGGAAGAAGCCCGACCTGTTGGCTGCGAGGATCGGCTCCCAGGCCCAGTACGATTTTTTGAGCCTTGCCGATTTCGCCGCAGCCCGGGCCTTTCCGCTGACCGCATTCAGCCCGAGACCGGGCGGCAGCATCAGTCCTTTTTGGGAGCAACCCACGGTCACGTCCACCCCCCACTCGTCATGGCGGTAGTCGATGGAACCCAGGGAGGATATCGAATCGACCAGCAACAACGCGGGATGCCCGGCGCGATCGATGGCCTTCCGAATATCGGGGATCCGGGTGGCGACCCCGGTGGACGTTTCGTTATGGACGACCGCTACGGCCCTGATCGCGTGCGCCCTGTCCAGCGAAAGAGTTTCCTTTATGGCCTCCGCATCGGCGCCGTGCCGCCAGTCGCCGGGATGGAACACCACCTCCAGGCCGAGCTCCGCGGCCTGATGTTTCCACAGCGTGGAAAAATGCCCGGTTTCGAACATCAGGACCTTGTCCCCCGGCGAGAGGGTGTTGACGAGGGCCGCCTCCCAGGCGCCGGTGCCGGAGGACGGATAGACGATGACCGGCCCGGAGGTCTGGAATATCCGGCCGAGACCCTCGAGCGCCTCCAGGGAGAGCCGGGCGAAATCGGGACCGCGATGGTCGATGGTCGGCAGGCTCATGGCGCGAAGGATCCGGTCCGGAACGTTCGTGGGCCCCGGAACCTGGAGAAAATGACGCCCGCTGGAATAGGCCATGGCGCCCCCTTTCGAAATACTCTTGTCCGTTCCGAATATTGTAAAGGGTCGCCATGAAAAATGCCCACCAAGAGGTGGGCACGGGATTGTCTGGCTCCCCGTGTGACGGAGCTCCTCCGCAAGGCGATCGATTGGCAACGGCAACTCGACACCGGTTCCGAGGATCCCAGGGCCGGAAGCGACCGGACCGGAAGGCCAGCGACACCGACGGATCGGCTGCCTCCGTCTTCGCCACGCGCGAATGGCTCGGCTCCTGCATGCGGTGAATGGAGAGAAGTCCCGCCCCGGCGTCCTCTGGATGAACAAACGGAAATCCCGTCATCAAATTGGAATGGACAGGAAGGATTGGATTAGAATAGTCCCGATTCAGGCCAATGGTCCTTGCATCCCTGCGTGATCTTGACGAGGTGGATGAATGAAACACTATCGTAAGGAACTGTGGTTCCACATCCACCAGCGCATGGAGCTGGTCAACATCACCCCCCAGGTCGAGGAGTGCTTGAAGGAGAGTGGGATTCGGGAAGGACTCTGTCTGATTAACGCGATGCACATCACCGCGTCGGTCTTCATCAACGACGACGAACGCGGCCTGCACCAGGATTACGCGAAATGGCTGGAGCGCCTGGCGCCGCACGAACCGATCTCCCAGTACCTCCACAACCGCACCGGGGAGGACAACGGGGACGCGCACCTGAAGCGCCAGGTGATGGGGCGGGAAGTCGTGGTGGCGGTGACGGACGGGCGGCTGGACTTCGGCCCCTGGGAACGGATCTTCTACGGGGAGTTCGACGGAAGGCGGCGCAAGCGGGTGCTGGTCAAGATCATCGGAGAGTAACGCTCGGGTGGCCTTTTGCATGCCCATGAGGCGATGCCCGTACAAACTTGACCCGATAATTTGAACGGGATAATTCGCGTGGAATGACGGATAAGATCGTCTTGACCAGGCACAGCCCTTCGCGGATCCCGCTCTCCTTCAACGCTTCCTCCACGTTCGCGGTGATGTTGACGAACTCCATCCGCTGGTGGAGATGGAACCACAGCTCTTTCCGGTAGCTCTTCATGAGGATTTCTCCCGAAAGTCATCTTGCACCCAGGGCGTGCCGGGCAGGTATAAAGCAAAACGGCCCGCCTGAAATAATCCCCCTGTGGAAGGCGGAATCGGCGATCGCGGGAACGTTGGGGGGGGCGTGATTTTTTTTGCAGGGGCAGTGAACGATCGTCCCGGGACCCGCATCCAAAATTCAAAAGAAAATCGAAAGGAAGTGAAGATGGGGCATCCCGTGACCGGATACCGGGCTTGCGGCGTATCCGGCCCGTTCCTCCTGCTGTTCCTCTGCCTCTTCGCCGCAGGGTTGCCGAATGCGTACGCCGAAACCGTTTCCTGGCGAAATCCGCTGACGTACGCGGACTCGAGCGCAATCCCCGCCGCGGTTCGGGCGACGATCGAAACCCGATTGTATTATTCCCCCGATCGTGCGGCATGGACGCGGTTCGCCACGGTTTCCGGCGGGGCCGAATCGTGGACCGGGACCCTCCCGTCGCCGGACGGCATCACGGGGTACTACGCCGCGACGACCACCGTCCCCCCCGATGGGGTCGAGAGCCCGTTTTCCAACATCGTCTCCTATCCCCCGTCCTCGAATCCGGTTCCGGAGGCGGTTTCCGGAACGTTCGACGAAACATCCGTATCCGTCGGAAATTACCAGGACACGTTCGTGGCGTTCGGGGACAATGCCAATCGATCGTCGGACCCGCTGATCCGCACCTACGTATGGCCCGTCGGGAAGGTGGCGAACCGGGGATTCCTCAAATGGGACCTTTCCTCCCTTCCCGCCGACGCGGAGGTCACCGGCGCCACATTGCGCCTGTACCACGCGGACGAGGACGGCATCGGCGGAGACAACGTCCTCGCGGTGTCGGTTTCGAAGGTGGTCGGGGCCGACCCGGACCTCGGGATGGCCACCTGGGACGCTCCCGGTCCCGCACTCTCCTGGACCGGGGGAGCGGACGGGGGCGCGCGGAATCTCGCGGCGAGGGAATCCACGGCAGGCGTCGGGAAAACCCACGGGTGGGTGGTCTGGAACGTGACGGGCATGGTGCGGGATTGGATGAATACCCCCGGAAGCAACCTCGGGATGGCCCTGGAACCGGACCAGGCCGGAACGGTCGACAGCAACCGGTACTTCGCATCCCGCGAACACCCCGATCCGCTGTTGCGCCCCGAACTGCTGGTCTCATACCGGCTGCCTGTGCCAGGTCCGCTGCCGGGGATTTCGACCGTTCCTTCACCCCCGTCCGTACCGGACGCGGCGGCCGATATCTCCCTCGACGAATTCACGGTGAGCGTGGCCGGTCTCGAGGACACCTACGTAAATTCCGGCTTCCCCGATGGAAACTACTCCCTGGAACCGCTGATCGCCACCTACACCTGGCCGGCCAACCGCGTGGCGAACCGCGGTTTCCTGCGCTGGGATCTCTCCGGGCTTCCGGAGAACATCGCGGTCACGAATGCCGCTCTCTGGCTGCATTATGTCGCCGGGGGTGCCGGGGGGGACGATACGTACACCGTGAACGTGGCGGGAGTGACGGGAGTGCTCCCGGATCCGGGACACGCAACGTGGAACCGGTTCAACGGACTCTCCCCCTGGCCGGGCGGGCAGAACGGGGGGGCAGCGGCCATCGGCACCCCCGCATCGTCCGCAACGATCGGAAGGACGTACCGGTGGGTTTCCTGGGACGTCACGGACCTGGTGCAGGGCTGGATAACGCGACCGGAGACCCGTTTCGGCATGGTCCTCGACGGCGACGCCTCGGCCGGCGTCGACAGCAACCGGTTTTTCGCTTCGGGGGAGTTTCCCGACCCCCTGCTGCGCCCCCGCCTTCTGATCACGTATATCAAAGGGCGGTGAAGGGATCGCCGTCCCGGTCTTACCGGCCCGCGAGCGCCCGGAAGAAACGCGACTGCACCTGTTCCGACAGCAGCGCTTTCTTCACCGGCGGCAGACCGACGATGATGCGCGTCACCGCCCGCAACGCCGCGTGGTCGAGGCGGTCGAAGTCGTCGAACAGCAGGTTCTGGAATTTCCCGCGCTCGATGGCCATGATCACCGCCCGTTGCCAGGAGGTCTCCGGTACCAGGATCCGCTCCTTCCGCGCAACCATGGACAGTGCGCTCCGGCCGCAGGCGGGTTTGCACACCCCGCATCCGAGGCACGCTTCCCGGCTCAGGGAGGCCCTCTTTTCCGGCCCCTCCCCCTCGATCCGTATGGCGGACACGGGGCATTTCTTCGCGCACAGCCCGCACCCGTTGCATATTGCGGGATCGAACGACGCCTCGAAGGGGGAGGTGACGACCGCGTCGAACATCCGGAACCGTTTGATCGCCGCCAGCATGGCGCAGCAGCAACCGCAGCAGTGACAGACGTAGGCGGGGCGACGCTTCACGTTGTCCACGATGTGCACCAGCCCCTCCGCCCGCGTTTGCGCGAAGATGTCCAGCGTCTCTTCCCGGGAGATCCGACGCCCCAGGCCGTGCCGGACGACGAAATCCGCCGCGGCGTTCAGGGTCGTGCACACCCCCAGCGGCTTGCCGCAGGCCTTCCCCTCGTGCTCCTGGATGTGGCGGCAGTAGCAGAGGGAAACCGCCCAGGCCCTGGCCTTCCGCACGATGTCGGTGGCCCGCTCGTGATCCAGGATCCTCGTCAGGTCCTGCGGATCGACCTGCCCCTCGTGGACCAGGGTGCGCCCGACCTGGGTCTTTCCCGCGAACACGGAGCGGGCGAAATCGGGATCGTCGTGGGCGTACGCCACCATGTGGCGCGCGATCTCCTTCTGCGGGAGGTCGCTTCGCACCCGCATGAAGGCGAACTCGAAGAAGCCGACGACGGTGGGGGAGAGGATGTAGGAGATCTTCCCGTCGTGCTCGAAGTCCATCACGAGCCCTTTGTCCGCCATCCGGTGCAGGATGGGACGGAGTTCCCCGGCGGTTTTTCCCGTCCGCCGCGCGATACCCGCGAGATCGGTGAACCGGATCGGCATCCGGGCCCCGACTTCGGCCTCCTCCGGCGTGTAGAGGCGCTTCAGGATTTCGTAGAGGGATTCCGCGGGTGGGGCCCCGATGGGGAAGCGGTCCAGCCGTTCCCGGAGCCGTCCGTAAACCCCTTTTCCGCTTCGGATGTGTCCCAATGCGCCCTCCTGTTTTCGCGGTTTCCTTCCTTATCCTTGCCCCCGCGTCAGCATAGCAGAACCGGAATCGGGGTTCTTTCCCTTGCCTTGCATGCCGGGGGCGGATACACTTCGGCATGCGGGTTGCATCGGTTACGCCTACCTGAAGATGTTTCAAATAAAATACGGAGGGAGAAAAAATAATGGATCAAAGGGATTTGAACAGCGCTAGGGATGCCATGCGGGATGCAATGAGGAAAGGCCCCAAGAGATCGCTCCTGTTTATCGGAGCCATTCTGATCGTTGCCCTGTTCCTGAATCCATGGGTGCAGATCGGGGCGGGTGAACGAGGGGTTGTCCTGAATTTCGGCGCCGTCCAGAAGCAGGTGCTCGGTGAAGGGCTGCATCTCAGGATACCCATAATGCAGAGAATCGCCCATGTGGATGTCAGGGTGCAGAAGGCGCAGACCGATGCCGCAGCCGCCTCGTCCGACCTTCAGGACGTAAGCTCCACGGTTGCGATCAACTATCACATCATTCCGGACAAGGCAAACACCGTCTATCAGACCATCGGCGTGCAATTCAAAGAGCGGATCATCGACCCTGCGGTGCAGGAAGTGGTCAAGGCCGTGACCGCCCGGTATACGGCCGAAGAGCTGATCACGAAGCGGCCGGCGGTCAGCGATGCCATGAAACTGTCCCTTACCGAAAGGCTTCTGGAACACAACATCTCCGTGGATGCCTTCTCCATCGTGGGGTTCAGTTTCTCCAAGATATTCATGGAAGCCATCGAGTCGAAGCAGACCGCGGAGCAGCTCGCACTGAAGGCGAAGAGAGACCTCGACAGGATAAAGATCGAGGCGGAGCAGACGGTTACGGCCGCCAAGGCGGAGGCGGAGTCCCTGAGGCTGCAGAAAGCGAACATTTCGTCGGACCTCATCGAGCTTCGAAAGATAGAGGCCAACCTCAAGGCGATCGAGAAATGGAACGGGATCCTCCCCACGGTAACAGGTGCCGGAGCGGTGCCGTTTATCGGCGTGGGAGATACGCAGAAAAGGTAACGGGAAAATGGAACGGCTCGGGCCGGCGCCCGTCGAACCGTTCCCGGCACCCAGGCCGGCGGCTCAGAGCGTCTTCGCGATCCGCTCGGCGGTGAGACGCGACTGCAGGACGCAGTCGTTGAGCGCGATTCCCCGGTAGGCGTTGCTGTTCAAGTGCAGGCCGGGAAACGCCGCCAGCCGGGCGTCGATCCGTTCCAGCCGCTTGCCGTGTCCCACGAGGTACTGCGGGATTCCGCGGTCGTGGAAGAAGGTGCGGGCCAGCACCGGTTCGGCGACGATCCCCATGATGGATGACAGCTCCCGGCGCACCAGCCCCAGCAGTTTCTCCTCGGGGAGGGACGAAAGCTCCGGGGCGCGGACCCCCCCCACCATCACGCGCAGAAGCGCCTTCCCCTCCGGGGCGCGGTTCAGGAAGACGCTGGAGTCCCACAGGGCGCCCAGGATCTTCCGCTTCTCCCCCCGCGGGATGAGAAAGCCGAACCCGTCGAGCGGGTTTCCCAGCGTTGCCGCATCGTACCCCAGCGCGGCGACCGTGATCGGCGAGTAGGGGATCGCCGAGAGGGCGTCGGAGAGCCCCTCGTCCAGCGGTTGAAGGATCCTCGCCGCCTCGTACGCCGGGGTGGCGAGCACCAGGATATCCGCTTCCATCGCCTCGCGCACGCCGCTTTCCGAAAGCAGGAGCGCGAATTTTTCGCCGCGGCGCTCGACCCGGTCGACGGACACGTTCAGGTGGAGCCCATCGGCCAGCATCGAGGCCAACGCGTCCGCCAGCGTCTGAACGCCCTGGTCGAACGACATCAGCACTCCGCCGGGGCCGGCGGACATCTCGCTTTTCACGCCTTGCCGCGACCGCTCCCTTTTCAGGGCGATCATCCCCCGGACGAGCCCGCCGTACCTCCGCTCCAGGTCGTAGACCAGGGGGAAACAGGAGCGCACCGACATCCTGTCCGGGTCGCCGGCGAAGATCCCCGTGACCATCGGGTCGATCAGCTTTTCCAGCGCTTCGGGCCCCAGGCGCCTGCGGGCGAAATCGCCCAGCGATTCGTCGACGTTCGCAGGCGGTCCCGCGGCGAACGGCTCCCACATGATCCTCGCCCTGCCGGAGAGGGAGAGCAGGCGCGACAGGAAGAAGGCCTGGGGGGTTTCCGGAAGCCGTTGCAGCGCCCCGTCGGAGAAGATGTACCGCTTGCGGGCCAGGTCCGAGGAGCGTGCGAGGCGGTCCTCGATCCCCAGCTCCTTCACCAGGTCCATCCCGTACGGTTTGTTGGTGAGGAACCCGTTGGGCCCCCATTCCATGTTGAATCCGTCCTGCCGGATCGTGCGCATCTTCCCGCCCGGAATCCCGTAGGCCTCCAGGAGAAGGATTTCGGCCTCCTTCCCCGAATCGTAGAGGTTCCGGAGGAGGTAGTGCGCCGTGCACAGGCCCGACAGGCCCGCGCCGATGATGACGATACGAGGCATGCTAGGCTCCCAGTACGATGTCCTTGAGCGCGGCGATGAATGCCGGCCTGTCGTTCAGTGCGGGCGCCCGCAGGAACGTCCGGATGCCCGCCCCTTCCGCGTGGGCCGCAAGACGGATATCCAGTTCGTGGAGCGTCTCGATGTGGTCGGAAACGAAGCTCACCGGGACGACGACCAGCGTTCTCACCCCCTGCCCGGCGAGGCGTGTGACCTCGTCCACCGTGTCGGGGGAGAGCCATTCGGCGCGCCCTGCGCGGCTCTGGTACGAGAGGCCGTGGGGCAGCCCCGGAAACGACCGCATCACGGCGGCCACCGTACGCTCCGTCTCCGCCTGGTACGGGTCGCCCGCGTCGACGAGGCTTTTCGGGACGCCGTGCGCGCTGAAGAGGAGGAACATCCCCTCCCGCTCGGCTTCCCGGATCCGGGAGGACACGGTTTCCGCAAGGGCGGCGACGTACTTCGGGTGGTCGGGGTAGGACCGGACCTCCGTCACCGGGAAGGCGCACCCCGCCCATGCCAGCCAGCGGCGGAGATCCTTCAGGCTGGATCCGGTCGTGGCGCTGCAGTAGTGCGGGTAGAGGGGAAGGGCGATCGCGTGCGTCACGCCGTCCTCCTTCATCTCGAGGACGGCGTGCTTGGTCAGGGGGTACCAGTACCGCATCCCCACGTAGACCTTGAAGTTCCCCCCCGTTCCGGCGAGCGATTCCTGGAGGGCGGACCGCTGGGCCTCCGTGAGGATCGCGATCGGGGACCCCCCGCCGATCTCCTCGTAGTACCGTCGGACCTTGCGGGCGCGCATCCTCGAGACGATCCACGCGAAGAGCGGCTGGGTGACCGCACCCGCCGGCAGGGGGATCAGGTCCCGGTCGGAGAAAAGACGGGCCAGGAATGGCCGGACGGCGTCCAGGGAATCCGGGCCGCCCATGTTCATGAGCACGACTCCGGTCAACGGGCCGGGCGCCTGCTGCATTCCCGCGCTCAAGCCTTCCGTCCGAGGCGGTGGACCGCCTCGACCATGGCCACCGCATGCTCGGGATTGGTGGGCGGCAGGATCCCGTGCCCGAGGTTGAAGATGTGCGAGGACGCCTTCTCCCCCCGGTGCAGGATGTCCCGGACGCACTCGTCGATCTTCTCCGGGGGGTGGAAGAGCATCGTGGGATCCATGTTTCCCTGCAGCGCCTTGTCCGGCCCCACGACCATCGCGGCGACGTCCAGGGGGATCCTCCAGTCCACGGCGACCACGTCGACCGGAAGGGTCTTGATGGCGGTGAGCAGGGTGGCGCAGTCGTTCGCGAAGTGAATCACCGGGACGCCCTTGCGGTTGAGGCCCGCCACCACCTGGCGCGTGTACGGAAGGGCGTACTCCTCGTAGTCCGCCGGGGTCAGGATCCCCGCCCAGGTGTCGAAGATCTGCACCGCTTGGGCGCCCGCGGCGATCTGCGCGTTCAGGTAGGAGACCACGGTCCGCGTGATCTTCTCCATCAGCGACCGGTAGACCTCCGGCGCCTGGTACATCAGCTTCTTGAGCTGGATGAAGCTTTTCGACGTGCCCCCCTCGACGATATAGGAAGCCAGCGTGAAAGGGGCGCCGGAGAAGCCGATGAGCGGGACCTTCCCCTCGAAGGCCTTCCGGAGGATCCGGATGGCCTCCATCACGAAGGGGACCTTCTCCTCGGGATCGGGGACGCGGAGCGAATCCACGTCGCGCTGGCTCTGGATCGCCTTTCCCAGGAGCGGCCCTTTGCCGTCGTGGAACTCGAGGGGAACCCCCATCGCCTCGACGGGGATCAGGATGTCGGAGAAGAGGATCGCCGCGTCCACCCCGAGCCGCTCGACGGGCTGGATGGTGACCTGCGCCGCAAGCTCCGGGGTCTTGCACATCGTGAGAAAGGAGTTGTTCCCGCGGATCTTCTGGTACTCGGGGAGGTAGCGGCCCGCCTGTCGCATGATCCACACGGGCGTCACGTCCACCTGCTCGCGCCTGCAAGCCTTCAGGAACCGGTAATCCGTCATTTCGACCTCGGCATGGGTTATTTCGGCGTCTTGCCCGACTGGACGGCCGCATCGAGCCGCTTGCGGGTCTTCAACGGCACGTAGCTGCAGAACGGCTCCTCCTCGAGGTAGTCCTCGAGGACCGCATCGGCGCGGGCGCGGCAGCCGCCGCAGACGTTGACGTATTCGCACTCGCCGCAGCGGCCCTTGTACTTCTCGAAGTCCCGCAGCGATTCGAACAGCTCCGAACGGTGCCAGATCTCTCCGAATTTCTGCTTCTTGACGTTCCCCGCCACCACGGGGAAATAGGAGCAGGGCTGCACGTTCCCCTTCGAGTCGATGAAGCAGATGGACTGGGCGCAGATGCACCCCTTCCCGCCGCCCGTGGAAAAGGTCAGGGAGCGCGGCTGGAATTTGAGGCCCTCTTCCTTCATCTTCTGGAGGCGCACCCGGTAGTAGTGCGGCGCGCAGGTGGGGCGGACGAGCATGTCCGTCTCCTGCTTCTCCATCTGGTAGTGCCACTCCAGGATCTCCTCGTAATCCTCCTTGCTGATCAGCTCGCTCATGATCTCCTGGCCCCGGCCCGTGGGAACGATCATGAACATGTACCAGGCGTGGGCGCCGATCGACTTGGCCAGCTTGCAGGTGGCCGCGATGTCGTGCTGGTTCCGCTTCGCGAAGGAGGAGTTGACGATGAACTGCATCCCGTTGCGCCGGAAGGTTTCCGCGGCGCGAAGCGTCGCCTCGAAGGCGCCCGGCTGCTTCCGGAAGTCGTCGTGCACCGCCGCCGTGGAGCCGTCCAGCGACAGGGAGCAGATCCGGATCCCCGCCTCCTTCATCTTCCCCACGATCTCGTCCGTGACGAGCACCCCGTTCGTGGCGATGCACATGCGGAACCCCTGGTCCGTCCCGTACCGGGCGATCTCGAAAAGGTCCCCGCGCAGGAGCGGCTCTCCGCCGGAGAGGACCAGAACGGGCTTGGAAACCTCCGCGATGTCGTCGATGAGGCGCTTGGCCTCCTCGGTGCTGAAATCCGTGTCGTGGGACGTCATGGAGGACGAGGCGCGGCAGTGGATGCAGCTCAGGTTGCACCGCCCGGTGACCTCCCAGGCGATCCACTTCGGGATGAACTCTTCCTTGGTCAAGGCTGCGTCCTTTCGTCCAGGCATGGAAGTCTGATTATAGCGCATCGATGCGCGTGCCCTCTCCTACTTCGCCATTTCGCCGTACTTCCGCGCGTTGGCGGCGTCCCCCACCGCCTCGTACGATTTCGACAGCATCGCCGCCGCCTGCTTCGTCGGCTGCAGTTCCATGCTCCGTTCCAGCTGCGGGATCGCCGACCGGTACTCCTGCCTCTGGTAATGCAACGCCCCCAGCAGGAGACGCGGCTCGAAGAACTCCCCGTCGAGGGCGACCGCCTTGCGGAGCGCTCCCTCCCCGGCCGCGTAGTTTTTCCGGACCAGGTGCACCTGCCCGGCGGAGGAGTGGAACGGGGCCTGGCCGGGTTCCATCCGCGCGGCCTCCGTGTACTTCGCCAGCGCCTCGTCGTACTTCTTCTCCCCGAACAGCTTGTCCCCCTGGTCCGCGACGTCGTACGCCTTCTGGACTACCCGGAGGCGGGCCGTTTTCTGCATGAAGACGGTTTCGTTGAGGGTGTACCTGGGGTTCTTCACCGTGTCGGGGTATCGCTGCGCGATCCGCGCGCGCGCGTTGTCGAGCCGCTCCTTCGAGAACGGGTGCGTGCGGAAGAGCCCCGCCGCCCACATGGGGTTTTTCCCCCCTTCCAGCTGGGTGAAGAAGTACTCCTGCAGGCGCACGGCGCCGTTCGGGTTGTATCC